>Ga0209272_10000252_pt1 | contig 52956 bp, 45 predicted proteins | sample tdDd002_FD_187125 | JGI IMG/M metagenome (GOLD analysis project Ga0209272, IMG submission 187125) | Marine sediment microbial communities from the Atlantic coast under amendment with organic carbon and nitrate - tdDd00.2 (SPAdes)... | ecosystem: Environmental > Aquatic > Marine > Coastal >...
ACTCTTGAAATAATACCTTGATCGCCATAGTCTATAAACAGAACCCAATCGCCTGTTTTAGGTCGCTCGTTTTCTTCCAACCCATAGATTAAATTCCCTGCCAATTCGCAGGTTTTTACGCCATTTTCATGGATTACAATGAAGTTGGATTTGTTTACTGTTGAAACACGACCAATTGTCATGCTTTGTTTCTCGTCATTGGAAATAGATGATTCAAAGAAATTTGACCATCCAAGTTTATTTAAAGTATTCATTTTATTCGGTTTATCGTTCAGTTGATTGTACTGGAAATACAGTATAACTGAAAATAATTCACTAAAATTTACGGTATAAAAAATTAGGCATCAAATAAAATTGATGCTAGAAGTGAAGTGTCGGCAAGTTGAATTACAGCAAATAAGATAACTTGCCTATAATGCGGACTCCGAATAATATGTAGAAATCTGTGTTTTAATCATGAACTGCAATGTTAGCAAAAAATCCTGACTCATGAGCCAGGATTTTGAAGTTTCTTATTGCACCGTGTAAGTCATTTCATCATATTGTGTTAACCTGAAAAATCCGTAGGGTGGTTTATCAGGATTAGTTGTGTTGATACAATTTCCTTTTAAAGCCACTGGTGTAGTGCTAAACGGATCACCCGATTGGGTTTGCTCAACCAAAATGCGAATGTAATTGTAAAATGCCTCTGATATTCCGTATAGTTGAATGTCAACTACGTCTCCCGATTCAAATTCTTCCTGATTGGTATCATCGTCATCTAGTTTTTCCCAAAACAACTTTATTTCATTTCCATCTATAAACTCATCTTTTAAATCAAATATTTCAGGTAGTAAATCTCCACGCTCGTAGGTTTTAATCATATAAAAGTTAATCTCATCAGCTGGATCTTGAATGTACAGATTCAATTCAATGGCTTCATCATCGAATCCTCCTTCAACCGATTGATCGATCTTAGAAATTCCACTTACTGATTTAAAAGTTTCCTCGGCAGTGTAATTTTCTCCTTCGGAACTAATGTTTAAAGTATATTTTCGCTCAATTACAGGTGCAAAATTTTCACAGAGATAGTCACCATTATTTTGATCTGCAAAAGTAAAAATCTGCTTAGTAGTATTATCGGTAATGCTAACAGTGGCACCTGTAACTTCAATGTTTTGATTATCTGAAAAGTAAGGTGTTGATTTACTAAGTTTAATTGTTTGTGTTTCACCTGTAGTGCCTTTTTTCCAATTAATAGATGCTTCAATAACTAATCTTGGTTCGGCTTCAGGAACATCAACATCAATTACTTTTGTACATGAAGTTGATAGTAGCAGTCCGAAAGATAAAATGTAGAATATATATTTAAACATGATCTTAAAATTTAAAGTTGTAAGTTACTGATGGAACAATTCCGAAAATGGCAGTTCTGGTTGCTTCATTAATACCTGTATCGATATTTTGACCAAATGATATTGAAGCCGCGTTGTGTCGATTGTAGAGATTGTAAATTCCAAATACCCATTCACCTTTCCATCTATTGTTAGGTTTTCGATTTGGCTTATAGCTTAAAGCAACATCTAATCGATGATAAGCTGGCAATCGGTTGGCATTTCTTGCAGCATAATTGGCTATGGAAAGTTCCTCATATTGATACTGTCCGTTTGGATAGGTTACAGGTCTTCCTGTTTGGAAAATCAGATTGGTACTAAAAGTTAGCTTGTCATTCAATTTGTATGTTCCTGTTATCGAAATATCATGGGTTCTATCATGAGAAGATTTATACCATTTTCCATCGTTGATTCCAAGACCGCCCGATTTTCCACCAGGTGTTTTTTGTTCAGCTTTGGACCAAGTGTAGGCTAACCATCCAGTAAATCGACCTTCATTTTTCCTCAGTAAAAATTCCAGACCATATGATCTCAGTTCTCCATTTAATATTTCTGTTTCAATATGATCATTCCCAATCAGATCTGATCCATCAATATAATCGATTCTATTATCTACCGTTTTGTAATATGCTTCTACTTCAAGCGAGAAAATATTGCCTTTGAAATCTTTAAAATAGCCAATTGAATATTGATCGGACAGTTGCGGTTTTATGTATTTTCCACTTGGAGTCCAAACATCTAAAGGCGTTGCTGATGTAGTGTTTGATAACAAATGAATGTATTGTGTCGTTCGTGAGTATGCAGATTTTAGTGAAGAAAATTCATCTAATTTATACAAAAGTGCTACCCTAGGCTCCCAGTTATTAAAATCTGCAATTTTATCGGAATTGTTATAATAAGTTTTATCAGTTTCTCTACCTCTTTCATAAATGCCTAAGGTTTCATCATAAACTACTGGAAGATCATTTTCGTAATTTCCTAAAAACTGTCCCCCCATGCGCACAAAGTAAGAATATCGCAATCCGTATTGAAATGTCAAGCTTGGTGAAAGTTTATGCTCAGCATTTACATATATAGCACTTTCTAATGCTTTTTTCTGTTCAAGAATATCGTAATTAATTGCAGATGTTTCCGATGTTGGTTTAATCTCACCCGGATTAAAGTCGTACGCAATTGCACTTGCTCCAAAATCAAGTTTAAATTTGTCATTTGCGTAGTATTTAAAATCATACTTTAAATTGTAATTTTTGATATCCGAGAACCAATCAAATTCCATAAAGTTTAAAGAAAGTTCATAATCGTATTTGCTGTATATCACTGATAAATTGGAAAATAAACGATCATTAAAAATATGATTCCACCTAAGATTTCCTGATAGGTTTCCGTAACTGTATTTAAAAGCATCTGATATATTAAACTTATCACGTCCGAAGTATCCGGATAGATAGAGTTTATTTTTCTGATTGATTTCGTAATGAGTTTTTAGGTTCAAGTCGTAGAAAGATGCACTGTTGTCATTGTCGGTTAGTTTAAGAAATAAGTGAGCATATGAACTACGTCCGGCAATGAGAAATGAACCTTTGTTTTTAAAGGTTGGTCCTTCAATAGCCAAACGACTTGAGATAGCACCAATTCCTCCTGTTAAACTGAATTCTTTGCTGTTTCCATCTTTTTGACGAATATCCAGAACTGATGAAACTCTACCTCCAAATCTAGCAGGAATACCACCTTTATACAATTTAACATCTTTAATAGCATCTGCATTAAAAACAGAGAAAAAACCAAGTAGGTGAGAGGTATTGTAAATTATGGCTTCATCCAACATGACCAGATTTTGATCTACAGCACCACCACGCACATTAAATCCGCTTGATGCTTCACCATTATTAGTTACCCCAGGTAAGGTTTGTATTGACTTTAGAACATCAGTTTCGCCTAATACCACAGGCATTTGCTTTATTGTAGCCGATTTTAATTTTGCGATACTCATTTGTGGTATACTAATATCAGCTCTTTCGTTTTCTTCACCTTTAACAATAATTTCATTTAAAGATGTTGAACTCTCTCTGATCTCAAAATCTATTTTTTGATTTTTATCAAGTTGGATCTCTTTTTGTGAATTAGCATAGCCTAGAAATGACACCATAAGTGTATAAGTTCCTTTTGGCATGGTTAAGGAATAAAATCCATACTCATTGCTCATTACGCCAATGTTTGTGTCTTTGAAATAGACTGATGCACCTAGTAAAGTTTCTCCATTTTTTACATCTTTAATAGTGCCACTAACAGTGTAGGTTTCTTGTGCAATTATCGAAGACAAGCCTACTGCCAGGATTAAAATTAATGTTAAAATAAATTGTTTCATTTTCTAAAATTCAATTGCCATTTTGGTTAATTGTGATGCAGTCAATTTGATTGCATTTTAGTTTATGATATGACTTGGTACCTATTTTTTAAAAGCGCTGTTTCTCTTCAATTGTTACTATTTCAACCATAAACTTCGACAAAACTGAATATTTGACAAGCGCAAAACGACTGTGCTTATAGGTAAGTACTATAATATTAGGTGTGACCTTATAGGCTCATATGTGTATATGGCTAGTTTACTGATCTTTTGTCTTTAAAAAAATCAGATGGAGTTTTGTGCGTATATAATTTGAAATGTTTGTTAAATGTCGATTTTGAATTAAAACCACAATCATATGCAAGTGACATTAGTGTGAATTTTTTGTTTTCTGGCTGTGATGCTAGCCTAATAAATTCTTTAATGCGTAACGAGTTAATATAATTGTAAAAGTTCTTATTTTCTTTTTCGTTGATTACTTGGGAAAGATGGTTTGGATGGACATTTAGGCATTTAGCAAGTTCGCTTAAAGTTAAATTATCCTGTTTGTATAATTCTTCTTTTGGCATAATATTTTTCAGATGAGCATAGATTTGTTCCGCCATTTCTTCACTCAATCCAGATTTTGCATATCTTTTTTTCTCTTGGGCGATGGAATTTTGATCTGAAGTAATATTACCTTTTTTGTCTTCTGGATGAATAATTTGAACTGTTGAAAAAATATTCATTTGATTGATTCCGAATATTCCTATAAATAGAACAAATACTACAATACCAGAAAAAATAACCATTTCATCAAAAAATACAGCCAATAACCAAATTATACCCAATCCTACAGAAAGATATCTCAGCCATTGTAATTCTTTTTTGTCTGTATTTGAGAAGGTAGTTTGAATGTTTTTTTGATGCTTCTTAATTAAGTATAATGTCCATAAGGAGTAGCCAATACCACAAATTAACATTACCGTTTGATGCATTATCATATACCATTCGAAACCAATTCCATCATTCTGAAAAATATAGATTTTTTGATCTGGCGATAGGATTAAAAATGGAATAAGGAATAAGCAGAGAAGAGTAAAAGGAATGAAATGAAGCAATCGGGTTCCGACTTTTATTCTTCCTTTTCCTGTAGCTTCAATAACGTAAAAATAGAGTAGCATGCCATGTAGAACTGGTAATGGCATTAATACTCCTAAAAGCTGTGGGATTTCAAAAGTAAGATCTGTAATTTGATGATAAAATAGAGCTTGATGTATTGCCATTAGGCACAACCAAATAACCAAAACCTTATCGGCACGAGATTTATTTCTTTTTAGGAGTAAAAGAAGTACTAGAAAAATTGCAATACAAATGCCTAGAATGAAAAACATAAAATAGTGGGTTTACAATCAATTTTAATTAAGATCGAATTTAAGCTTTTCTAAGCTTAATATTTCCTTATGAAATCTTTTTTTAAGGAAATATTATTGGGGTCGAAAAATAGAATTGCTTCTTAATGATTTTTCTTTGCTTTACGCGAGTAAAGTGAAATACTGGAATCATCAGTTGAAAATTCGATATCTATAAAAATATAAAGTAAATTCGAGACCATTATTCCCCATGGGGTTTGTAAACAAATTTTTTATACAATATGGTTGATCAAAGAATAGAAAACATTAATGTTAGTGCAGAGCAAGCTATAATTACTCCATCTAAATTGAAAGAACTTTATCCACTTACCGCTAAATGTATAGACACTGTTTTTAAAGGTCAAAATGCCATAAAAAATATCTTAAATGGGCAAGATAAAAGGTTGCTTGCAATAGTTGGTCCTTGTTCTATTCATGATGTAGAATCGGCTAAGGAATATGCTTGTAATTTGAAACAATTGGCTGATGAATTAAAAGATGATTTGTTTATAGTGATGCGTGTTTATTTTGAAAAACCTAGGACAACAGTTGGCTGGAAAGGCTTAATAAATGATCCGTATTTGGACAACAGTTGTGAAATTGAAGAAGGATTGAAGCAAGCTCGTGAATTGTTGATTCATATCGCGGAATTGGGATTGCCAGCTGCTGGTGAAGCTTTGGACATTGTTACACCCCAATTCATACAAGACTTGTTTTCTTGGACCGCTATAGGAGCCAGAACTACTGAATCACAAAGTCATAGAAATATGTCAAGCGGTTTATCATCAGTTGTAGGCTTTAAGAACGGAACAGATGGTAATATTGATATTACAATCAATGCAATGCAGGCTGTTGCTTCTCCTCAAAATTTTGTAAGTATAAATCCTGAAGGTAAGGTTGCCGTGATTCGAACCCTTGGAAATCCCAATACTCACCTAATTTTAAGAGGAGGGAAGAAGCCAAATTACGATAGGAAATCTATTCAGGAAATTGAAAAGAAGCTTAGGGAGTTAAATATTAAACCAAGAATTATGGTTGATTGTAGTCATGCCAACAGCTATAAACAAGCTAATAAACAAGAAATTGTACTAAGCGATTTGGCTGATCAAATCCGTAATGGTAACGGTTCTATTATGGGTTTCATGATTGAAAGTAATCTTGAATTTGGAAAGCAAAATATTCCGGCTGATAAATCTAAATTAAAATATGGTGTTTCGGTTACTGATGAATGTTTGGATTGGGAATCTACTGAGAAAATTCTAAAGGAATTTTCGCTTAGTTTGAATAAGTAATTGAATAAAGCAGATACCTATTACTTATTTTATGTAATCATAATATGACCTTATTCAGGGGATTGTTATTTTTGCATGAATTACTTCTTGTTTAACTTTTTCATATATAATGTTTTTAATTACTTTTTTTATTAAATTTTATTGTGTTGATAAAAGAGTTGTTTTTGTAGATAAACTGTGGGTTTTTAGATGTGGCTGATCGATTGAAGTTTAATTTTTATTAAATCTCCAATAAAAATAAATTTGCAAGTAATTTAAAATTCTCATTAAATTAAAGAATCATTAACTACAAAAAACCAATTTAATTATGAGAAAATTTCTATTTCCCCTTTTAGCTATCGGGCTAATTGTGGCAGCATGTCAAAACAATGCTGATGAAGTTCAAGTACAAAAAGAAGAAATTGCTGTTGACATGAGTGACTTCTATGTTTATACAGATGAAAATGCTGAAGATCTTACAAGTATTAAATCAGGACATGAAGGACATGATGCATCATGTAAATGCGGTTCAATGAAAGTTTTGAACAAAAAATTGAAAGAAAATCCTGGTTTGGAACAACGTATGTACAATATTGAAAAGCATACTAGAATGGCTATTGCAGCCAAAGCAGCCAATGCAAATAAGGGTAAACCTGTTAAGCCAGATCCGGATCCAGATCCAACCCCTTACCAGGGAAGCATTACAATTCCTGTTATTATTAATATTTTGGAAGATCCTGCTCATCCAATTACACAAGCGCATATCAATTCTCAGATTGATATCTTGAATGAAGATTATAACGATTTGAATCCTAATACAGGAGGAGTGCCTTCTGAATTTAATGATGATATTGCAGATTGTGATATTACTTTTATTTTAGCTGGGGTCAATAGAAAAGCATCTACTAAGTCAACTTGGGGTACTAATGATGCGATGAAATATTCAAGTCAGGGTGGTATTGATGCGACTGATCCAAGTAGTTATTTGAACTTTTGGGTTTGTGAAATTGGTGGTGGTATTTTAGGATACGCTCAATTTCCAGGTGGTGCTTTAGCAACTGATGGTGTTGTTATTGGTAGCGATTTCTTTGGAGAAAACTCAAGAGGTGGTGAATATGGTCATGGTCGTACGGCTACTCATGAGGTTGGACACTGGTTAAATCTTCGTCACATTTGGGGTGATGGAAAATGTCGTCAGGATGATTTTGTTACGGATACTCCAAGTTCAGATCGAGCAAATTACAGCTGTCCTTCTTATCCAACGGTTCACTGTCGTTCAAATGATATGACCATGAATTATATGGATTACGTTTATGACAATTGCATGTATATGTTTACGAATGGACAAAATGATAGAATGAGAGCTTTGTTTACCGAAGGTGGAGAAAGAGAAAGCTTTGTTCAGTAAATAAGAATTTAAATACAAGAATAAAAGGCACTTTATGGTGCCTTTTTTTATGGTGTTATTTTGTGGCTACCATCACTTAAAAAACGAACTGAAGGCAATTCTTTTGTTTGATTGAAAAGATCATATGCCAATTTTAATTCCTTCCATAAATTTGCCTTATCTGTATCTCCTTGATATTTTTTTAGAATTACGTCCAAATTTTTATCACTTAGCATTGCTGGGAATAGGGTAACAGGAATAGTGGATTGACCATTGTTTCTCGCTTCCAGACAAAATAGGTAAAGTTCTTTAATCTGATCATCGGTAATTGGCAAACAACCTACAGTTACACAGGAACCATGGATGAAAATGTCACCACCTAATTTACCTTTAACGCCAAGTATTTTATCAGATGTATTTGGGTAATTTATCCCTAAGGAGAGATGAAAATTACTGTAAGGATTGAATCTATCGATATGATAGAACCCTTCGGGTACTTGCAGATCTCCCTGTTCTCTTTTGGGCCCCAATTTGCCTGATTTTCTACAAACCTTGTATTCTTTAATGAGTTTAAATTTTCGATCTGATTTATTTTTTCCCCACAGTTGAATCTTTTTACCGAACTTGAAGGCACGTAAGTACACTTCTAATTCTGTTATTTTCAGATTTTTACTCTTAAGTAGTTCATTAATTCCTTTCTGCTTTTCTGAATAAGCTTCACGAACTCGTGAATATTTAAGTTGTTGAGTTTTAAAATCTGAAGACATTGAAATGGTTTGAAATAAGAATGCAAAAGTGAGAATAATTTTCATGTGTTTAAATTTATCATTCAATGTTCACCTGTAACTTACATATTATTCATTGTAAACGGATTTGATTTCTGTTTGTAGTGCTTCGAGTTTTTCTATAGGAGCTTTTACAACAGTTTCTATTTGTTGACTTTCTGTATTTATTTTTAAAATTGCCAATTTATTATTTGAAATAACAGGTTTTATTTCAATAGTCAATTCTTCATCACTGATTTCAACTTTATTTGCTTTGAACATTTTGTAATCGGCTTCATATGAAACTCTGTTCTTTTCCAGATAAATAATTTCTTTTCCATGTTTATTCCAAAGGAATAACCTTAAAAAATAATACCCACACAAACCGAATATCATATAAAATATCACGATGCCAGGAGATACTTCTCCTAAAAAAAATAAAGTCATTATTGTTGAGAGTATAGGGATTGTAAAGAAAAAAATAGTAAAAAATTGTAAGACAATTCTTGAAAAACGTGATGATTGAGGTGAATTAAAGGTGATTTTTCTTAACGGATTGTCTACTATTTCAATAGTGTTTGGCATAAGGAAAATTGTTTGATTGGATTAAACGTTAGTAGTTCAAATCTAACAATAAATTATTAATAAAAAATCCCGATCTGCAAATGCAAATCGGGATTCTATGTATTGTACTTGAATAATTATCTTGTCTTTGGTTTTTCGTTTTGCATTTCGATAAAATCAGCTCCAGTGCGGAAATCACCAATTAAATGCTTGCAGAAGTACTCACTTCTTAGCCAGAAAGAGTATTCGCTCATGTTACCAAAACCATGACGCTGTCCTGGGTACATGAAAAAATCAAATCTCTTGTTGGCTTTTATCAAGGCATTAGCAACTCTTACAGTATTTGCTGGGTGTACATTGTTATCAATATCACCGGTAACCAATAAAAGTTTACCTTTTAGATTCTTAGCCAAACTCGGGTTGGTTGCAATTTTGTATTGGAAAGTGGTATCCTTATCGGTTACAATTTCTTTTACACCATGATGTGTTTCACTCCACCAGCGATTGTAAATGTTGTTGTCATGATTACCGGCTGCAGAAACGGCTGCTTTAAAGAAATCAGGATATACAAACATTGCCGCAGTAGACATGAATCCACCACCTGAGTGACCAAAAATACCAACTTTGCTGATATCAATAAAGTCGTGGCGATTTGCCAAGCGTTCCAAAGCTACTTTCTTATCTAGTAAAGGATAATCTCTCATGTTTTGATATCCATAGTTGTGATACCACTTTGAACGATCAGGGTGACCACCTCGATGTCCCATGGTTACAACAATAAAACCAAACTGCGCCATACGATCAGCTCTGTCCATTCTGGTTGAGAAACTTTTGTAAACCGCTTCGGTCTGAGGACCAGGATATACGTAGGTTAGAATTGGATATTTCTTATTAGGATCGAAGTTAAAAGGCTTGTACATAACACCATACAAATTGGTAAATCCATCGGCAGCCTTAACTGTAAATGGCTCAGGAAATTTGTAACCTGCTTCGAAAAGCAATGAAAGATCAGCAGTTTCTAAATCCATAATCTTATTACCACGTACATCGTACAATTTCGATTCTGGTGTTGTGTTTACTCTTGATGAATTGTTTATGAAATAGTGAGTTTGATCGTTAAGGCTTACACCATGATCGAAATTACCTTTGTTCAGTAATTTTAAACCGCTACCATCAAAATTTACTCTGTACAAATGCACATAGTAAGGATCTTCATCTTTTTCTTTTCCATTAGCGGTGAAGTAAAGTACGCGGTTTTTCTCATCAACGCCTTGTACTTCGTCAGCATGCCAAGGACCAGAAGTAATTTGATTCTTTACATTTCCATTTGCATCGTAAAGATAGAAGTGAGCCCATCCGTCGCGTTCCGACCAGTGAATGAATTCTTTCCCTTTGTTGATAGAAACCAAATTACGAGTCTCAATGTATGTATTTAGTCTTTCTTCAATCAAAACACTTACTTCACCTGTTGTTGTATTTGCAGTACAAATATCAACGCGTTTCATATCACGACTTTGACGCTGGAAATAAATGATATCGCTGCTTGCAGATAACCATTTTGAGAATTTTAAATCATCATCTTTGTCCATTTTCTTTCTCGGAGCTCTTAAAATTCTAAGAGTTTGATCTTTCCATTGATCAGCATCGATTTTGACAGATTCTTTGCTTTCCCAATCGAAAACTAATAACTCATATTGGGGAGCTTCTTTTTCTCCAGCCATGTGGTATCGGTAGGTTTCCAAAGTAGGACGACCTTCTGCAACCGAATTGATTACCCAAAGATCTTTCACTTTGCGCTCATCTTCGCGTGTAATTGCAAACTTTTTTGAATCTGCTGAGAATGTTACCCAAGCTTCTTTACGATCGTCTTTTTCCTTCTCCTTTTCGCGATTGGTTTTGCCATAAGAGCTGCTACCATAGCAAAAGTGCTCTTCACCATCAGTGGTTAATTGATGCTCAACAATGGTAGAATCTTTCTCATTTTTCTGAGCTTTTTTATAATTTTCAGCATCCATCCAATATAAATTGTAATGCTTTGCAAAAATTACATACTCCTCATTTGGAGCTACAGAAGCCCATTCTTTTTGCTCAAGAGGTTTTTCAAAATCATCAAGAAGAACTAGCTTTTTACCTGCTATATTGTATTCGAAGTGCCAAACTTTGGCTACCATTTTCTTCTTTTTGTCTTTTTTCTTTTCCTCTTTATCTTCTTCTTGCTTGTCACCGTCTTCTTCATCCTTTTCTTCTTCTTCAGCCAGCTTACTTTTTACTTCGAACTGAAGAACAGATTCATTTTTAATGAACTTTAGCTTTTTAATGCTAAGATTTTGTCCATTGAAAGGATCTCCTGTCAAGCGACTCATATCGGCAGCCATCTTTACAGTATTGAATAGCTCCTTTTTGCTGTTACCAGCAGGATTTACCAAATAATACTTTTGTCCGTCGGAAGTACGGTAGCTATACCAGAATTTTTCTCCGTTCTTAAGCCAGTGAGGATAAACTTTGGTTGAGAATACCATCCCCTTTAGTTTGGTAGGAGAGAACCTTGAGGGCAATTCATAGTTTGCTTCTGTCACAGGTGTTTTCTGTGCAAACAAACCAAATCCTATTAACAATAATAGGAAGGTCATTACATTTTTTTTCATGATTGGTTGTGTTGTCAATAAGTTAAGCCAATAAAAGTACATAAGCATTGTTTAAGAAAAGATGTTTTCCAGTACTTTTCGATAAGTTATGTCTTTTTCTCGTTGAATTATCCTGTGCATACAATAGGTAGAAATCAGTAGTTATATACCTCTTTTGTATTGTACATTTGTTGTAGGATAAATCACTTGTTTGATTTCAGTTTCTGCTTCCTGATTTCCATTGATCAGGTCCTCAAATAGTTTTATAAGTTTGGCTTTGTCGATATCAATTTTAGTGTTGGTTTTTATTGCTCTTAAATCGATAAAAAAGTTTGAAAATGTTTCTGGAAGATCAGATACAATATCCGTATTTAGAAAATTTGTTTCGTTGTATATATTATGGTAGTTTCCTTCGGTTTTTTCCAGATATAAGGATTCATTTTTAGAATTGATGATTGTTGAGGATTTAATACATTTCTGAATACAAGTTTCATCTACCTTGTTTTTATGACAACCGGTTACCTGATGAAACAGGCATTGTCTGCTTGTCATTAATACAATTGGGTGATAGATGCTATAGAATAACTTGAAATTCTCCGGGGATTTAATCTGTTTGATTTGATTTTTATTGATCTCATTAGAGATAAATGAACCAGAACAATTCAAATTTTCTTTCAAAGCTAAAAGACTGTAAGAATTAACCACATTCAGTTGCGGACCAGCTATCCAATCAATCCCTTTCTCATATGCTTCTTGTGCAATTCCAGTATTATTTGTTACGATTAATTTGGGTTGCAGCTGTTCTAAAAAACGAACTGCTGAATCGAAGTTTTCATCAATTAGTAATGAAGGGAACCAAGGGATCAGTTGATTATTTTTTCTAAAGAGATCAAGATATTGATCAAGCTTATCGCCAAAACAATTTGGAAGCTGAAAGTAAATATCTGCAGAAGTTTCCGTACTAATTTCTATGTCATTCTCTGAAGATATCAATATGGAAAGTCTAGGTAGATCATTTAAAACTTTTGATCTATTTAATTTTGGTAGAACAACTGGTTCAAGGTTTTCTCGGGAATCATTTAAAATGAAGAGTATTTTCTTTTTAAGAGAAGTAAGCTCTTTAAACGGTAGATAAAGTGTACTTTTTATTCCCTCGAAATCGATTTTGTCGATAAAATACTCGGTCTCATTAAATGCCTTAAACCGTTTAATTACAGAATTGTAATTTAATTCTTGAGTGCCTTTATCCGAAAGTGTAATGCCTGATTCCACAACGAATGTTTTATCCGGAGTTTTTACGGTAACTTTTAAAGGCGAATTGCATTGTCCTGATAAACTAATTTTTAGAGGAGCTTTAGCAGCATTTACTTGTTTGATTTTACTTTCAATAGAAGCTTTAATTTCATCTTTTTCGGCATACAATTTCAAACGATCTTTTTCCAACTCTTCATCTGAATTGTACTTGTTAATTTCAGATAAATGCAGGATAGAATGATCACGAGGATTATCAATAAACATATCCTTATTGATATCACCTTTTAAAAGGGTATTTGAAAAATCGCGATTGAACACCTTATAAAGAATGTTGTTCTTATCGCTAATTTCATTCTGCTTGAAGAAGGTTTGAATGTGCTTTTTCCAGGCGTCTACAACAGAATACACATAGTCATACTTTTTAATTCGTCCCTCAATTTTAAGGGAATATACTCCCGCATCGTACAATTCTTTCAAATCGAACCAGGCAGAATTGTCTTTAAGATTAAGCGGATATTCTTTTCCCTCGGCAGTTCTTTCATATCTATCGCGGCAAGGCTGGCTGCATCTTCCTCGGTTTCCCGAGTTGCCAGTCTGCACTGAACTAATGTAGCAAAGACCAGAAAAAGAAATACAATTGGAGCCATGTACAAATACTTCGGTTTGTACATTTTGTTGATGCCCATATTCGCTTAGTTGTTTTATTTCTTGAATGTTCAACTCTCTCGAGAGATTTACTCTTTCGGTATTCAGTCGACTCAGGAATTTTATCTGAGCTTGATTGTGGGTTGTGAATTGGGTAGAGGCATGTATTTTAAGTCTCTTGAAATACTTAGACAAAAGATACAACATGCCTAAATCCTGAACAATTACGCCATCAATACTTGTGTTAACAAGTTTATTAAGAAGACTAATCAGAGAGGGAATTTCATTTTCAAGTATGATGATATTCAGTGTCAAAAATACTTCACAATCATTTTGATGTGCAAGTCGTAAAATTCCCTGTAAATCGTCAAAGCTTATGTTTGCCGCTCTGTTTCGTGCATTAAACTTATCCAATCCACAATAAACTGCATTTGCACCAGCAAGTATTGCTGCTTTTATGGCATCGATATCACCACCAGGTGCCAATAATTCAATTTTTCTCTTCTCCAAAATATCTCTAGCTATAATAGATGTACATCCAATCTATTTAGCTCCAAAAGTAAATATTTTAAGAAGATCTTTTCTAGTTTTACTGCTATTAGATTGGTTTATTACAATATTTAAAGCTAAAACTTACTTTATTAAATCTATGACCTTATCCATATCTACATTGGGGTTTCCAATAAAAAGTACTTTCATGTTATCATCAAGTAAAACCATGGTTGGAAACCTGTCAAGAGGATTTAATATTGTTAGAAATTCTTTGGAAGCATAAGCATGATTCCAATTGATTTGTTTAAGATCAATTAATTGTTTCACATAGGATGACCGACGATCTTTCGAATTTATTGAAATAATATCGAGTTTATCTTTATGAGATTTATACAAAGTCTTTAGTTTTGGTGTTGCGGCAAGACAAGGTCCACACCAGGTTCCCCAAAACTCAACCAAAGTAAACTTGCCATTTCCTTTGAATGATTGCAGAGATGACTTTTCAAAATTCAGTTTCCTATAAAATAGGTTTGGTGCTGTATTACCAACTTTTATTGGCGAAAGCTCAAAACTCTGGTTTTCGGGAAGTGATGAATACATTCGTGTATCATCATTTCTGTTTTCAATCCATTTTATTTTTTCAGAACAAGTTGGAACATCTGTAGTCTGAATTTCTAGGAATTTTCTTACTCGTGTTTTCTTAGATTTCTTAAAATACGTCTCTTGTCTTAAAATTAAATTGTTATTAAATGATAGTCCATAAAAGAATTGATCTCCTTCAACTGTTTCCCCATTTTTTTCAATCCAAATGTAACTTTGAATAAAATTATTCTCGGCTTTGTAGCATTCGTACTTTTTACCTTTTAAATCGGATACTTTTTTCTGTGTTTTTTTGTATTGACCTTCAGGGAAATCTCGTCGTCTTGAGTAATACCTGAATTTTGTGCCAGTTTGAGCATTGTAGGAGTAGGCTGCATCATCAGTTTGAACGATACAATCGTAAGGATAAGTGATGTTTTTATATGTTTTTTCGGCGTAAAGCGTATCTGCACTGATTATATACAAATGATTGTAGGGCATATCAGCATTTACCAGTATACCCATGTTTTTTTGAGAATTGTTCAGTGCTGGATGATTCTCTTTTTGGCCATCAGAATTGATTGTGTAGGCATTGTAGAGATAGGAAGTTCTTTTGGCTTGGGCATTTACAATTAGATGAAATGCAATGAATAGTACTAGAAAACTTAATTTTTTCATAATTGAGAAATTTTGATTGGAGTAAGTTTATCTGTATTTAAAATTTGCTGGCTTTTATTGAATACATGTAAGGGATTTTATCTCCATGTTTTTCAGAAACCCATTTTCCTTCTTCTATTTCGATTAGGTTTGGGAAGCAGTTGTAAACCTGATATGGGAACTCGTTTAGGAATTCAATTTGAAGCCCACTTTTTATTAAACTGTTAATTACTTCGCTAAGGCTATGATGCCACTCAATATGCTTTAAGTTTTTTTCTTCAACTTCTGAATTGTCGGTGTACGATTTATCGACTCTAGTTTCTAGAGCCTTTGTCTTAAAATAGCTTTCCGAAATTTCAAATTCATCATTCATGCTATAAACGAAAGGATGAAATTCTACCATATAGAATATGCCACCTGGCTTTAAATATTTGCGAATGATCTGTGCCCATTTGTCAAGATCATCCAACCAATTGATTGCCCCGTAAGAAGTGTAGACAATATCATAGCTTTCATCTAGAACATTTTCTAAATCGTATACATTTGAACGAATAAACCGGGCAGGAATGTTTAATTCCGAAGCCAATTCCTTAGCTTTATCTATGGAAGTATCAGACATGTCAACACCAGTTACATAGGCACCTTCACGTGCTAAGGACAAGGTGTCCATTCCGAAATGACATTGCAGATGAAGCAATTTCTTTCCTTTAAGGTCTTCCAATTCTTCAAGCTCGATGTGGTTTAAAGATGATTTTCCATTTTTAAAACCTTTCAAATCGTAAAAACTAGAATCAGCATGTAAGGTGGTTAATTCGTTCCAGCTTTCTCTGTTGTGTTCGAAACTGTCCATAGCTAGTATTTATATCGTGGGTGAAACTTTTAGCATTTTATGCTTTTTAAAAGCATAAAGAATAAAACCAAGTCCAACTAATATGTAGGGAATACTTAATAGTTGTCCCATGTCTAATTGCATGTTGGCTTCGAAATCCACTTGTCTTTCTTTAAGGAATTCGATAAAGAAGCGAGCCGTGAAAATGAGTAGTAGGCAAAGACCAAAGAAGAAACCGTTTTTGAGATGTTCTCTTTTGGTTTTGTATAGCCAAAAGCTAATGGCAAATATCAGAAAGTAGGATAGGGCTTCGTACAATTGTGCCGGGTGTCGTGGAATTAAATCTACTCTTTGGAATACAAATCCCCATGGCTTGGTAGTAGGCATTCCAATAATTTCCGAATTCATAAGATTGGCAAGCCTAATAAAAGCGCCACCCAATGCTGCTACAACAGCAATTAAATCAATAGTATCGAGAATGGCATGTTTTGTTTTTTTAGAATAGATAATCAAGGCAACAATAAGCCCCAATGCACCTCCATGACTTGCCAAACCTTGATAGCCAGTAAATTTTATTCCTCCTTCATTTAAAAACTTAATGGGAAGAATCATTTCCAAAGGATTTGAAAAGTAATAAGCTGGTTCATAAAACAAACAATGTCCCAGGCGAGCTCCTGCCAATATTCCTACAATTCCATAAATGGATAGTTTCTCCAGGTTGGCATCCGGAATATTTTCACGTTTAAAAATCCAGCCTAAAATGGATATGCATAAAAAAATACCTGTTACAAATAGCAATCCGTAGTAGCGAATCGAAATGCCGAAAAGATTAACAATTTCCGGTTCGGGGTTCCAATTAATGTAATTCAGAATCATATACTGATTAATTCTTAAGAAGTGTTGATTCAACTCTCTTGAATTTAATTTCAAAAGAATCATGCACTTATTTGGTATGAATAGATTCGGTAAATTTACATATTAATTCATTATGAATTGAATTGCTTGTGATAAAAAGAAAAATTATAAATAGACAAGAGTGATTTACAATATTCTTAACTTTTTCTATTCTGTAGATTAAATAGGAGTGGTTTACTATGTTCTTATTCTTTGTTAATTCCTGATATTCATGGTAAATATTCATAATATCAGGCTCCTGATGTATGAATTGCTTTCTCTTTTTAATATAAAACTTAAGACAGTATCAGACATTATCGGAAAAGATTTTCTAAGCTAGGTTTAGGAGCTAGCGGAAAGTATTTTCAAGATTACGGAACTTAGGAAATGCTCTACGGATGGTAAAAAGTACCTAACGGAAGCTTAAAAAAGAGGTTTTGAACTTCCGTTGGAGCTAGCGGAAGATAAAATGAGTACATTTTAGGCTCAAAAAACACTTTCCTAAGTTCCGTTGGCTCCAACAAATGTTCCGTCAGACCTAATATATTTCCCGTCAGGAGTTTTCTATCTTCCGTTATGCTATTTTAATTGGTAGTTCTTTTTAAAGTGCAAGTTGAGTATAAGGTTCAATATCAATAGATTAGTTTGTGCGATCTTTCAAAAAATAAATGGGATTGTAAAAGTATTTTTATCACACCACGCATAAATGAATCAACACTTACTTTGGAACATCTGCTTGGGTGGTAAGTAGGATTTCCTATGGTAATGAATACTGTCTTCACTCAATTCTCCAGTAGGCTTTTGTTTTTCGACGAATGTATAGTTTTACCCAAAAGACCTTCGTTTTTAAAAATGGCTACAGGAATCTTTAACGAATCCAAACGATTCAGAAGAATAGGATTAAAATTATTCTTTTTGTATTTGATTGAGTAGGGCACATCATCCATGGTAATGGCACCTTATTTCTGAGCAAAAGAATAAAGTGCCATTTGGAAGAATGCAAAAAATAGAATTAGTGTTTTAACTATGTTTTGAGTAGTATTTAGCTAATTATTTTCTTGTAAGTAAATGATCATACGATCAATTTTTTATACAACGTACCGAAAAAGCATGAGTTTTAAGGTAGTTCAGCTTGTAAATATCACTACTAACATAATTGATTCGGCGGAATGATGCATTTTCCTCATTATCTTCTGTTGACGACCACCAGTAAGCTAGGTATCCTTTGGTTTGAAATGTACCATCCTGATAGCGATAGCCTCCTGGAATAGCGGAGAAACCACTTTCATTACTTGCTCCTTCATTTGGACTTTTCCAGTGATTTGTACCTATCTCTTTTAATTTACCACCAGCAGTACTCTCTCCTCCTAAATATTTTGTTAGAGTTATCCATTCAGTATCTGTTGGTACATGCCAGCCATCAGGACAAATATTTCGACTGTCGGTTACAGTATACCAAGTATAAAGTTTACCGTAAGTAGTAATGTTATCTGAATTGTTATCGTATGTGAAACAATATTTAGGATTTGTTTCGCTTGAAATATCACCTATCTCTGTTCCATCAGGTATTAAATCTCCATTTGAATAATGGCTGGTTTTAAGGTTCTCTGTAAACCAATCTTGTGAGCCAATGGTTAAGGCATTATAAGTATTGCCTTCAATATCAGTTACAATGTAGGTGTTGAAAGCTAGACTTGTAAAACTAAGCTCATTTCCATAGGCTGTACCACTACTATTAGTTGCATATGCCCTCAGATAATATGTTGTATTGTCTTTCAAATCAGATAACAGGCTTGTAAACGAATTTGTTTTTGTTGTGTCGGCTATAAGGCTAGAGTTGATTGTTGGATTTGGAACAGTGCCCCAACAAATACCTTGAGATATAATTTCAGTACCACCATTACTGATAATTTCACCCCCTGTTTTAACAGATGATTGTGTAATTTCAGTAAGACTTGTGGTTGTTAATTTTGGTAATTCTATTGCGTCTTCATTATCGCATCCGTTTGCGATTATTAATAGTATTCCTGCAAAGATGGATAAATGAATTCGAAAAATTATTTTGTTTTTCATTTAATTAAGGTGCTAAATACAACCAATGTTTGGTTGGAGGGTTAGTGATTAGAATTTATTGTGATAGATTGATTTTTACAATTTAGTTTTAATGTTTTTTCAAAAATTCAATGGGATCATAAAAGTACCGTTTCAAATCATCTTTGGTATAACAGGCTAGCGTATATGATGAAAATAACCTGAAGGGTTTGGTACTATTCTTTTTTAATCGGGTTGGAGGCATTTTAAGAACTTCGAAATGAAAATGATCGAATTGCCAACCATATTTGTGTAACTCTTCCTTATTCATGAATCTGGCTATTGGCGTATTTGGATTCACCTGCTGATACAATTCGACTCTTATTCCTGCAATGTGTTCATAAACTGTCCAAAAATCAGAATCTCCGTGTTCAATAATTACTTGTGCGTAGGGACCATCTTTACGAATGCTAATTACCCTACCTTCCGAAATTGCAAAAATTGGTTCGTTATGGTAGTTGTTCGAAGGTCTCTTAATATCAATACCGGTGTGATAATGAGAAGGAACGCCCGGTCTCTCTTTTCTTAGAAGACCAAATTCGCCAATATCAGTTAAACGTATAAAATCGATGGATTTTCTATCTGAAGAATTGATAGGCAGATTGCATTCCATATTGTAATCTGGAAAAAGGAGAAGAAGCAGGTATAGAAATCCGGTTTTAATCATTGTTTGATTTTTTCATTATCAATTTTCATGGTGAATAAGGCTGATAAATTTACATATTATATCATTATGGAATTAATTGAGCCATGAATTAAGAAGTGATTTAAATAGGGTAGGAGAGTGTTTCCAATAATATCTCGTATTAAGTACTGAAAAAATGAACTATATTGTAATTTGATCGTTATATCTTAAATAGCATTACACATCCCATCTATATGCCCAGCATTTAATTTGAGAAAGTAAGTTTTCATTTTACTGCCACTTGTGGTTTAAACTCGTAATGGGTATGATTGATAGAATCATCATATTGAATTTATTAAACAAATTATCTACAGAGAATAAGAATATTTTCTGGAAGATGGAATGTTTGTATTGTGATGCCAGAGGAACTACAATAAATCAAATAAAAATCTATTCTCAGGAGAATTGCCGAAATATTGGACTTTTTATTTATCGAGGCGAAACGGGAATAGTACAGTTTTGCATGCATGATGGCTTAAAAAAAAGCAGTTCTGAAAATATTGTCGATCTGTTATTGGATTTAATCAACTATACGAGAGGAGAGGTGGTGTAATATGAAAAAGGTGATCTGTTGATGGACCACCTTTGATGTTAAAACTTATTTTATATCACTATTAGATTAAATCGAAACGATCAAGATTCATTACTTTTGACCATACAGCCACAAAATCATGAATGAACTGTTCTTGTGCATCTTCGCAGGCATATACTTCGGCTAATGCCCGAAGTTCTGAGTTTGATCCAAAAATGAGATCAACCCGGGTTCCTGTCCATTTAAGATGACCAGTTTTTCGATCCTGTCCATTAAATACTGATTCATCTTCAGATTTTGCTTCCCAGCTCGTTCCAAAATCAATCAGATGAACAAAAAAGTCATTGTTTAGCGTTTCCCTATTATTTGTGAAGACTCCATGTTTTGACCGATCAAAATTTGTGTTCAGAACGCGCATTCCACCAATCAAAACTGTCATTTCAGGTGGTGTTAGTGTTAGCAATTGGGCTTTGTCAACCAATAATTCTTCAGCCGAAGCCAAATGACTTCCTTTCAGATAATTTCGAAATCCATCTGCTACTGGTTCCAGTACAGCAAATGATTCAATATCAGTTTGATCTTGAGAAGCATCAGAACGTCCCGGACTAAATGGAACAGTAACAGAATATCCACCATTCTTTGCGGCGAGTTCAATAGCTGCACATCCACCCAAAACGATTAGGTCAGCCATAGAAACCATTTTACCATTCGTTTGTGCTGTATTGAATCCTTCCTGAATACATTCTAAGGCTTCTAAGACTTTCGATAATTCTTTAGGATTGTTCACTTCCCAATCCTTTTGTGGAGCAAGACGAATGCGAGCGCCATTGGCACCACCACGCTTATCCGATCCACGGAAGGTAGAAGCAGAAGCCCAGGCTGTAGAGACCAATTGAGAGACGGATAGTCCGGCAGAAAGAATTTTACTCTTTAAAGAAGCAATATCCTGATCATTAATTAATGGATAGGTAGCAGCAGGAATAGGATCTTGCCAAATTAATTTTTCGGTTGGTACTTCTGATCCCAGGTAGCGAGAAATAGGTCCCATATCTCTATGTGTTAACTTGAACCAGGCGCGGGAAAAAGCATCAGCAAACTCCTCAGGATTCTCATAAAATCGTCTTGAAATTTTTTCATACGCCGGATCTTTAATTAAAGAAAGATCGGTTGTTAGCATGATTGGAGCATGCTTTTTTGATGGGTCGTGGGCATCCGGAACAGTGCCTTCGCCAGCATTACCTTTGGGTTTCCATTGGTGAGCACCTGCCGGACTTTTGGTCAATTCCCACTCATATTCAAACAGATTCTCAAAAAAGTTATTACTCCATTGGGTAGGTGTTGTAGTCCAGGTGCCTTCTAGTCCACTGGTAATTGTATCTCCGGCATTTCCAGTTCCGAAAGTGTTTTTCCATCCCAAACCTTGTTCTGCTATACTTGCTGCTGCTGGTTCTCTGCCAACATATTTGTCAGGATCAGCTGCACCGTGAGTTTTACCAAATGTGTGACCACCTGCAATTAAGGCAACGGTTTCTTCATCATTCATTGCCATTCGACCAAATGTTTCACGAATGTCGTGGGCTGCAGCAATGGGATCAGGATTTCCATTTGGACCTTCAGGATTCACATAAATCAATCCCATTTGAACCGCTCCCAATGGGTTTTCCAATTCACGATCGCCTGTGTATCGTTTGTCGCCCAGCCACTCGGCTTCGGATCCCCAATAAATATCTTGCTCTGGTTCCCAAACATCTTCGCGCCCCCCTGCAAAACCAAAAGTTTTAAAACCCATTGATTCCAAAGCACAGTTACCTGCTAAAATCATGAGATCGGCCCAGGATATTTTCCTTCCATATTTCTTTTTAATTGGCCATAAAAGCAAGCGAGCTTTATCAAGGTTTCCGTTGTCAGGCCAACTGTTTAGTGGTGCAAATCGTTGAGTTCCTGAACCAGCACCTCCACGACCATCGGATATGCGATAGGTCCCAGCGCTATGCCAGGCCAAACGGATAAAGAAAGGACCATAATGACCAAAGTCTGCTGGCCACCAGTCTTGCGAATTGGTCATTAGTTTGTATAAATCATTTTTAATCGCTCCTAAGTTTAGACTTTTAAATTCCTTGGCGTAATTGAAAGCCTTGCCCATTGGATCCGATTTAGAGGAATTTTGACGGAGAATATCTAATTTCAATTGATTTGGCCACCAGTCGCGATTAGAGGTTCCTCCACCTGCAGTTTGTCTTTTAGTACCACCCGTGAATGGGCATTTACTTACATTTTTCTCAATAAAACCCTCCTTATTTTCCATCTTTCTATTCATTTTAAATTTCGGTACTACTCAATTTACGAAATTGTTTTCCCATTTATGTAATTAATTTATAAAGAATTACATGTGTTTGTGAATTTAGAAAGTGATTTTTTATTTATCATGAACCGATGAGGCTATGAAGTCTTTTGCTCCCATCAAGTTTTTGTGTTCGCTTTAAAGGAAGGCGATACAATCGCGACCAACTGCATTAAATTTTGTTTTATTTCTGCTATGCAGAGTACGAGCTAATATGAGACTCATTTAATTCAAAACATGTCAAGCATCTCCAAGATGCTTGACATGTGAGATCATAAATTTCGCTTCTCTAGGACATTACCTTTACCTTGTTGGCAATCTGTGATTTATCAAGTAAATGCTTGCCAAAATTGGTATAAACCATATACTTATAAGTCAATTTGGGCACAAAGTAATGCGATGGAATTGCTGCCGGAAGAGGGGAGTAGAACTCACCAATTTCATTTAATCCTTTCTTCTCACCTTATCTTTAAATGGTGAGGTATATTCATAATCATTACCATCGTTACCACTTAAATCACCTTGCCAATTCTCCTCTAGTTCAACCTTACTGCCACCAATATTTACAGACTTTTCTTCTTCATAAGTCTCATTGTAATCTCCTTCACCAGAGTAGCCTTCTGTTGAACCGCTTGATTCATTTTCAGAATTACTTACAGCTCCACCCCCTGATATCATCAGTAAGGAAAGAATGATAAAGGGCTTGGTACAATAATAGCCTATAACGCCTAAAGTAGCCAATAGTAAAGAAAAGAGTGCCAAATAAAGTAAGGCATGCAAAAATCGAACATTCTTTACTACCTTAAATGTTATATATATCAAAATTCCACCAATAATATACAATCCCATTTTATAAGGCATATCGAATATATAATTGAGGATGACAAATATTACGGTAGTAATTGCAATTCCTAGTATCGCCTTACTTGGGTTAACTTTTTTTCCCCCTTCTTCCGATACATGCTTTAACTCCATTATTACAAATGTGGAAAATGTCATTACAAATAAAAAGAATAACATGAAATTAACCACGTCGCGCCACCAGCGAGGAGTATCGAAAAACCATGTAGACCTTTCCATTTGAGTAAAGTAATAAGCGATTACAGCACTAGTAATTAATAAGAGTATAATTCTCAGTATTCTACTGCCAGTAGGCGATAAAAATTTACCACCAATAAATAGTCCTGCATACAAAACAAGTGTCATTCCCAGCATGATCCACCAAAACACTACCGTAGGATTACTCATGTCGTACCAGGGACTCTTTCTTGATGTTACCTGTTTTGGTCGGTAGCGTTTGAGGTATTTTCCATTTACCCATCCAATTTTTCCATTATAGCTAATATATTTCCACTCATAAAAGCTTTTACTCACTACAACAATGTTATTTTTATGAAGCTTACCAGTAACAAACGAATTCGTATTCGCTTCCTTTCTGATATTCAGATTATCAACAGTAACAGAGTATTTACTTTGTGCAAGGATATTTTGTGATGTAAAGCACAGTATCATAAGAATAATACAGGTGCCAATAAAATAAGGTTTTAATTTCATAATATTTGATTTAGCTTATTTATTTTTTTTCGAAGTGAGCTTATTCTTAGCAGAGTAATGAACTGCTAGAAAAATTACAATTAAGAAAATGCTCTGATTAAATCCATGATAGAAGTTATCAAAAGCATAGGAACAATTACCATCCATCCAATCCAATTCGGTGCATTTTTTGGGAGCTTTACTACCTGATCAATCATCAAGGCAATCAGATATCTTGTGTCTGTAATTGGAGTTGGAACAATGTGAATGCAAATGTAAGTCAGGAGCACAATCGATAAAATATTAAGAAATGGCATTTTTTCTGGAAAAATATTGCCTATAGTAGCAAAACCACCATTTTGTTTCACTTTCTCTTCACCGGCAAATAGCATCCGCATTTGCTTAAAGTAAACCGATATAAAGTGGTTCCCTGCATTTAGTGATTCCAGAACCGATTTCTTCTCTGCTGTGCGTGGTAAGGTCTCTTTAATAAATATGCCGAACTTTCCGAACGGATCTTTATGCACATTCTTTTCAATCAGCTCATTCGAATTGCCTCTTCTAATTCCCAACAGAACAGAATTGGTATCATCTGTTTTAATCGCAGATGTAAAATCACGAAAGTATAAAACGGTATCCTTGTTTACGGTAATAATTTCATCGCCCTTTTGTAAACCTGCATCAAAGGCAGAACTGCTGGATCTAACCGATGCTATTTTTAAGGGATATTTTGCATAAACAGGATAAAATAGCTCTCTATTATTCGATATGATCTCTTGAATGGCTTTATTAGAATCGATAACAAGATCTTGTAAGGAATCCTTTCGAATAATGCTAAAGCGTTTCGCTCGTTCAAGCAGAATGATCTTTTTGATATCATAAAATCGCTCAAACGATTTTCCTTCAATTTGAACAATTTGATCTCCATTTCTAAACCCCAAGTCGTATCCTAAGGAATCTACATAAATCCCATTTTCTTTTGCATTTTCGGCAGACAGGTAGGTTCTATCTTGTGAGTAAAAGTTTATGCCATATAAGGTGGTGCCCACCAAATAGAGCAAGACAAGTCCACCCAGTATACCAGCAAGCCTTTTTACAAATGAATGCTCACGGCGCATCCATATGGGTTGGGGTTTTCTTTTCTCCTCATTGTGTATTTCGTAGATCTTAAACAACCAGGGCAATGGAATGATAATACCTATCGAAAAAGTTACATCGAATAATCTGAATTGAAAAAGAGAAGGAGAGTAGCCAATCTGATAGTGCTTGTGATAGATCCCCAATAGCTTGCAAGCAATCGCTTTTCCTATTAATAGAGTTGTTCCAATTATTAAGTAATAGAACCATAAATACAATATTCCCATAGTTCTGTTGTTTATTTTAAGCTTTGCAAAGTGTTAGTATTTGTTTTAATCTATTTCTATGATTTGCCTCCGCTACCGCACGAGTCCTCTCGTGTGGTTTTTATTAATAAAGGAATGTGATAGAATTGCGCACCAGCAGGGGTATCCAATCCCATTGGGATTTCATGTTTATAGCATAGGTTTGTGGACAAAATATATGACACCATCGGGGTTATACCTTAAATCTAGATCATTCATTTTATAAACATTTGAATCCTTCGGATTCTGTTTTGCAATTGCTATAAAACGAATTCACCTCCGCTACCGCACGAATCCTTTCGTGTGGTTTTTATAATGGAACGCGATAGAATCGCACATCACCTGGGGGCTAATGTTTTAGATGTATTGTTAGGCACAGACATTTTCAATTTCAAGTAATAAATTTTCTCCTAATTCAAACATTTTAGAAATATCTTCATATTTATAAATCCATTTATTCGATTCTATTCCAATTGTTGTTTTCCCCCTGAAGTCACTGAAATTTTCTAAATATTCATTCTTCACAATTATCTTCAATGGACCAATGCAATCATTAAGTTGAACAAATGAGTTGATAAATTTTTTTGATAGTCTCAAATTTTTAAACTCCTTGTTTTCTGATGTAAAAGTCAAGTATTTATCTACTTCTTTTATTCCTGCTTTTATCTTTTTAGTTCTAAATATTATATCAATCCAGTCCTTTTTATAAATGGTCAAATCCATATTTTTGGTGAAGGATATGGGTTTATAAATCCCAGTAAACATTTTGGATACAGATGATTTGGCAAAGGATTCATATGCCAAAAAAACAAACGAATTCTGTTTAAATGCATAGTATCTCGTCTTTAAATATGGATCTGCCGGAGTCAAATAAAATTTATTTGAATTCTCATAAGTTTCATATTCTAATCCTTTTGTTGTTGGATATTCTAATATTGTTCCTTTATGGTCTGAATCTTCCATTTTGTTGCAATTTGTTTGTGTCTAACGACAGTCTGTCTACTAACTATTTTAAAATCCTCTTGCTACCGCACGAATCCTTTCGTTTTTATAATAAAAGAAGGCGATAGAATCGCGCACCGGCGCATGGTTAATTCTGCTTTGAGGAGCACGAGCTCGCTAATGGTTTTTTTTATTCAGTTCATTCTTAATTGATTTAAATTATTCGGTTAGAATTTACCCAACATGTATACTAAAAAGAAGACTATTCCATAAAATAGGAATAGATTTATTGTAACAAAAAGAAAACGTTTGGGTTTACTCAATTCGAAAGCTTTCGAGTTCCAAATAATAATCAATAAATGAAATGGGGTGCTAAAGCATCCTTCTATGGTATTATTATTTACTGTTAAGCTCAAAATTACTGATATTGGAACGAAAACAATTATCCATAAGCTTACATTGTAAATATTTAAAATTAGATGTTCAAAAAAACTTTTCTTGAATTGTATGTATAGTAAAAAGCTTGAAAAAGTTAACAAGAGAATATTCGATAATAAAATTATAAATTGTGAAGAAATATCACCCGTTACTACAGTACCCAGAAAATCATTGGCAATAGTATAGTGCAATACAAGGAATAAAGATGCTATTGTGAAGAATTTTACAGGACTGTAATAAAATTTCCGAAATCCATTCCAATAGTTTACAACTAATGTTTGGGGTTGGCTCAATCCGGTTCGAATATTTCGGAAAAAAGATTTTTCCAAGGAAAAAACACTATCAAATAAATCACCTAAAAATGTTAAAGAATTAATTCTTCCACCTTTATAATATTGACCACACTTTGAGCAATATTTCTCATTTATTTCACTTGAACAAACAGAACATTTCATATTTTCTGTGGTTTTTATTTATAAAGAAACGCGATAGAATGGCACACCAATGCTTAGTTATTTCTGCTTTGCAGAGCACGAGCTACAAGCTCGCGCTAGCGGGGGTGAGAGGCACAGTGACGGTCAATTGACCGTCACCTGTCTACTCGATTAGGCACTGTAATTGAATAGGATATCATCTTCTCCCTTAATTATTTTGGAAAAATCCTCAATGTCTTTAAATGACAAATTAACTCTATGTTTAATTGCTTCATTCGTTAAGACATCAACTAAATTCTTATCTGTAATATTTAGCTTCTTAGCTTTAATTTCATTTTTGATATTGTAAAAAAACTTTTTCTTCTCAGATTTAGTCATATTCATAAGAGAATTAGCATCAATACTATAATTACCCTTATCAAATCTCATTGAACGAATCTCATGTCGCAAAATATCAAGTTGTTCTAATATGTATTTCCCTTCTGGTATTTCAGTTGATTGCAAAGTTGCTGGGACAATAGTTTTACCAAAGCTTTTCAAGAAAGGAGAATAACTACTCTCACTTGAAGATTTTTTATATGTTGCAACAATTCTTTTTATTAGCTCTTTTTTGAAATCAACAATTTCTCCAAATCTTAATGAAGAAGGATAAGAAATGTGTTCAATTACTCCTGTGTCAAATGAATATCCTGTTTTTTCATCTTTTATAATAATTGTCGGTTTATCAAAAGCCAATCTTAAACCAAGTTCAAACATTACATTTGGGTTCTTTGAACTGACATCACATACAACCATTTCATCGTTGTAAATATTTGTTACAATTCTATCATGAATTAAACCAATTGCCACGTCATCACTAACTAGGCGAGGCTCAAATTCGGTTTCTGAAATTGCCTCAGTCAAGATGTTTAAAACGTCTGTCCAATGTTCTTTTGAATAATCAGAATGTGGAGCAATTGGCATAATAATCCCACATTTCATTTTCCCCTTTTTGTTAACAGCCTTAGAATCATCTTTATTCTCTGTCATTGTATATTTTTTTATGGTGCCTAACGGTCTTGCTATGTGTTTTGCGGGATTCCGAAGCACTTTACTTTCAAAACCGCACTTAGCCAAAACTTTGATTTACATTAATTCAAATTATAAATTGACAAATCAAAGATTTGGCGGTGTTGCAACGGAGAACTGCGGTTCATTTACCCGCTGAACCCGCATTACATATAGCTTTTGTTATAAGCTTGTTGTTTTAGTTTACTTTCTCTTCTATTATTTCCCATAAACTCGCTTTCTGCACTTGATCTTTAAGAACTAACCCATATTCATTTTCAAGTGTTTCTATTGCTTTATCGAAATCTTTTGCAGAAATAATAAAATCAAATTTACTATTGGTGGATTTTTCAATCGCAATCAATTGTGAATAATTATCTTCCAAAAAGTCTTTTAAGTTTTCAATAGTTGCTCCTTTAGACTCCCAATTATCATATCTCATAGTAGCTCCAAGATACTGTGAATTAGATATGTGAGTGTTCAGTAAAGAATCATTTTCTATCTGAATAACATTTACTATTGTATCTCTTGAAATCTCCTTTAATTTAAATCCCATTTGTTTTGGCAACAAATACTTTAACATTTCAACACAATTTGCTTGACTAGTAATTTCTTTGTCTGCCTTTAATGTTAAATCGTAAGTTGTTTTTAGAAGTGTAGAATCTTGGCTTATAATTCTTGATTTATTAATTCCGTAGAAAACTTTAAGCATGTTTTCAAGGTCATTGTTGAACACATTAATATCAAAGGGATTAAAATGGTAATAGGATGATTGTCCCATCCCAAGATTATGTTTCTGAATTGAAAAAGAATATGCTGAATTCTCGAAAGGAAGTTCTGAATTATTCAAGTTTAGATTAATTGTTTCTACCTCGCGACCAAGTACCTTATTTATTAGGTTTTTGTCCAAATGAAATGGACTACCTTGCCATTTTATTATCCCATTTTCATCAATCAAGAAAGTCTCTGGGTATGCAGAAACTCCATAGGCTTTAATTGTCTTTTGTTCTGGGTCGGAACCAACAGGATAATACATTACCATTTTATTCAAGAACCTATTTATTTCATTCGACTCATCAAACGTAACTGATAGGAATACAACTTCTGGAAACTGTTTCGCTAGATGATTTAATTCGGGTATAGAAGCAACACATGGTGCACATTTTGTGAACCAAAAGTCAAGGACTATAATTTTTCCTTTTAAATCCTTTGGAACGTCTTTATTTTGCCAGTCCGAAACTTGAATTTTAGGATAAATCCAATTCTCAATACTAATTGGTGGGGCTTTTTGACCAACTTTGATTGAATTAATTTGAGAATGTCCTATTAAAGAACAAGAAATAAATATGATTATTAAAAATGTTTCTTTCATTTAGTGTCTTTTACAATTGCTTATAACGGGCTTGCTATGTGTTTTGCGGGCTTTCGAAGCATTTCACTTTCAAAACCGCACTTAGCCAAAACTTTGATTTACACTAATTCAAATTATAAATTAACAAATCAAAGATTTGGCGGTGTTGCAACGGAGAACTGCGGTTGATTTACCCGCTGAACCCCGCATTACATATAGCTTTTGTGCCTGTTGCACAACTCTTGATAACTTGTTCATAAATCTAACAATAATATCTTTACTTATCAATGGTAATGGCTTAACTTGTAAATAAAAATGCAAGGAAATAAGTTTTATCAAGAGAAATTATTTTCTAGCTTTCAGCTCTCACAGAGAGTGCCTGAGAATAATTTCTATCGAAGATTACGATCGGTTTTGGATTTATCCTTTTTGTACAAGCAAACCAAACCATTTTATGGCAGTTGCGGGCAAAAGAGCATAGATCCCCAAGTTTTCTACAAGTTGTGTTTGGTGGGTTATTTAGAGAATATCATCAGCGATAGAAAACTAATTGAACACTGCTCCATGCGATTGGATATCCTGTTCTTTTTAGGTTACGATATTGACGAGCAATTGCCCTGGCACAGTACAATTAGCCGCACTCGCCAATTGTTACCCGAAGAAATTTTTGAACAAGTTTTTACTCATATCCTAAGCATGTGCGTAGAAAAAGGTATGGTATCGGGACATACTCAGGCTATGGATTCTGCACCTATTAAAGCCAATGCAAGCATGGATAGTCTGGAGTTAAAAGTTCCCAAGCAGGAGCTTGAGGCTTACCTTCAAAAGGCTCGCTATCAAAGTCGTCCAGATAGAAAACCCAAGAAGAATAAAGCTTCCGAACAACAACAAATTATAACAGCCGAAAAAAGAGAGCTACAAGAGATAAAATCTCGCAACCGAAACTGGCAGAAGAATCAGGATCAACGTCCCGGATCTGGCAACAAAGGCGCCAAATATACCAGTAATAAAACTCATTACAGTCCAACCGATCCCGATGCCCGAATAAGTGTAAAGCCAGGAAAAGCCAGAAAACTGAACTATCTAAGCAATATCAGTGTTGATACAGCTAATCATGTGATTACCGATGTAAAGGCTTACCATGCCGATAAAAAAGACAATCAATACTTACAGGATGCCACCAAACGATTGAAGGGACGATTGAAAAAACAAGGTTTGCTGTTTACCAGCCTGCTTGCCGATGCAGGATACAGCAGCGGAGAAAACTATGCATTTCTTGAAAAAGAAAACATCCTAAGTTACATTCCACCTCACGGAACTTACAAAGGTGGTCCGGAAGGATTTACCTTTAATAAGCAGGAAAACTACTGGCTATGTCCTGAAGGCAAAAAAGTCACCTTCCGCAAGCGAAAAATGGTGAAGAACTCTCTTCAGGATCATTACCTGACCAAACGAAGCGATTGCAAAAACTGCCCAATAAAGCAAAAATGTATTGGCAAGAGTTTTGAGAAAAGAGTTGCCGTTACGGTGTACAAAGAGCACTACGAACGCAATAACAAAAGGGTCCGCAGCAAATATGGAAGGAGAATGAAAGGCAAGCGGCAATCTACTGTCGAACCGGTGTTCGGCACCTTAACCCAGTTCATGGGACTTCGGAAAATAAACACCATTGGCATTATTCAGGCAAACAAAGTAATGCATCTATCTGCTACTGCCTATAATCTTAAGAAACTATTGAAATTTATGAGTAAAAACACGAAAACAATGGCTAATCAGGTAATGGTTTGCTTTTTACTTATCAGGAGCCTATTTGGCTTCTATAAATCCATTTTAAGACCTCAATAATTTTACTTTTTCAAGAACTGAAAGCAAAAAACAAAGCCTTAAAAGCTTGCCAAGAGACAAGCTTTTAAGGCTCTTATCATTATTCATCTTATTTCATGTGGATGCGCAACGGTTACTTTTGTTACAGCACGTTTTTCTTCATTCTTTTATCTATCTTCTTTAATCCAAATTCACTTTTTAAATCTTCCACTTTATTAACAACGTTTGAATTATATTCTGAAATAAAGTCAGGCAAAGTAAGCTTTGCTGCTGTTTTAAAGATATATATTGACTTTTGTAACCCTGTTGCGACTCCAAGTTCAAAAGAAACCCAATTAGATTCTTTACTCTTTTTTGATAAAACAAGAATAAATATGGAACTATTAAAAATTTCAGCTCTGATGCCTTTGCCTGGATGCTTCAATACTTCTAAATCTGTTTCAAATGTGAATGCATCAACCTGATACTTTCTTAAATAATTTTTAATTTGTTGAGCCCTATCATTTGCTTCCGTCGTGTAGCTAATAAAAACAGATGTAACCTTATTCATAACTTATTAAATTGTCTTAATAAATTCACTAATTCCACCCCATGTCCAATTAATCTTTTTTATTCCATTTAATTCATCGGGTGTATCAATTAGTGTCATCCCTTTCATATAAACCCCTAATACAGGAATATTTTCTTCTTTTGCACATTTAATTTCCCAGATTGCACCATCTGCCTTTTTTAAATTTCTCGTTATTAAAACAATAACACCTGAGCAACTTTTAATCCTAGCTCTACATTTTGTTTTCCATGACGTATCCCAAGGTTGTTTAACTGACATGTCTACTAGTTCGTATGGAACTTTATCATTCTTTGCTTGTCCTACAAACAGATCTCTATCAGTCTTGTCTTCTATTGCGAAACTAGTAAAAATTCTTCTTGTCATAATTGTTGTTATTTAATTAATTTACATATTATTGGAGTTAACTGAGAAATTAGATATACAAATTCAATAACTAATAAAAAACCGATAAACCAACGATAACTTAAAACTATCTTAGATTCAGTTTTTGTGTTTGGTTCATACCCTATTTCGCCTGTTAAAATATCCCATTCCCTTTGAAACATATTAGTTTTTAAATCATTTTCAATCTCTTCTATTAGCTTAAATTTCCCTTTATTTAATTGACCATACGATTTAATTAGCTTTTCCCAAAAGAATGTTGTTAGAAGAGCAATACTCGTAATAAGTAATAATAAGAAACTTGATAGAATATTAAAATGAAGTTCTTTTCCAATTAAAACTGAAATTGAAAGAATTGTTGTTGTAACAGTGAAAAACAAATTATTCACCTTAAGCCTTTGTTCTGTAACTTTTTCAGTTGAACTAACCATTATTTTGTATTGTTCAACTCTCAACTCTCTATTAGGTTGCCGTAATCTTAAATTCAATGTATTTATTATTTCAACTGGAGTAGATTGAATAACATTAGCCATATTTTGTTGAACAAAGACAGGTAAATTAGAAATAGACTCTGACAATTTTATTATAAAAAAAGGTTTATTTAGAGTTTTACACAATTCAAACTCCCAATTTACAGGAGCACTGTCATGAGTCTCATTTCCAATAAAGAATAGAACTAACTCAGAACGGGATACTTTATCTCTAACTTTTGTTTTCCAAATTTCCTCTGAATTTTCTATTGTTGAATGATCTACAAATTGAAATTGTGTAGTTAAAGCACCAAGTTGATTTATTAAATTTTGTACCTTTTGTTTGTCAATTGTTCTATAGCTTAAAAATATTTCCATTATTTATAGTTGTTGTTTTTATAAAGTTAGATATTCATGTATCATGCTGCGTTAAATGTGCTGTAACTTGTTAATAAATGCACTAGTGCATATATTTTTACTATATCGGTTTTAAAAGTGCACAATACTGACTTATAGGGTATGTATTGTGCACTTTTATATTTACCAGTCTCCGAAAATACAAATCTTTCTTCGCTAATTCAAGGAATCATAAAAAAGCTTTAATCTTTACTTTTTTGCAATTGAATGATGTGCTTGTTATTTTTTCTTTTTGACTTGAACGATAATGAGCTCTATTGCTTTATTGATTTTGATGTGTATTGTCGTTTGTTGAGCGTGCTTTGTGCGTATACATTTAACAAAGCAGAATGAGTTTGGAGTGGGGTGCAATGTAATTATTGGTTCTTTTGGCAGTGTAAGTTGTTCTTTTTGCTTTGTAAGCCATCTGTAAAACAGAGTTTAAGCTTTAGCTGTGGTAATTTTTTTAAAAAGACTAAAAATCAAAATAAATTAACATAGCGAAATGGCTAGTGTTTTGGTGGGCTTGAGCTGTATTTAACTAATAATGAGAGGGTGCAGGCTTGTAAATTGTTGCTTAAAAAGTTTTTTTATTTAATTATAATTTTATAGCTTAGTTAGTGTTATCGTAAAACTGGGAGCTGACTCAACTCAGTTATTTAAATTTATTTTTTTTGAGAAAGGTTTGTGGAGAGAGATAATTTTAATCTTTTAAATTTATTATTATGTCTGATCAACAAAATTTACAGGATCACCTGGAAGAAATTAAAGCAGTACCCGAAGAAAAGGTAGTGTATTGCGACATGCCCTACAAAGTATTTATCGACGAAGCCGAGGGACTTCACACACGTGCAAACCTGGATTTGCCGTTGCTGGAAGCCTTCAATTTCGATGTTACAAAGCTAGATCGACTTTTGGGTATCAGCGGAGCCTTGCGAACTGCCCAATCGAATTGGGAATCGATGCAAACCGATAAGCAAAAGGCTATTGATGCCTGGGAAGCTGAAGCTCCTGCCATGTACCATCTTCATCGGGAATTGATTGACCACATGGATTTTGCATTTAGAGCCGACGAAGGCTTGCTAAAAAAACTGAGTGCCATTAAAGAGGGTGACTCCCGTGCGGATACCATTCAGGATATGGCAAGCTTGTCGGTTTTGGGCAAGGATAATCAGGAATTGCTTACAGCTATTAATTTTGATCTTACCAAATTGGATACAGCTGCTCAAATGGCAGATAGTATGGGTGGTTTGTTAGGTGATATCAACGGTAGAATGTATTTCGAGGACGATATCAAACTCATCCGCGATAAGGCTTACACACTTTGCAAAGAGGTGGTAGATGAAATTCGTTCCTATGGCAAGTTTGTATTTAGGAATAAGGACGATAAGCGTCAGGCTTATTCGAGTAAGTACAATCGTGAACGATTGGCTGCCTATCGTAAGGCCAAGGCAGCCGAAGAGAATGCTTAAAATGTAGAATACTAGGTTATCATATTTATTCTTTATTTATTAATTTAAGTAGTTTAGTTGTGAAGGGCAGAAGTGCCCTTCTTTTTTTGTGTCCGTTCGAAAAAGAGAGTCATCCGTACGGCAAAAATATCCTTCCGTTACAAAAGGATTGCCTTCCGTTCGCTAATGTGAGCCTTCCGTTACACTGGTTTTGTCTTCCGTACGCTGTTTTGACTTTTCCGTATCAAGCGGAGTTACCACTTTAATGATACGGAAGCCATTCTTCGTGATACGGAGAACCCACCGGATGATACGGAAAGCATTTTTCGTGATACGGAAGCCATACTGCATGATACGGAAAGGGTTCATCTTGATACGAAAGAGTGTTTACGTGCAATTCCGGGGTGGAGTAATTGAAGATGGGTCTATTCACTTTTTAGGTTTCTACCACAGAGCACACTGAGAACCACAGAGGATGGAGCATGAGATGCTAAGCAACTTTTTCAAATAAGGAACTAAAAGTGTATCCTCTGTGGAAAAAGATTCTTGTGCTTAGGGAATTGTTGCAATTGTATGCTCGCTACCCTATAGTTTCCTTACTATTATTCGTTACATTTTCTAAAAAAATCTTATTTTCATATCATGTTGAATTAAAAAGATAAAATATGATTTTAGGCGTATCAGGATGGCTAAGTGGGAAGCTAGGTTGGGATGTAACGATAATTCGAGTTGCATTTGTTGTAGGTGTATTGTGTTTTGGTGTTGGATTAGGTCTCTACTTGATTCTGTGGTTGGTGAAAATGTTTTCTAATTAATAAGCCATTTAAAATATGGAGATGAGGCATTATTGGGTAATGCCTTTTTTTGTGCTAAAGAATTGTGTCTATTGCTCATTTGTTCCGAATGGATAGTGTAATTGCATCTCCTTTGTATTCTTTGTGATATTCTTTGTTTGTCTTAGTGCTTATATTTTATATTAATTGTGTTTAAAGTTGTTCGAATCACATTTAGTTAATCTGCAAAATACTTATTTGCTGCGGCATAGGAAAAATCATGATTTAAAAGACTACTAATATCGCTATTCTCTATTATTTCTTTACTGTTTTGAATCAGATTGGCAAACATTGCCCGTACCGGTCCCGATCCCAAACTCAATCGACTTACACCCAAGAGCTCCATCTCTTTTAAATCGTGATAAACAGGATTGGCAATTGCATTTAGGGGACCATTGATATTGGCAAGCAATTCAACAAGGGTTTCTTTTTGGAGTAATCCGGGAACAAAAACACAATCGGCACCAGCATTTAAAAAGGCGTTGCACCTTTCTGTTGCTAAGGCTAATCTTTCTTTATCCTCTCCAATATTTAGCCAATAGGTGCATGTTCTGGCGTTGATAACAAAGGGCAAATCCAATTCCTTTTTTAGTTCTGCTATAGCCTTAATCTTATCCAATAGTAGATTTAGGCTATCCAATTTTCCATCAGGTCTGCCATCTTCAAGATTGATGCCAACAGCTCCTGTTTCTAGTATCTTTCGAACATTCTCTTTTACTTCTTTGGGATTATCGGAATAGCCTCTCTCTAAATCAACTGACAAAGGAATGCTAATTCGTCCGGTAATTTGTTGGCTCACCAGACACAAATCTTCTATGTCTATGATTTCGCCATCGGCGTAGCCCATTGCAAAAGCAATTCCTGCACTAGTGGTAGCTACAGCTTTGAATCCTTGCTTTTCAAATACTTTTGCCGAGCCAGCATTCCAGGCATTGGGCAGGAGTAACATTTCTTTATTGTTGTGTAAAGCCTGAAATTCCTTGGCTCTTTGTTTTTGTTCAGTGGTAATCATATAATTTTGAGTACTATTTTAAAACAATAAATTTACTATTAAAATTAAATTCTCTTGCTGCAAATTACCTGCAATGGGCAATTATCGCATAATGGTTTCTTTTGGCAGAAAGCCTTTGCATGCTCTACTACAAGAGCATGATTTAAGTTGTATACCTTGGTGTTTTTAGGAATTGCATCTTCCATCAATAGACGAAAATATTCATACTTTTCGGGAACCTCAATTCCTATACGGTGAAAAATTCTTCGGGTATAGGCGTCAATCACAAAGAAAGGTTTTTCAAGAGCATAAACCAAAATGCTATCGGCCGTTTCGCCACCAACGCCATTAATGTTGAGTAGTTCCTCTCTTAGCAAATCGGCATCCTGTTTTTTAGCTTTGCTGATGTTGAAATCATACTTTTTAAACCATTTAGTCAGTGATTTTAGTTTTAAAGCTTTCTGGTTGTGATAACCACTCGGTCGAATGATTTCTGCCAACTCATCAGGAGTAACATCTTCAATAAATTCAGGGGTTAAATTTCCATTGAAATTGGATAGGGCTTTTTCAACATTTTTCCAATTGGTGTTCTGGGTAAGAATGGCACCTACCATCATTTCAAAATCGCTATCGGCAGGCCACCAATTCAATTTCCCATAGTGCGCTTTTAAAATTTCGAATGTATTATTTATGAGTTCTAAGTTTAGTAATCGCTTTTTTAATTCCAACCCGTAGGCATAGCCAACCAATTTTTTATTGGCACCAATTACTCTGTGGCAGGGCACAATTATGGGAATAGGATTTTTGTTGTTCGCCATTCCGATTGCCCTTGCGGCTTTAGGATTACCCGTAGCCATGGCAATATCTTTATAGCTTTTCAATTCACCATAAGGAATCTTTCTTAACTCTGTCCATACCTTTTTTTGGAAATCGGTTCCTTTGGGATTTAATTTTAGATCGAAACGAGTTCTTTTTCCCTGGAAATATTCTAACAATTGTGCTTTAGCCTCGGCAAACTGATTTTCGGATTTTACCCAGTCATTACTTATAAGTATCTCTTTGCTCTTGTTGTCAACCAGAAGTTGACTGATTCCATTTTTGTCTCCAATAAGAATGATTTTCCCGATTGGAGTCTCAAAGTTTTCGTAATTCATATCCGTTTAGTCTTTCAGAAGGTCAACAATATTGCTGATGCTATTTGCAGTGTAGCTTGGAGCTTTCTCCCAGGGATCGAAACTGTTTTCTTCGTTTCGTTGTATCCAAACTGTTTTCAATCCATAATTTAATGCACCTAATATATCAAAGGAATTACTGGAAATCAGATAGGTATTCTCCTTTTCAGATTGAGTAATTTTACAAAAGTGCTCATAAACCAGAGGATCGGGTTTGAAGCTTTGAACTTCTTCCACGCTTACGATATGATCGAATAAATGTATAATATCGGCGTAGTAAAGCAGACTACGAATATCTTGAGAAGTGCCATTGGAAAAGGCAGAGATTTTATGTCCCTTTTGCGTTAGCGCGTTCAACCCTTCAATTACATCCGGAAAAATGGGCAGTTCTTTGTATTCCCAAAGTAGTTGCTGTTTTTGACTTGCTGTAAGCTTTACTTTGTATTGCAGACAGCAATAATCAAGCGCTTGTTTTGTACAGACAGAAAAATCTACATAATCCTTCATCAGTCCTCTTCTGAAAGAATATTCCAACTGCTTACTTCTCCATGTATCTGTAAAAGCTTTTGCTTTTCCTCCAATCAAGTTTTCAAGCGATTCCTGAATTCCAGATGTGTTGATTAAAGTGCCGTAAATGTCAAATGCTAATGAATAGGTCATGCTTGTTTGTGTTTTAATTCGTGATCGAGTAGCCATTGTTTTCTTTGCAATCCACCACCATATCCGGTAAGTTTTCCATCTTTTCCAATTACTCTGTGACAAGGAACAATAATAGAAACTCTATTGTGACCGTTGGCATTTGCCATTGCTCTTACGGCTGTTCCTTTATTGATGCGCATTGCCATTTGTTGATAGGTAGTGGTAGTTCCGAATGGTACATTTTGCAATTCATCCCAAACATGTTGTTGAAATGGAGTTCCTGGTAAATCCAAATTGAGTTGAAATGAAGTTCGGTTGCCTTCGAAATATTCTTTCAATTGCTTTTTACAGGCTTTGGAATGCTCATTTTCACCCTGAAGTATTACCGCATTTAGTTTCTTTTGAAGATCACGAAATTCTGTTTCCAACATTTTTCTATCGGTAAATTCTACCAAACAGATTCCTTTATCGGTAGCACATATAAACATGGGGCCCAATGGACTTGTGATTCTGCTAATAAGGATGACTGACTTATCCATGCTCTCTTTTGGTGAATCGCCAACCAATACTTTAAATGTGTAGCCAAAACCACTTAAGGAATTGTATCCTGAGTTGAAGGCAGAATCGGTTACCTGTTTGCCTTTTTTGAGTTCCTGAAATGCAGAATTGATTCGCAGCATCCTTTGATAAGCCTGAAAGGTCATATCGTGATGCTTTTTAAACCATCGCCTGATTTTTTCGGGTTGCAAGCCACTTTGTTTTAGTTGATAATCGCTTACTTTTTCGAAAACATTCTGATTGACCAATTCGATGGCTTTTTTAATATCAGCAGGTGGTTCGTAGGCATTATTGGTGGGCTTACAGATTTTACAAGGTCTGAAACCATTGTGCAATGCATCTTTCGATTGCGTGTAAAATTCAATGTTTTCAAACTTGGGTGTTCTGGCTCGGCAAGTAGGAATACAGAATATGCCAGTGGTTTTCACCGCCAGGAAAAAGGTGCCAATGTACTGGCTGTTTTTTTCCTTTACCGCTCCGTAATATTCCTCTCGTTTTTGCTGATCTGAAATAAGCATACTGCAAATAATTTTATTGTTCCACAAAGATACTCGCTTCGCTATTGCAGAACAACCGAAAAATGGACAAGTATGTTTTTAGTGGAGGACAGAACTTACAAATTTGCACCGATATTCAGCTATAGCTTTACCTGATATTTTGAATGGAATTCTTCTTACAACCAATGCAGTAAAATACATACTGTCGCAAAGCAAATTCCTAGAATAAGGTTTATAAAAATGAATTTTCTGCAATTGTAAGCCAAGCGAATCATATTCCAATTCAAATAAAATAGCAAAGGAGCAATTAAGAACTTAATGATATCGAGATAGGGACCAGCAAGCATTACTCTCATATCCTCAAATTTTACAGGATTGTAAGTAAACTGGCTGGTGTTAAAAATAGAGGAGTTGAAAAGTACCAGATAAATAAATATTTGAGTGATTCCGAATCGGATATACCTTGCCTTGTCTTTTACTTGTAGGCGAGCGTTTAAAAACCAGATGAGAATTACAACACCAGAAATGTAAGCTACAAGTCCAAAATAGTGTACAAAAAGATGAGTAACATCAGTAAAGCTGAGGTGGTTGTGAATGAACATTCCAGATTGAATGTTCAGCAAACTATTGCCAATTGTTCCCAATAAGAACAATATACCGATGATAAGACCAGTATAGAATCTGGCTTTGCCAATGATTTCAATATGTAGTTGTTTTTTGAATTCTATTGCTCGTAGTTTAGATCTCATTCTTCCATAGTTTTTTAAAATATTTTATTGGTTTATAGCCCCAAAACCCTAAAAGAATAAGGAAAAATGCGAGAAAATCGAGTTTTAGAAATAAATCATGCCTATATAAATCAAAAATTCTAGCCAATTGGTTTATAAAAAATAGTCCACTTCCTATATATCCTACAAATTTAAGTTGATTGTAAAGGCTCCATTCCTGATTTGAGTCGTACCACGTTTTATACATATGATTGTCTGGATCCATCTTAACCAGTTGCGAAAAATAGGATTGAGATTCTTCATATTTGTTAAATCTTTGAGCTATAACACCACATGCATACAAATATTTTTCATTCGTTTGATCGTAATATTCCGATCCTTTCAATCTGGAAATAAGAATAGCCACCTCCTTTAAGCAATTATTTGCTTTGGTATAGTGTTTCTTCTTATCCAAAGCTAGAATATAAGAGATTTTTATATAGGTAATTTCTTCTAATGCGTCCAGGTCTTCTTTTTCATTAAAATTTTTGAAATAGATTATATTTCTTTCGTATAGATCAATAATTGAATTAAAATTGTCCCAATCAAGCTCCAGTAATTCGTTTTGTAGTTGGTCGTTCATGCCTATGTCTTAATGCCACAATTAAAAGTTCCTGTTAAATTTTACCGTTGGAGGTGGCGGTAAGTTTTTAATGGTTTGCTGAATATGTTTATGCATTTGTAGCTGTTGTTGCTCCCAGTTCCATCTGTGAAGATGATTCCAATGATTAAAGTGATTGTAATTTACTGGCTGGCGGTAAAATCGGATCACACTAAAATCGAAAGGGAGAACAAACTCACAAAACTGTTTTCGTTTATTGTGTTTGTAGGCTTTTATATTGGCTTTTGCCATAGTCGAAGTTGGAAAACCACTTCTTAGAAAATCCAATACGCACGCGTCTATCTCGGGGTGCTGACGTGATAAAAGTTTCTTTTTTACAATATTGCCTTTTTTATCCACTATAATGGAAACCATAACAATTCCTTGAGCATTAACGCTCAGAGCTTTTTCGAATTTCTTTTCAGCAAGGTAATAATTAAAGCTTTTCTGAATCTGACTGATCTTAAAATGATAGCTGGGATTGGTGATCTGATATACAGTATCTTTTCCCATTAATCTGTAAGAAGAAACCAACTCTCTGTTTTTATACTTATGGGTGTAGTTTAATTTTTGAAATTCATCGTAAACATCAATGCTTTGTTCAGTTCCTTTTGCTAATATGTTGTTGCCAAGCGAATCCATTACAGAGTGGTAGATGGTTTTTACAATAAACTTACTCGACGAAGCAATTTTCCTTTTATAGTGCTGATAATACGTTTGTAGATTCCCTTTTTTATCAAATGTTTTTTCTGATTTTGCTTTGTTGTTTTTGTAATTGATAATGTGGCGAACAGTTCCATTGCGATGGTAGGCTGTAAATTCTCCATTTTTAATATTCGGATAAAAAGCACTGTAATTTACCGTGTACAGTTTTACACTGTCCTGATAGTAATCAAAGGTCCATATTGAATCTTGTTTATTGGTAATTAATGCATGATATTTTGCTTTATCTGCATTATGAATTTCCTGCCAATAGGCATCAAAATAAACAGGTTTCGATTTTTGATACTTTCTTTCGTATTCGGCATATTTGATAATAGCGAGCATATCGTCCGCTTTGTACTCTTTTGAGCTAATTTTATTTTTGATATGTGGTAGATGACCAAAATATTTTAATGCTTTTTCTTTGAATTTTCTGGTGTTAGGGAAATGATCCAATATCATCTGATCTTTTTCTTTTACCATGTAGGATTCTTTAATGGATTGATTTCCCGTCATCTGGAAGGAGAGACCTTCAGAAAATTTATAGTGTTTGGCAAAAATGTTCCCATTATATTCGTAGAGAAATTTAACATACTCAGGTTTCTTATACAGTAAACCTCTTAAATAAAAGTGTTGAGCAACAAAAAAGGAATCCACACCAATTACAAAATTTTTCACTTTATCGGGTGTGAATATGATACTATCAGATGAACTCTTCTCTTTGAAATAAATTTTCTTGTTTTCAAATTGAATGAGTCCTTCTACTTTATTTCCAATGCTATCGTAATAATGCCCTTTTTCGTAAGAATCTGAGAATATAGTTTTAATTAGCTTCTTTTCGGGTGCATAACTCAATGGATCAAAATATCCGTGGATTGCTTGACCGTTAATGTCGTAATGTAAACCTACAGGCGTTTGAGAGTTAGAATACTTCACCAATAGTAGTAATGAAAGTATTAAGGAGAGTTGAAGAGTTTTCATTTAATCAAATTCTTTATAGAGGTTGGGTTAGCTACATAATAATTAGGCATCCCAATTTATTTAAAAGCATTTATTAAACAAAATAGAATGAATGTAAATTAATAGAAGGATAGGTGAATATTTGGTATGGAACAATCCCAGAGGGATTGTATGATTATAGAAGATGATATAAATAGGACATTCGATCCCGATGGGATCGCACTCATATCCTGTCAATAATACTATATATATTTGAATCCTTTGGATTCTACTCTCGGCGAGAATCATTTGAAATCTTCGCCAGTGCTGTCAGCTTTAATCCTATTTTACCACTCCAGCCTTTTCGATAAATGCTTTTGCTTTCTCTGGTTCCGATTGTGTAAGATAACTTATCAATACAAAAATAATGGCAGAACCAATCATACCTACAGCAGCTTGCTGAACCGATGCAATTTCCCATGGAGTAGGGAGTTTAACACCTAAGGCGACCAGCAAATTATAGGTGGAGAAAAGCAAACCAAATACAATTGAACAAGCAGCTGCAGTGGAGTTCCCTCGTTTCCAAATAAAGGCGAGTATCAAGGGAACAAATGCTCCCGTTACCAGAAAATCGGAGCCTATCCAGGCGATTCTTAGAATGGAGCGAATTTCGAGCGCAATTAGTAAGCCCAGAATTGCAATTACCAGAGTTGAGATTTTTCCAATCCAAACCATTTGTGAGGATTTGGCATTGGGTAGAATTCTACTTTTTATAATGTCTACGCTTAGTACCAGAGCTCCTGTGTTTACCATGGAATCCATGGTTGACATGATAGCCGAGCACAAGCCCACAAATAGCAAGGCTGCCATTCCCATTGGCATGTAATCCACGATAAAAGCAGCTACAATACCACCTTCGGGAACCGTATCGTATAAGCCAACAGTTAACATTCCTGTTAAAGTAACAATAAGATAGAGCGGAATGAATACGAAAAAAGAGAGCGACATCATCTTTTTGGCATCATCAGGTGTTTTGGTAGCGGATATTCTTTGCCAGATATTGGCTTGAATCATCCAGGAACAACCAAAGGTGATGATGAATACAAAGTTGCCGGATATGTTGTGAAAGAATGAGAAAAATTCTGGTTTATCAGACTTGATAGCTATCTCATGCACTTTTTCGAATCCACCGGAATGGTGATAAGCAAATGCAAATAAGGCAATGGCAGCAATTAATAAAAAGACAAATTGAATAATATCAGTAACTACAACTCCTTTAAAACCACCAAAAAATGAATAGACCAAAACGATTAGGGTACCGATTAAAGCTGCTACTTTGTAATCCACATCAAAAAAGGATTGGAAGAACCTGCCAATAACAACAGCTTGAGTGGCTACGCCCAATATCATGAAAATCAGGATTAGGATGGATAGGAGCAGAGCAACTTTTCTGTCGTAGCGCTCTTCCATTAATTGCGGTTGAGTAATGGTGCCTATTTTTCGTATTCCCTTCGAGAAAAGGAACATTAAAAAAGTAGAGAAAAGTACTGGCATTCCATAGATCCAAAAGGAACTGATTCCCTGGTTGAAACCATGATCCACCAAATCGATAGCCGATCCGCCTCCCCACCAGGAAGCAATGAAAGTGATGGATAGAGCCCAGAAAGGAAGTTGTCTTCCAGCCAAAAAATAATCTTCGGTGTTCTTGCTGGCTTTCGATCGCAAAACAATAAATAGGATGGCGATAAAGTAAGCAGCCAGAAGGACTATGGATATATTTTGAAGCTGATTCATATATTGAGATCTAAATTGAAATGTGTGTTAATTGCTATTCTCGCAAACTGCAAATGTACAATACAGATTTTCTATTTGCTATGAATAATGCGGTTTACCACAGCATTTTTTGAATTTAAGTCCACTATTGCAAGGGCAAGGACTATTTCTGCCAATACTCTGTTTTGATTTCATCAATTTACGAGTGGACATGTTTTGATTGAAAATTTCCTCAAGTAAGTGGTAGAGTTCAGGATGAGATTGTTTTAAAAGTTTTGGTCTTTCGAAAAAGTACTCACTAATAACGGCGAAAAACTCTGCTTTATTGGTGCCTCCATAAGGATTGATATCTGATTTGTTTTCATAGATTTCATCAATCTTTTTTGATATTAAATCTACCCAGGGCAATGCAAATTGGTTGTTTACCAACACTTCAGGAATGCCATCAACATTACCATCTAATTTGTCGATTAAATGTACAAACTCGTGAATGGCAGTATTTTTTTTATCAGATCCGTTCGAAAATCCATGATGAAGTGCTCGTTGAGACAGAATCATTTTGCCTTCCATATAACCTGAGCCTACCATGCCTAATATTCTGGAATCTTCACCATTGGTTTCAAATTTATCGTTGAAACTGCTTGGGTAAATCAATACTTCGAACAGATTGGTGTATTTCCATTGAGGAAATTCAAATACCGGAATTATGGCACTTGCAGCAACCAGCACTTCATCGGTAGTATCCGTTGTGGTATTGATACCAGTAATTCTACAATTCAATAGAAACTCATGTAGCTTAAATTCAAATCTTGTCTTTTCATCGGTAGATAAGCTATTGTAAAAATTCACTTTTGAGATTAATATTTTTCTCCAATCGTCTGGAAATGGAGTTTTTGGTGTTTTCCATGTTTTGTTATTCCAAAGTTTTCTGAATAAGTAATAGGCAAGTGACAGGAGAATAAGCAGGTAGATAATTTTCATAATGGATGTGAGAGGTTTAAATGTATAGTTTGGTAAATTTTTACGGATCCTAAATTAGAAAACTTGTTATGACTTAGCAATAATGTTTTATCAAATTGTATCTTATTTTAGAATAAAGACCACGACCGATCTAAAATAAGTATATTAGTATCGCAAACGATACAAATAAAGAAATGGAAAAAAGTTTTTATGATTTTACAGCCAAAAGTCTGCAGGGCAAAGAGCTTAGCATGAGAAATTTTGAGGGGAAAATGGTTCTGCTTGTGAATACAGCAAGCAAATGTGGATTAACTCCTCAGTACAAAGGCTTGGAGGAATTGTATCAAAAATATAAAGAGGATGGTTTGATCATTCTTGGATTTCCTTGCAATCAATTTGGAAATCAGGAGCCAGGAGATGCTAAGTCAATATCAGAAGGCTGTTTAATCAATTATGGAGTGAGCTTTCCCATGTTCGAAAAGGTTGAGGTAAATGGCGAGAATGCACATCCTTTGTATCAGTATCTTAAAAAGGAATTGAAAGGATTTTTAGGAGGGAGTATCAAATGGAATTTTACAAAATTTCTGATGGATAGAGATGGAAAAGCAATAAAACGATTTGCACCGACTACCAAGCCAGAAAAAATAGGGAAGTTTTTAGAAAAACTTTTGAAATAGTGCTGGAATTGTAACAATTTTGTTGCTTCATAAAATTAACATATAGAATTCGTAATGAGTTTTGATCAACTTAAATTAGATAATCAATTGTGTTTTCATTTGTATGCAGCTTCACGCCTGATTACAAGAGAGTATCAACCTTTTTTAGATCAATTGGGGATTACTTACCCGCAATATTTGGTATTTATGGTTCTGTGGGAAAAGGATGGAGTATCAGTGAACGAAATCTCTCAAAAGCTAATATTGAATACCAATACGGTAACGCCTCTGCTAAAGAGAATGGAAACATCGGATTTTATTAGTCGCGAACGTTGCAGTGAAGACGAAAGAAGAGTGATTGTAAAATTGACAGAGAAGGGGAGAGCCATGGAAATTGAGGCTGCAAAAATTCCAAAAGGCATTTCTTCTTGTATTTTATCTGATGAAATGAAAATGGAAGATTTGATGGAATTAAAAGACAAGCTTCATGAACTGATTGATGTTCTTAAGAAATAAAAAGAGCCTGAAATAATTTTTTCAGGCTCTTCTTTTTTGGTTTAATAAGCAACCTCTTTGTTTTTTTCAAAGTTGTAAAAGGTTTTTCTCATTAAATCCGCCAGATTCATTTTGTAGCTAATGTATGCTTCAAGGTGGGAAATGTGTGAATTGTCCAAACGTTCCCGATCCAATGCCAGAGCTTGGGTATCGATATCGCCATTAGAAAATCGTGATTGTGATATGGCAAAACTTTTCTCTGCAACCTCAACATTCTTCTCGAGTAATTGCAGTCTTCGTAAACTACTGTGAAGGTTATTTACCGTGCTGATTATTTCTCTTTCTATGGTAACAGTTTCCTCTTCAATATCAAGTAAATTTTGATTGATTTGAGTCTGAGCTGATTTTACTCTTGCTTTATTTTCACCCCAATCCAAAATAGGAATACTAACTTTAAAGGCAACACCAAAGTTTCCAGGTCGATCTTTCAGGTTACTCCAGGAGTTTTTAATTGCGCGGTTCAAAGAAGTGTTTCGGTCGGTTCTTTCAATTCCAATAAGATCATAATAGGCATTAATACTACCCGAAATGGCACCATAGGATTTCACTCTTTTAATATCCAGCTCAGCCAGTTTCAATTGCAGTTGTTTTTCTTTCAATTCCATTCTGGAATCCAAACCATGTTTAATGGCTTTTTGCACATCAACCTGTATGGGATGGTAATTAAAATCACTTTTTAGAACAATGCTATCCTTTAGTGAGATACCAAGGGTTTGCTTGAAAATATTCAGTTGCGTTTCGTAATTTACCGAAGCCAGATCGTAGGTGTTTCTAGCTTCACCTAAATCCACTTCCATTTGCAGGGCTTCTACCTCTCTAATTAAGCCCGCTTTGAATTTATTCTCAGCAATTTGATATGCTTTTTCCTGGCGTTGAAGCGATTTGTTGGCAATTTTCATTCTCTCCTTCGAGGAGTGCAATCGATAAAAGGTTTCACTAACCTGATAAATGATGTCCAACTCGTTTCTTTTAAGACGTTTACCCGTTAGCTCGTAATTGGTTTTAGCTCTTTCGTAATCTGTTTTAATCTTGTTGTACATGTACAAGGACTGAATGGGCTGTGAAAATCCCAATCTGGTTGTCATTTGCATTATTTTTTCATCCTGATCGTAATCGTCGGTATTAAAAATACCAGATTGAATAAACAAATTCCCATCGGTTGGTAAAGGCTGGTTTATGGTAAGATTAGTGGAGTAAGACAATTGCTTATCCGAAAAGTAGGTTAAACCAATTGAATCCTGGTAGGATGTAATGCGTTCGGAATAGTTAGGCAGCTCCATATCCAAAGTTACATGAGTTTTAAAAGAACTGGTTGCTGCTTTAAGATTGTACTCGGCACCTTTTAAGCTTTCGCTAAGCATACGAATGCTGTAACTTTGTTTTTTTGCGATTTCAATACTGGCATCCAAATCCAAAGTGAGGATGTTTTTTTTCTGAGCAATTGAGCTAAGACATAGACAGAGAATTGCAAATGTATATAGGTATTTTAATTTCATGTTGTTGAGTTTTAAATTCAGGCTTTCTGACCGTTTAGAATTATTTGGGCTTGTTTATTAATTTGATCCTGTACTATCAGGCCATCTTTAATTACAATTCCTCTGTCGGCATATTCTGCGATTTCAGGTTCGTGGGTAATCAATATAATAGTGTTGCCTTCCTGGTGCAATTCCCTAAAAATGGACATGATTTCAACACCGGTTTTTGAATCCAAATTTCCTGTTGGCTCATCGGCTAGTATAATTCCAGGTTTGGTAACCAGTGCTCTTGCAATAGCAACTCTTTGTCTCTGCCCTCCAGATAGTTCATTAGGTTTGTGATGAGCTCTTTCTTCCAATCCCATTTTGGCGAGTGCCTCATAGGCTAGCTTTTTTCGTTCGGCTTTGTCTTTACCAGCATATACCAGTGGCAGTTCTACATTCTGTAATGCATTCAACTTGGGCAGAAGATTAAAGGTTTGAAAAATGAATCCAATTTTACGATTTCGAATCTCCGACAATTCATCATCGTCAAGCGTTGCAACATTTACGGCATCAAAAATGTAATCTCCTGAACTGGGAATATCAAGACAGCCCAAAATGTTCATGAGTGTTGATTTTCCTGATCCAGAAGGTCCCATGATAGAAACGAACTCATTTTCTTTAATGTTGAGATTGACTCCCTTTAAGGCTTCAACCTCAATCTCACCCATTATATATTTCTTTTTTAGATCTTTTATTTCGATAAGCATAGCGATAGGTTTTATTCGTAACGAATTGATTCTATTGGTCTAAGGTTGGCTGCTTTTTTTGCTGGCAAATAACCAAATGTTACCCCAACGATTACAGAAAACAAAAATGCGATTACAACAGAATACAAGGTGACACTAGTGGTAATTTCCGTAAAGAGCGTAATGCTTAAGGATAGGCTTAAGCCAAAGAGTACGCCAATAATTCCCCCAGTAATACTAATTACCAATGCTTCGGTAATAAACTGTGAGAGTATCGCATCGCGTTTGGCACCAATGGCGCGTCGAACACCAATTTCTCGGGTTCGTTCCATTACGGTTGCCAGCATAATGTTCATGATTCCAATTCCTCCAACAAGGAGTGATATCGCTGCAATAGAGCCAAGAAGAATGTTGTAAATTCTGCGTTCCTTCTCTTCCTGTTTTAACAATTCAACAGGTATAACAATGCTAAAATCCTGATTCTCGAAATGGTGACGACTCACAAGGTTTTCAATGATCTCCGCAATTTTTGTAATGTTTTTGGAGTCTTTTACCTTAACCGTGATTTGCTTTAGTTCACTAGCGAGTTCCTTTTCTTTCTCAAATCGTCCATTAAAGGTCGATAGGGGAATGTAGATGTCAGAATTTAAATCTCTTGAAGCCAGTTCTCCCACTGTTTCGGTAAAGAGCGATTTGCTTTTTAAGACACCAATTACCTCCAGCCACTGATCATCAATTTTAATGCTTTGTCCTATAGGATCGTTCACATAAAAGAATTTTGCCGCAATATCGGAACCAATAACGCAAACTTTTAATTGTCTGTCGTAATGATCCTGGGTGATAAAGCTTCCCAATTCTGTAGTATAATTCAGAATTTTTGAAAACTCTGGTGTGATACCTATTAGGTTCGATTTTACCGATTTATCCTGATATTTAACATCCGATGACTTTTCAGCCTGAGGAGCGATATTCTCCACCTGAGGAACAATGTTTTTTATGGCTTCTACATCCTCTAATGATAAGCCTTGCGAAAATTTGGCACGTGCAGTCTCCAGTTCTTCATCTGATAAATCCTTGTCGCGAATAATAATATTGTTTACGCCTAGCTGTTGAAACTTTTTTATGGCTTCACGTTTTGCACCTTCACCAATGGAAAGCATAGCAATAACAGATGCTACACCAAAAATAATTCCCAACATGGTTAAAAATGAACGCACTTTATGATCGATGAGACCATTAAATGCCACTCGTAGATTTTCTTCAATTTGCATGATAAGATTTTTGATTAGCTTTCTATTTTCACTTTACTGATAGGAATTAACTTTTGACCCGTTTTTAGATCCGACTTGAGAAGGGTGAATTTGTTATTCACGGCTTCTACGCTAATGTTGTGCTTTTGTAACTTTCCACTTTCTTTCGTAAAAACATAAGAAATCCCTTCTTCTGTGAGTACACAATCATTGCTTACAAAATTTGCCTCCTTGTAATTGGCATAGTAGATTTCAGAACTAACCGTCATACCTGGTTTTAGTCTTGGATCCGATTCTTCAATTAATATTTCACAATCAAAAGCTTTTATTCTGCTATCTTTTTCTTTTGGCTTACTAAGTTTTCCCAGGGAATTAACCGATCCATGAAAAGCTACTGATGGTAAGGCATCCAAGCGAACAAGGACTTTCTGTCCCAATTTGATTTTTTTGTAATCCAATTCATTAATCTTAGTGCGAACTTTCATTTTCCTTAAGTCAGGAACCAAAGCGAATGCCTGTCCTAAAAATAGTTCATCACCAATTTTATATTTCAATTGGGTTCTTCTGTTCGGTTTTATTTGAACAATGCCATCGCTCGGACTCTTTACATTTAGTTTGTCGATTGCAGAATACGCATTGTCAATATTATCTTTAATCTGCTTCACTTTCAGTTTCTGAATAATGAGTTCATTTTTTCGTATAATTTCCTGAAGAGAGATTCTTTCTTTAGCCTTTGCCAGTTGAATCTCAACTTGCTCAAACTCCATCTTCTTTATTTTGTATTTCTGCTTCGATTCAAACTTGAATTTTTCCAGTTCAAGTTTTTTTAGATCGTAATTGGCTTTCTCTTCTTCCAAAGCTGTTTCCAGTTTATGAATCTCGATTTTATTGCTAACAATGGTTTTATTTAAATTGGCTTGCTCCAATTCCAGTTGGGTTTGAAGTTCGATGATCGCTTTTTTAACTGAGGATTGATCGAATTTGGCGATAATGTCACCCGTTTTAATTTCCTGACCATTTTCTGCCAAATCAATAATTTTAAATTCCCAACCATAGGAATAACCTATAGATGGCAAAGTAATCCCCTTGGAATAAACAGCTTGTAATTCACCCGATTCGTTTATAGACGCTTTGTATTCTCCTTTTTGTATGCTGTGAAGGTTCTTTTTATCGATACTATTACAGGAACAAAAAAGAAGACTTATAAAAATGTATTTTACAATTGATTTCATAATTACTGTTTTAGGATTCTTTTACTACTTCCTCTTCAAGTTTAAAAGGATCGGTTAAAGCAATTTTGTCATCTTCAGCTAAGCCTTTTTCAATAATGATAAAATCGTTGTTTGAAGCTCCTATTTCTACATTTTTCTTTACAAATGAATTCCTTTTTTTCAGGTAAACCCAATGCTCATTTTCCTTTGAAAAAAGTGCGTCGGATGGAATAATGAGTTTGTCGCTTACTTTATCGATAAGGATGTCGCAACTCACGGTCATACCAGGCAAAAGCTTATCCGAAGAACCTTCAATTAGTGCCTCTACCGGAAAGACTTTTATTTTAGTCTTGTTGTTTTTGTTTTCCGCCAAATTTGCAATTTTCGAAATCTGAGCCTTAAAATTAAGATCCGAATAGGCATCAAGCTTAACTTCAACATCTTGTTTGGGAAGTATTTTCGAAATGTCAATTTCGTTGATTTGAACCATTGCCATGATCTCACTCAAATCGGGTAAGGTAATCATAGGGTTGCCTGGCCAGGTTTGATCACCTGTTTGCCATTTGTTTCCCGTTCTCCAGTTCTTGGTGAGTATGGCCAAGCCATTCGAAGGACTAATTACCGTTAGGCTTGCTAGAGCTTCATCTCCTTGTTCCAGTTTTGTTTTTAGCTGTTCTATTTTTAGAATGGATTGTTGAAGTTCTTCCTTTTGAATCTTTTTTGTGTTTTCAATTTCATCCTGAGCCTTGGATAAGGATATTTTTGCCTTTTTAAGCTTCAATTCAATTTCCTTTTTGGTTACCTCTGCTTCAAACTCAGCCAGTTCAAAATTTATTTCCGAGATTTTATGCGATAGGGTAGTTACCTTTAAATTCGACTCCAATTCATCTAATTTTGAGGCATTCTGTGCCTTTAGTTTCTCAAGCTCGGCTTTGGCAATTTCCATTTCATTTTTCGATTGCTCAATTACTTTACCTACTTCCGAAGGATCGAAAACAATAACGGTATCGCCTTTGTTTACTTCAGCACCATCTTCAATCAATTTAATGATCTTAAGGTTCCCATATCTCCATGAAATGTTAGGGGAAGAAATGTTTACTGAATTGGTTGCCTTTAATTCACCCTCTTCGGAGAGTACAATTTTCAGATCACCTTTCTTTACTTTGTACAATCCAATATCTGAATTGGTTTGATTGCCACAAGCAGCAAGCACTAAAAGCAAGGGAATTAGGAATTTGTTCATGTGATTTAAATTTGAACTGTTTGGGTTTGTTTCGTCTTATAAATTCTGAGTTTTTTTTATCAAACTCTTTTCAGGTTCTATTATCGAAATAATATCACCTTCATCAACACCCTTTTCGATAACCATAGAGCTGGAGTTTTTGTACAAGGCTTTTACCTCTTGTTTAATAAATTCTCCATCTAATTTTTTGTATACATACAGGCAAGTGTCCTCTTTCTGAATAGCTACCAATGGTAAACTAATTGTACTATCCAATTTTTGAGTTTCTACCTTGCAGATAACAGTCATACCCGGTTTAGGCTCAAAATTTAGACTGTCTACACTTGCGCTCACATCAAAAAACTTGACTTTGGAATCTTTCGAAATGGGTTTTCCAACAGGCGACTTCTGTTTTACAAATCCGGTAAGGAACGAATTGGGTACAGAGCTAATGGTCGCCTGATAATTATTGTCTTTATTTATTGTT
>Ga0209272_10000253_pt1 | contig 52760 bp, 40 predicted proteins | sample tdDd002_FD_187125 | JGI IMG/M metagenome (GOLD analysis project Ga0209272, IMG submission 187125) | Marine sediment microbial communities from the Atlantic coast under amendment with organic carbon and nitrate - tdDd00.2 (SPAdes)... | ecosystem: Environmental > Aquatic > Marine > Coastal >...
GAGCAGGCTCAGCAAATGGCTGATCAACGCGAATATTCTTAGTTGCTTCAACTAACTTCACGACAAGCTGATCGCCCTTTTCTCCAACCGGAACATACAGTCGACGTGCACAAGTACAACGTTGACCTGCGCTAATAAATGCAGATTGAATAATGGTGTAGACCGTTGCATCTAAATCACCATATTGCTCTGAGATAACCATAGGGTTATTACCGCCCATCTCAAGCGCCAACATTTTTCCTGGTTGACCTGCAAATTGACGATGAAGAATATGACCTGTATTGGCACTACCCGTGAATAGCACTCCATCAAGACCTTTTGAGTCAGCCAGAGCAATCCCCGTCTCTTTAGCACCTTGCACTAGGTTAATTACACCTTTCGGTAAGCCTGCTTGTTCCCACAGTTTCATCGCAAACTCACCGGTTAAAGGAGTCTGCTCTGACGGCTTAAATACCACCGTATTACCGGCAAGTAAGGCCGGTACGATGTGACCATTTGGTAGATGGCCTGGGAAGTTATAAGGGCCAAACACCGCCATAACACCAAGAGGGCGATGGCGTAGAACGATTTGATTACCTGCGGCTTCACGCTGCGCTTCACCTGTACGTTCATGGTAAGCACGAATTGAGATGGCGATTTTACCCGCCATGGCACCCGCTTCTGTGCGCGTTTCCCAAATAGGCTTACCGGTCTCTTTTGCAATGATTTCCGCAATCTGTTCGCTGTTCTCTTTCACTTTCTCAGCGAAAGCAAGTACAACGGCTTCACGCTCTGCAAAGCTCAACTTCTTCCATATCAGAAATGCTTCTCTTGCTGCACTTACAGCTGACTCAACTTGTGCTGGTGTCGCGCTATCGCCTTGCCAGATCACTTCGTTGTTATATGGGCTTTGTGAATCCATCGGTTCGCCTTGACCTGCGACCCATTCACCTGCAATCCAATGTGTCATGTTTTAAATCCTTTAAATCTAGTGCTGAGCCAGCATACGAACAAAATCGCCATCTTGTAATTTGAGCGCTTTGGCAACCGCCGGGGATAAGATGACCGACTCTGTGGTCTGGTCATAAGCCGCTTTTGCCGCTGTCGCACGGAAATCTTCAAATGACGTATTCGAAATCAGATAATCCTGTTCATTCGAATGTTCAGCGATGGTCACTTTAGCGCGAACGGAATGACGAACCGATTCGATATTGCGTAAATCACACTCTACCGTTGGGCCACCATCAAAAATATCAACGTAGTTACGGCAAGTGAAACCTTCACGCTCTAACAACTTAAGCGCTGGGCGCGTATTGTCATGCACTTGGCCGATCACTTCTTGCGCTTCTTTGCTCAGTAAATTGATATAAATTGGCAACTTAGGCATTAGGTCAGCGATGAAACCTTTTTTACCAATACCCGTTAGGTAGTCGGCCATAGTGAAATCAATCGAGAAAAAGTGCTCTTGTAGCCACTGCCAAAACGGTGAGTTACCTTCATCGTCTGATACACCACGCATCTCAGCAAAAATTGTCTTCGAGAAACGATGTGGATGCTCTGCCATCATTAAGAAACGGCATTTAGACATCAAACGACCATTGAGACCACCACGGAATGTTGGGCGCAAAAATAACGTGCAGATTTCACTACAACCAGTGTAGTTATTACCAAACGTCAGTAGTTTAACCACGTTGTTCACCCCTAACTTAGGCGATGAGTGAACGACGGTACTAATATGGTATGAATAAAAAGGTACGTCCCAACCAATTGAAGCTTCAATTCCGGTACAACCTGCGACTTCACCCGTTTCACTATCAAAGCCCACCATTAGGTAACCTTCATCACCAGGTTCATTGACTTCTGGCTTAGCAAAACTGTATTCAGAATGTGTAATGCGATTAGTTAACAACTCTTCGTTAACTGGTAAAGATGTGAATCCATGACCCGACTCTACTGCACAAGTATGCAGTGCGTCGTAATCCGACATTGCGATAGGGCGAACAACCAGCATCGAAACTCCCTCCTGATGCGTGAACGCTAGTACTCATTGGTTATCTATTTATACTTTGACTTAGTCATTCCCTACAGTAAGAAATGAACATGATAGGGAACCTCTCAACGCGGTGCTGGAGATCCCCAATTCGGTCGTGTATCCCTTTTGAGGATGACACTGTTTATATCGATATGAGTACTAGACTAGGTTATGTTTTATTTAACTAGGGTCGCTAGAGCTTTATCTAGACGAGCTAATCCTTCTTCCACTTCTTCTTTGCTAATCACCAGTGACGGCGTAAAACGAACCACGTTTGCGCCTGCGACAAGCACCATCAGGCCTTCTTTGCCCGCAGCAACCAATACATCACGAGCACGGCCTTGCCATTCATCATTCAGCGCAGCGCCTAAAAGTAGGCCTTTACCGCGAACTTCAGCAAAGATTTTGTATTTATCGTTCAGTTTAGCCAATCCCTCACGGAATAGAGCTTCACGTTCTGCAACACCCGCTAAAGTTTCAGGTGCGCTAACCACATCAACCACCGCTTCTGCTACCGCACACGCGAGTGGATTACCACCGTATGTTGAACCATGTGTACCCACTTTAAGATGCTTAGATAGTTCAGTCGTTGTCAGCATGGCACCAATAGGGAAACCGCCACCAAGAGATTTCGCTGTACTTAGAATATCAGGCGTCACACCAAGACCTTGGTATGCGTAGAAGTGACCAGTACGGCCGTTACCAGTTTGAACTTCATCAAAGATAAGCAGCGCGTTGTGTTTGTCACACAATTCACGGACTGTTTGAGCAAATTCATCCGTTGGAGAAATAATGCCGCCTTCACCTTGTAGCGGCTCCATCATGACAGCACAAGTGCGATCGGAGATATGCGCTTTTAGAGCTTCAACATCATTGTATGGCAGGTGAGTAACATCACCAGGCTTAGGACCAAAGCCGTCAGAATATGCCGCTTGACCACCGACGGTCACGGTAAAAAACGTACGGCCATGGAAGCCTTGTTTAAATGCGATGATTTCTGATTTTTCAGGACCAAACTCATCTGCTGCGTAACGACGAGCAAGCTTCAATGCTGCTTCATTCGCTTCTGCACCAGAGTTTGCAAAGAAGACTTTTTCCGCAAAACAAACATCAGTCAGCTTTTTCGCCAGACGAAGCGCAGGTTCGTTAGTCATTACATTGCTTAAGTGCCATAGTTTCTGGCCTTGCTCAGTTAATGCATTGACCATGGCTGGGTGACAATGACCTAAACAGCTCACGGCAATACCACCAGCAAAATCAATGTATTCTTTGCCTTGCTGATCCCAAACGCGAGCACCCTCGCCTTTCACAGGAATCATTTCCATTGGGTTATAACAAGGTACCATTACCTCATCAAACAAACCGCGTTCTACGTTATTTTCTACAGTCATTGCACATTCCCTTCTCGATACCGCATGCCTAGCGAATATGGTGTCCTTACTTTCTAAAAACGAAAGCAAATATTGTTTTGCTTTTGAGCAATTACGGCATTGTATTTACAAATAATTAACCATTTCAATAGTGATTTATGCTTTTTATTCACCATCAAAAAGTCGAATAGTCATCACGTATGAGTATTTATGCATCAAGCAATCACTTTTATGAAGCAATATATTCTTATAACAAAGATAAGCTATGGTTAAGCATAGACGCAGTAAGGGCTGAAAGGCAGGAATAGCAAAGTCTACGAATAATTTTTCACATAATATCCGCAGCAATGAATATGAAAGAAATGTTAAAAAAAGTGATCGCAGTCAGGTTTTCTAACTCAGCTTCATACGTCAAGATAGGAAGCTGACGTCAAAAAACCGACACAGCTAACACAACAAATGAATGACACTTGTATCATTTATAAAAATAATGCGATATTGCAACTCCAATTAACAACTCAATAACTAAAATCATGAAATTAAAAGCACTTTTACTTATTTCAACGTTAGCTTTTGTTGGCTGTAAGTCTACAGATGTTACGCAGTTAAACACTATGGCAAAACCTGAAACTATCGCTCAAGCAAAAGAAGAATTGGGTCAATACGATTATCTAAACGTTACAGACAATGGCGTAATTGTCTATACTGAACGTGTCGCTTCCGGCTATCGATGGAAGAGTGCCAACATTAAAGAGATAAGCTATCGCATAGCATGCGAAAACTTAGGCTGGTACGTAGAAAGTGGTATGATTGTACGTATGCAATTTAAAGGTCAAGGCGGTCAAACTCGTGACTATGATTACACTCGTTGCCTAACTGAAGTGCCAACAGATCTATACGAATCAAAAAGCTAGCTGAGATAACTGCGGCACGACTAACTAACGCCTTAAGAAATTGGCGAGTAGCTCGTGCCCTTGTTCAGTTTTAATCGATTCAGGATGAAACTGCACCGCATCAATCGGCAAGCTCTTATGTTGATAGCCCATAATCTCATCCATTGCTCCATCTTCTAGCACTGTCCAAGCGGTCAATTCAAAGCAATCAGGCAACGTGCCATTTTTGACAACTAAAGAGTGATAACGAGTGACCGTTAGTGGGTTATTCAAGCCCTTAAATACACTATGGTCGTTATGACGGATAGGAGACGTTTTACCATGCATCACCTGACGAGCACGCACCACTTTACCTCCAAACACTTGCGCGATGGCTTGATGACCTAAACAAACTCCCAAAATCGGCAGTTTACCCGCAAAATACTCTATCGCTTGCAATGAGATGCCCGCTTCATTTGGCGTACATGGCCCTGGGGAGATAACAAGGTGGGAAGGGCTCAGTGTCTCAATACCTGCAATATCAATTTCATCATTACGAACCACTTTGACCTCTATGCCCAGTTCACAAAAGTACTGGTAGAGGTTGTAAGTAAAAGAGTCGTAATTATCGATAATTAACAGCATGGCTTTAAACTAGCGTTGATAAGTTTCTGATTAAGGCGGTATTGTGCAGTAAGAAGAAGGAAAGGCAAGAGCAAACGATAAAAATAAGGCCAACTATAGCTGACCTTAATGGTTTACACCTTACCTAAGTAAGGCCACTGTATATCTATTATGTACAATCTTTTGCAAAAATACTCTCTACCCATTGAGGGTTATCTACAAACGGATTGCGGTTGCCTTGAATAGTTTGAATTTTAGAGTTACGGTCAAACTCAAACTGATTCACAGGATCTTGCTGATTCCACTTCAACAAAGTACATACATTACCCAGTGCAGTACCATTGTCTGTTAATGATGGTACCAACTCGAGATCTGGAGTTTTAGGATCATTACCTTCGTAACGGGTGGCCATGTAGAACATCATACGCGCTACATCTCCTTTCACTTCATCTCTTGGTTCAAATGAGTTGGTCGCTTTCTTATTCCCTGGAGCCTCTGTGAGTTCAACCCCACCTTCATCAAATTCTAAATTGCCGCGAGCACTGTTTACACTCTCATCAGTTGGTCTCAGGTGGTGAATATCTGTGTAAGCATAAGCACCTTTATCATTAAAACCACCATTAGATTTCGGGTAGGTATGTTCACGGTTCCAATTATCTTGCCCCAGACTACCTTGACCGGTTTTTTGGCCTTTTGCTTGTGAACGACCACTGTACATCAAAATAACATTATTGCTGTTATTTGGATCTTCATCCGTTATATCCAAGGCATCCCATACGTCAAAGCTACTCGATGAATAAGGAAGTTTAGTAATCCCTGTCGAAATAATGGCGTTCAAAGCAGCCTTTAACTCATCCCCACCTTTATTAAGAGCACTATCGTAATAGCCATTAGGGTTATATATTTCACCGGGTGGGACAGGAGGGTCAATGATTTCTGTTTGGCAAGTCATACTAGGAAGCCCACCAACTGCATGCGGATCATGTGCTTGTTCATAAGCGGCATTGGCACTGAAGGCACATGAAATCAATATCGTAAGTAACGTTCTTTTCATAGTTTGATTTGGGAGGAAGTCCCCCCACTCCTAAATACTGTAAACAATTACGCTTTGAACTTGCGGCGTAAGAAACCAAGACCTAACAAAGCAAGCCATCCAGCTAGGCCGGTACTACCTGCTCCCTCATTGTCATTATCAGCCTTTTCCACAACATTGATTCGAGTAGTTGCAATTGTTTCCCCATCAATGGTTGTTCTAACGCTGTACTCTCCAAGTTCTAATCCCTCAGCAAAATTAACCTCAGTCCATCCCAAAGCAATTTCAAATTCATCCAACGTATCTGTAGCCACCATAGAAGAGGTTGCTACATAGCTTGTAATAGCATTGCTAATGGATACTGACACTTCATCACCAACTTTAAGATAAGCACCATTAGCCATAGTCAGATCAACAAAGTGTTTGAAGCTTTGACCTACTACGGGTGTTGACACTCTAGGTTCATTAATGGGTTCTGAAGGAAGCTCGATTGGAGTTCCTGGGACAATAGGGTTACTTGGGTCAGGAGGGTAAATTGGATCAACTGACTCTAAAGGTTTACCGTCAAAAGCTATAGAAACAACGACAGGGTCATGTACAGCTGCGCGGTAAACATCTTGGTACTGTTGGCCTAAACTATTGCAGTATGCCAATACGCTCGATTCAGCAGCGTTGATATTCCATTGCACCGCATCGACCACCAAGGATTTCAAACCTGGAGAGGTTAGGATGTAATCTAGGCTTCCTTGTCCATCGTTATGAACGGCGTTGTATCCTTTAGTATCTAAAATTGCTAATACATTTTCATAGCCATATTGAATATCTATAACTTCCCCATCTTCATCTTGAAGTGGCATATCTGCTACAAAAGTGGAAGAGGCAGTCTTAATTTCATAATTTTCCGGAACTGCATTACGGTTGGTCAATACCGAGATAGGATCCTCGTTGAGAAAAGCGTTCAAACTTCCTAATATCACCTTTTCACCCGGTATGGCCTGCAGTTGTTGACCTAAGTAATCAGCCGCTGATACGCGCAGCTCAGCACACTTACCTTGCAGACTTTCTGAGTCGTCTTCAAGACAGGTTTGTTGCTTATCAACAAAGTCGCTTACGGCAACCGTTAATACTTCATCGCGATCTTTGAAGTTAAAGGTCGCTATAACGCTCGCCGCTTGTTCAGCAATGATTTCACCAGCTACCTGCTTTGGCATGTCGGCAACTTTTAAGGACTCAAGCCCTACCTTGCTAGCCTTAAAAATCAGATAGTTTGCAGAAACCAATTCACCTACCTGCTCAAGACCTTGTGCACTAGCGATATGATAGTGACTGCTTTCATCTAGATTCTTATTTAGCTCACTAACTAAATGTCCTATAGCAGAAGACGCTGATAAACCATTATTCTCAACTTCTACTAAACCAACAATGTCAGCATCTAGACCTATCAGCGCATTAACTAGCTTTGATGTTTGAACTTCAAACTGTGTTAAATCAGCGGAGCTTTCGATCAACTGCCCACCATTGGCTAAGTTGGCTTCCCCCCCAAATGGGCTATTAAAGTAGCCACCAGTATTAAACGTCGCTAGTTTAATATCACCACTCTTTAGATTCGGTTTGTCGTGACGACTATTTCCGTTCGTAACAAAAGTCCCATTGTTCGCTTGTTCTGTTACATACAGACGATAATCTGAATAGGAATAACCTAAAACGCCTTGTAATTGATTAGCGCGGTCTCCTACACGAATGTAGTCTTCCGTAGAGCCATTTTGGTCTGCGTCACTTTTTGCAAAGTCTGGATACCAAGACGGTAAACCAACGATGTCCTTCTCAAAGGATTCCACAACAAGACGGTAGTCTTCATTACAATCAGCAGTTTTAGCCGCATCATCTGAACTCGGGAAAAACTTCTGGTTGGGGTGAACGCTCGCATGCCCTTTACTTAGTACCATATTGTAGCGTTGCGGCCCCTCATCTAGGCTATAGCTTCGAGAAACCCGCATCTCTAGCATAGAGTTGATCTTGATCAACATGCCTTCATGGCGCTCGAGGGTGAAGTCAAACTCCTTATCACTGGACAATTCAGTCAAATCAGCAGCAGTAATCGAGCCTGTTCCAACTTGCTTAATTTGACTAGCAGGAATCTGTGTCCAACCATAGTACTCCTCTACAGGTCCAACCACTTCAACTTTGTAACCAACTTTTAATCCCGACACATCCGCAGCTACAAAGATACCGTCGGAAGTTCTAGCATCATTGTCTGGTACTTCATCCTGCATGTAGAAGCCAAGACGCTCACCTTGATCGAGTTCATTGCTCTGGATAGCGGTAATCACGCCAATAACGGTAAACACTTCATCTGAAACAAACTCTCCATTCAGAGGGTCTGTATAAGGTGAAGCCCAAGAGCTTCCTTGCAGTTCACCAATTAAAGAAGCTGGAGAAGGCTCAGGGTCGGGATCTGGTGTAGGGTTCGGATCTGGATCTGGGTTTGGAGGCGCCACGCCATCCACATTCCCAAGTCCATCATAGTTTCCATCTCCCGCATCTTTCCAATCGCTAGCTTCAAAAGACATGGATGGAGTACTTGGATTAATACGTTGTAGAGAGGCATCTTCAAACACATCCGTTGCATCTTTACCGAGGTGACCAATGAGATCAATATTCCCCCCCTCTTTTGCTAAAGCTACCGCATCTCCCCCTTTTCCGTTAAAAGCGAGTGCTTCTACTTGGTCCACTATGCTAGTTAATTTTCCTGCTAACTGACTGTGCGCCACAACATACACGCCACTAGCCTCTAAAGTTCCGGAAAGGGCGATCTTAATCGTCTGAGGGTTGGAGCCAGTTTGGTTGTTATATTGGATAAGGGAATACCGGGACAGGTCTACAGGAGCTGAACTATTGTTGTACAACTCTACTGCTTTATCATTTCCGTTTTCAACGATTTCTGTAATCAGAACATTTGCGTCTACAGCCGGAACAACAGCTACACTTATAGCTGCCGCTAAGATACTTTTTTTCATTGTTAGCACTCACTGGTAACAAAGTAATGACTCTAAAGTGCTAAAATTGAGTTAACACTCTAATTTCAGCAATAAAAAAGGGGCTAGTGCAGATGCACTAGCCCCCAAGTCGAACAATTAGCGACGACGACGTAAGAAACCAAATCCAAACATAGCCAATAGCGTGCCAAGACCAAAGCTACCACCTGAACCGTCATACTCTGGCTCTACAGGTTTAACATTGCTTGAGTCACGCTTCTCGATAGATACAGGCATCGTTTTAGAATCAATCACCTTTTGCTCAGTTGTTGACGTTGAGCGCTGAGTATTATCTCTGTCACCTTTCAGTACCATCGTTAAGGTGTATTCACCAGCTTCCAAGCCAGCAACGTCAAACATCACCGTTTGAGCACCGTCAGCCTTAAGTGCCACTTTTGGCAGTGTTACACCTGCAGGACGAGGAGAAATTGAGATTTCTGCAACATCCCCCTCTCTAGCTTGATCTGAGACAGGGAACGCAATATCTGCTCGACCACTCTTCATAGTGATAGACACAGGCACTTCTCCAGCTTCGCCATATGTGTAACCTAAACTGATTATTGCTGAATCATGATCTGAAGATCGGAATGGGTTTTCAGCATAGAACGGGTTAGGCTCATTTTCATCACCGCCTTTATATTTGTTGTTGTAGTCATATAAAGACGACTCTGGCGCATTGATATGCCAATCCGTTGCATCTACCAAACGATTTTTAAGCGACGAGGAAATTAGCATGTGATCCAAAGAGCCAACTTCATCATTGTATGAATAGCTCCATGAAGTTTTGCCTTCTTCAGTTTTTAGATCTACGGCATTCAAATAACCAAATGTCTTCTCGATACGCTGACCATTTTTTTCAAATGGAGTCTTACCTACAAAGGTATATTCTGATGCGTAGATTGCCTTACCTGTTGAGTTGTTCGTCAACACTAACATTGGATCTTCATGAGCATATGAGTTCATGTCACCTAAAACAACTTTATCGCCAACGATGTCTTCTAGCTCAGACCCCAAGTGGTATGCAGCTGCAACGCGGAAGTTTTCACAAGAGCCCTGGAAGTCATCGTTACGCACATCATCTTTCACAGGGTCGAAATTCTTCCAAGTTTCCCAGCCTTTCCAATCTTCATAACATGTAGAACCTTTAGATTTGAAGTGGTTAACTGCAACTGATAGTTTTTTACCCGTATGGTTTACTTTAAAGGTCGCTACCACACTATGACGCTGGTAGTTATCACCACTTTCGCGAATCTCACCCTTGGAGTCCAAGATTGGTGCACCATTTTCATCCACAATAGTAGGAGCATGCTGTTCTGGCATAGGAATTACTTCGCCAGTCACAATTGATACTTTTGAAGGACGATAGATTACACCCGTTGTAATAGCATCAGAGCCAACGGTATCCTGGTCATCTAAAACCGCATCACCATTCTTATCAAACCCTACGAAAACATAGCGGTTGTGGATTGAGTTCTGCTTATTGCGATCGCCGTAATCTTCGTCGTAATATTTATCATTAACTGCAGCAAGTAACTCGTTGATAGCACTGAAGTCACCAAAGCCATTGTTCTCAACTTCCATAACGCCCAGAATGTCAGCATCTAAGCCATAAATTGCTTCTACAATTTTTGCCTGTTGACGCTCAAACTCTTGTTGCGATTCCGCACCACGGTTATCACCAAAGCTATTGTCTGAGCCACCATATGGTGAATTGAAGTAGTTCAGTACATTCTGTGTCGCTACTTTAATGGTAAAGCCATGATCGCCGTAAGACTCATTGATCGTTGGTTCGTCAGTTCGGTCTGTGTTGTGAACAAATGTAGTGTTCTGCGAAGACTCTAATGCCTTTGGAACAATGATATTGAAATTACCATATGAATAACCGATAACACCCGTCAAACCTACGACACTATCATTAATGCGCACGTAGTTGTTTTGAGGATCTTGTCTGAATTCAGGGTAATATGGGATCTCGCCATTCGGCGCTTTACCATCAGACTCAAGTATCAAACGAAAATCATCGTTCTCAGCCGATTGAGTCAGAGAGTCGATAGACCCTGCGACATGGTCTTGGTTTGGCTGCGGGTTTGGACGTTTGTAAGCCAGAACCATATTGTTGCGAAATGCGTCATAATCAAAGCTAAAGCTGCGTGACACTCGCATGTCATGTTTGACTGCAGTAAGCTCATCACGGCGCGCTTCTTTGGCTGCCGCTAATCGAACTTCGTAATCTGCCTCATCTTCACCGTCAATTGGCTCGACAGTTACTTGTTCTACTAAAGCATCTATAGCTGCTAACTCTTGGTCAGTCTTACCCATATCTGCTGAAGTCTTGACTAGCATACCTTCGTAACGTTCTAGCGTAGATTCAAATGTTGTATCGTCAGCGTGGCGTTTTAGTTCGACCGGCTCTACAGAAACAGGGCTCTCATCAACAACTTCCCATTTGTCATCAGCAACAACCAGCTGTGTTAAGCCATAGTTTTCTTTAACTTTGGCGACCACACACACTTTTTGTCCAACCATACTATCAGTAGCTTGAGCCGTTGGTACAAAGATGCCGTCAGAGGTTAAGTCATTGCCATCATTATCGTATAGGTAGAAGCCCTTAGCTGGGTAACTAGTAACCGCAGACACAATGCCTGTAACTTTATACTGCTCAGTCGTCTCATACCCCTCAGTAATAAGAGGTGAAAACTTACCTTCACCTTGCACAGCTCCGATAGTTTGTTCTTCCAAGTCAGTCGCATCTGTACACGGTGTATTGGCTGGTGGAGCAATTGGATCATTATTGACCGCGACTGGGTCACCTAATCCACCAAAATCATTCTGAGCGAACTCTTCCCAATCATTCACATCATAAGTATTTTTAGGCCCTGAACCAGCTTTACGTCGCAGGGTCATATTTGCCCATGGATCATCAGCAGCATCAGAATCACTGTAGATACCGAAGATATCGTGAACATCACTTTGAGCTGAAGAAGTTCCTAGCCAAACCGCATCATCACCATTAAAGGTTAGTGCATTGTATTTCGCTTGATCATACGTACCGGCAGTAACAACTGCGCCTTCTCCACCCAATCGTTCAATGTATTGAAAAATCTCAGCACCGGCTTCACCGTTCACTACAACGATGCTTTTGCCTGGGGCAATGGTGACGTTTTTAAGAACATTAACTTTGTCCTTATCATGAACCATATTTTTATAACGGCTGAAATACAGCGCCAAGTCACCGTCGTTACCTTCAAAGGTCACGGCTGATGTACCTGTATTACTGATTTCAATGGCTTTATTCTGTGAAGAGCCTTCAACATACTCAGTAATAAGTACCTTGCTCATATCACCAATATCAGCAGCTACAACACCGCTTAGTACAGTACTGATTGCACCAGCAAGTAGAGTCATTTTCTTATTCATTTTTGTCATTCTCCGGTCCAATTAGAAGTAAACTCGTGCGTAAGCGTAAGCTTGTTGCGCTGCTTCGCCGCCATTAATTTCAAGTGCAATTACACTAGAAGAAGTTGGCTTATAGTTCACACCAATCGTGGTCCACGTCCGTTCATCACCCCAATCAGATTCTTCAGCACCTTGCTCTGCATTATCGATCGCCCACTGTTCATACTCTTCATAGTTATAAGAAGCGGTAAATTCCCATTGTGGGGTTAGGATGTATTTCGCAGAAACTAAGTAACCTTCGTTGTCTTGTGGTTGATAATCGTTGTAAAGAACACACTCAGGTACGCCGTACTCATTTGGTTTTTCTAGTGCACATGTGCCGATATACTCTTCTTCACGGAACATGTTCACACCTAAATGCAAGTCTTCAGTAACGGCAAGACGAGCGCCAACCCCAACTAGACGCTGCTCGCCATATTTAGATGAACTATCTGAACCACGACGGCCTTCAACACCAACGACAACAGAGAAGCGATCACCGAAATATCCAACATAGCCATTACCTACATCACCTAGTGATGCGCCCGATGCAGATTCACCACCATAACTGTATGAAGCACCTAATTTAACGACATCAAAGAAACGACCTTCATATTTCAAAGTCATATCTTGGTCACCAGCTTCACCTGTTTCTACAGTAGTATCGAAAGTGAAATCCCCCCACTTGTCATAATCATCAAATGCAGTGTCAGTTAATCCCGCTTCAACATAATGAGAAACGTATTTTGCATCCCACAACTCATAGCCGATAAAAACCTTATCAATCGCTAGAACCATGTCACCACTACCGTATTTCCAGTTTTCACGTTCATAATCGAGCTCTAGGCGGTAGTGCATCTTGCCTTGCTTACCTTTAACGCCCATGGTGGCAAAAGAGTCATCGATGAAGTTTTTATCTTCATTGAACTCGCCGTATTCATACTTAGCGCCGATATGACCACCGACACCAACTTCTCCATACAGCTTGGTAAAGTCACCTTGGTCATTTTCATAGATGGTGACGGCACTTGCGTTAGCTGCTAAAAATAACGAAGAAATCGCTATTGCCACTGCATTTCTTTTTAGCATTTGAGTTTCCCTTTCTATTTTCATTTGCCGGTAAACTGCATCTTTTCAACAGACATGGTTAAAAGCATTAGAGGCAGAACGCATCCTCTAAATGAGCAAAATTTTTGTGTCTAGAACGATGTAAATTAACCGGAGATTCATTGACAACGAGACAATTGTCGACCTTTTAGGTAAACAAAAAATGAACATACATAGCTATTGAGAAATTAATCACATTAAATTTATTAGTAGTATGAATACTCTAATGTAATCAACAAAACGGGTTAACAATAAGAAATGGCAGTCTAAACGCTTAATTTTCGTGATGAAATTCACGTAAAAATACATAAAAGTATGCATGAAACTGGGAATAAAACGTTTGCGTCAACGCTTTCGTATAAAAAAAGGTAGGAGTTATGGAATGGAATTCCAAGGAATGTGATGAGACGCTAAAGCGACAAGGTTAGCCGCTTTAGTATGGTAATGACGTTATTTTAAGCGATGATCCTCATCTTCTTTGCGCTCATACTCGCCTTCAAACGTGTCACCTTGTTGTGACTCATAAGGATCGCGACGAAACGGATCGTTTTCAAATGGGCTCTGACCAAATTGCTCGCCGTTAAAACTGCCGTGGAAACCATTTCCTCCAACAGATTTCACCACCATTTTCGCCATTAAGTATTTAGCAATAGCGGCGCGTGGAGCCGGCAACAGTACGAGCATACCAAGAGCATCGGTCATGAACCCTGGGGTTAGTAACAACACACCAGCAACCGCAAGCATGACACCTTCGAAAATCTGTTGCGCTGGCAGTTCACCTTGCTGCAATCGATTTTGTACCGACATTAAAGTCTGTAGGCCTTGGCTACGAACCAAAGAGGCACCGACAAATGCCGTGATCAAAACTAAAGCGATGGTTGGCCACAAGCCAAGAAAACCACCCACTTGTATAAAGAGACCTATTTCAATGATAGGGACGAAAATAAACAGTAATAATAAGATAGGAAACACACATTCTCCTTTGTCAGGGTCTGTTGACCTGGCTTCAGTGTACGTGCTCCCCCACTTTTGCTCAAATCAAAGCCGTAAAAAAACGTGACAGACACATGATAAAAGCATCAATAAAGCCCTACTACTTAAGGGTTATTAATAACCTATTCATATCTTGCAAAATATTAACTAAACAAAAGCGAAAAAGGTGATCTAGTTACTATTTTTATGCGTTGGGTACAGTATCATGTGCCACATAAGTCAGGACGGATTTAACAGCCTAATACTCTGACGAATGGATTCTTAAACTACAGATTGGCTAGTAATTCACTAAAATATCAGAATAATTCTCTAAGGATCCTGTGATGGCTACCCTAACCGATGCTCCAAAAACCGCTAATCAAGCAACTCGTATCGAAGAAGATCTACTAGGCGAGCGCCACGTACCCGCAGACGCTTACTACGGCATCCACACTCTTCGCGCTATCGAAAACTTCAACATTTCAAGCACTACCATTTCTGACGTACCTGAATTTGTACGCGGTATGGTAATGACGAAGAAAGCTGCAGCATTAGCAAACAAAGAGCTGGGCGCAATTCCAAAAGACGTGGCTAACTACATCCTAGAAGCGTGTGATTTGATCCTTGAAACAGGTAAGTGCATGGATCAGTTCCCTTCAGATGTCTTCCAAGGCGGCGCGGGCACGTCAGTGAACATGAACACCAACGAAGTTATCGCTAACGTTGCTCTTGAACTGATGGGCAAAGAAAAAGGCCAATATGAGTTCATCAACCCGAACGATCACGTAAACAAGAGCCAATCAACAAACTGTGCGTACCCAACGGGTTTCCGTATCGCGGTTTACAACAGTGTGCATCAGTTGATGGAAGCGATCGAATACCTTAAAGGTGCATTCGAGCTTAAAGCACAAGAATTCAAAGACGTGTTGAAGATGGGCCGTACTCAGCTTCAAGACGCGGTTCCTATGACTGTAGGTCAAGAGTTCCACGCATGGGCGGTTACACTAAACGAAGAGATTCGTGCCCTAGACTACACGTCTAAACTACTACTAGAAATCAACCTAGGTGCAACGGCGATCGGTACTGGTCTAAACGCACCAACGGGTTACCAAGCACTAGCTGTGAAACACCTAGCTGAAGTAACTGGTGTTGAAGTAGTGGCAGCAGAAGACCTAATCGAAGCAACCTCTGACTGTGGCGCTTACGTAATGACGCACGGCGCGCTTAAACGCCTTGCGGTGAAACTGTCTAAGATTTGTAACGACCTTCGTCTACTTTCTTCTGGTCCACGTGCGGGTCTAAACGAACTAAACCTACCAGAGATGCAAGCAGGCTCTTCAATCATGCCAGCTAAAGTAAACCCAGTTATCCCTGAAGTAGTAAACCAAGTTTGCTTCAAAGTTCTAGGTAACGACAACACGGTTTCTTTCGCAGCAGAAGGTGGTCAGCTACAACTTAACGTAATGGAACCGGTTATCGCGCAAAGCGTGTTTGAGTCTATCTCTCTACTACACAACGCATGTGTGAATCTGCGTGATAAGTGTATCGACGGCATCACAGTTAACAAAGAAGTGTGTGAAAGCTACGTGTACAACTCTATCGGTATCGTAACTTACCTAAACCCATACATTGGCCATCACGAAGGTGACATTGTGGGCAAAATCTGTGCAGAAACAGGTAAGAGCGTACGTGAAGTGGTTCTAGAGCGTGGCCTATTAACAGAAGATGAGCTAGATGACATTCTTTCTGTTGAAAACTTTATGCACCCAACGTATAAAGCGAAGCGCTACGAATAATAGCAAACTGAAGAGGCCCCAGACGGGGCCTTTTTTAGGCCTTTATACGGTTAACCACACTCTATTCATGGTCTTTATTTTCTGATTATCTAAACATTCAGACAGTGAGTTTTTAGATAATCAGAATCAAAATAAACTTTATGAGGTAATCAATATGGTGGCAGTCGAACTGTTTGTCGTTCTGCTCTTCATCTATTTGGGAGCAAGAATTGGTGGTATTGGTATTGGTCTAGCCGGTGGTGCTGGTGTTATCGCACTATCACTATTTCTAGGTGTACCAACAAGCCAAGCGTTCATTCCTATCGATGTAATTCTTATCATCATGTCGGTGATTACTGCGATTGCAGCAATGCAAGTCGCTGGTGGTCTAGATTGGATGGTACAGGTTGCAGAAAACTTCTTACGTAAACATCCGGAGCGCATCACTTTTTACGCGCCTATTGTTACCTTCCTAATGACATTAATGGCAGGTACGGGTCACACTGCATTTTCTACGCTTCCCGTAATCGCAGAAGTAGCCAAAGGGCAAGGCGTTCGTCCTTCTCGCCCTCTGTCGATTGCGGTTGTTGCCTCTCAAATCGCAATCACTGCGTCTCCAATCTCAGCCGCTGTTGTTGCTTTCGCAGCAATGCTTGCGCCAATGGGTGTGGACTACCTAACACTACTTGCAGTGTGTATTCCGACCACATTCGTTGCCTGTATGATTGGCGCATTCGTTGCGAACTTCATGGGTTGTGAGCTAAAAGATGATCCTGTTTACCAAGAACGTCTAGAAAAAGGCCTTATCAAACTCACAACTGAAGAGAAGCGCGAGATCCTACCGACTGCAAAAAAAGCGACGTACATCTTCCTTGCCGCAATTGGTTTTGTCGTTTGTTACGCAGCAGCAATTTCAAACTCGATTGGCCTAATCGAAAATCCAGCGCTGGGCCGTAACGAAGCTATCATGACGGTAATGCTTGCAGCGGCGGCAGCAATCGTAATGAGCTGTAAAATCGACGCAGGCAAAATCCCAGCAGCAGCAACCTTCCGCTCTGGTATGACTGCGTGTGTCTGTGTGCTTGGTGTGGCATGGCTTGGTTCAACGTTTGTAAACGCGCACGTAGATGGCATTAAAGAAGTCGCAGGTGCGCTACTGGCAGATTACCCATGGATGCTAGCCATGGTACTGTTCTTTGCTTCTATGCTTCTATACTCACAAGGTGCAACCACTGTTGCGCTTATGCCTGCAGCTCTAGCTATCGGCGTAGCTCCATTGACGGCTGTTGCTTCATTTGCTGCTGTGAGCGCGCTGTTTGTTCTTCCTACCTACCCTACGCTACTCGCAGCGGTAGAAATGGATGACACTGGCTCGACACGTATTGGTAGCTATGTATTTAACCACCCATTCTTTATTCCAGGTGTGGCAACCATCGCATCAGCAGTAGCGCTAGGCTTTACTTTCGGTAGCCTATTCATCTAATGATAATCAAAATTTAAAGGGAGCTTCGGCTCCCTTTTTTATTTCAGCTATCGTAATAATATCCCCCTCACATTTTATTTTTGACTTTGGTCAAGAAAAGCCACGAAAGTTCTTCCTGCATTTTAATCCGAAGCTTTGAATAAAATTTCCGTCAATGTTTTCTCCTGCTCCATTCCATGTGAGTTTCTATCATTACACGTAAAAAACAAGCATATTAATCCGATGAAGTTAACCAATTAACCACTTAAAAAATAATTGGAATGACAGCCTGATTTTTAGTGCTCTATTTTTGTGAAGATCCACAAAGTTACCTATGAACACAGCACTTAAAATACAGCTAAAGAGTTAGTTAACTTCTTAACTCAAAAATAAAAACAATTTCCCAATAGCTTATATTTAAGTTATTTATTTTTAATATCTAATAGTCGCTGATTCACTTTTATTTATGGGTGTATAAATAAAAGTAAGGAGATAGCCATGACAACCCAAACTATACCTACTGAAGAAAAAAAAGGCGGCTTCTTTGCCAACTTTAAATTCCCTTCCGCTTATACCATTCTATTTGTTTTAATTGCATTAGTTGCTCTTCTGACATGGATCGTGCCAGCAGGTCAATATGATCGACAAATGAATGAAGATTTAGGCCGTGAAGTTCCTGTTACTGGTACTTATCAAGCTGTAGAGGGTAACCCTCAAGGTGTGATTGATGTACTACTTGCGCCAATTGATGGTTTCTACGACCACAATAGCTATGAAGCTGCTGCAATCGATGTTTCTCTTTTCATTCTTATCATCGGTGGTTTCCTTGGTCTCGTTACTAAAACAGGTGCTATCGATGCAGGTATTGAGCGAGTCACCGCTCGATTAGCCGGTCGAGAAGAGTTGATGATTCCAATACTAATGGCGCTATTTGCTGCCGGCGGTACCGTCTATGGTATGGCGGAAGAATCTCTACCATTCTACACATTGCTTGTTCCTGTCATGATGGCTGCACGTTTTGACCCATTAGTTGCTGCCGCGACAGTATTGCTCGGTGCTGGTATCGGTGTACTAGGTTCAACCATCAACCCATTTGCAACGGTTATTGCAGCCAACGCTTCTGGTATCCCATTTACTGACGGCATCATGTTGCGCGCTATCATGCTTGTACTTGGATACGGCATCTGTGTGGCCTACGTAATGCGTTACGCTCGTATGGTACGTGCTGACCAATCTAAATCGATTGTGTACGACAAATACGAAGAGAACAAAAAGCACTTCCTTGGCAACCAAGATGGTGGCTCTCTAGAATTCACAACAACTCGTAAAGTTATCCTAACTATCTTTGGTGGTTCATTCGGGGTAATGATTTACGGTGTATCCGTTGCAGGATGGTGGATGGCAGAGATCTCTGCAATGTTCTTAGCTGCGACAATTCTTGTTGGCCTAGTGGCTCGTATGAGTGAAGAGGACTTCACCAACAGCTTTATCGACGGCGCTCGTGACTTACTAGGTGTAGCACTGATCATCGGTATTGCTCGTGGTATCGTCGTGGTCATGGACCGCGGTATGATCACCGATACGATTCTATTCTCTGCTGAGCAGATGGTAACAGGTCTATCATCGGTGGTGTTCATTAACGTTATGTTCTTCCTAGAAATGCTGCTGTCATTCCTAGTGCCATCAACCTCAGGCTTAGCTGTACTGACTATGCCTATCATGGCACCACTGGCTGACTTTGCTGGCGTAGGTCGTGAACTTGTTATCACTGCATACCAATCTGCATCAGGCCTGGTTAACTTAATTACACCAACCTCTGCGGTAGTAATGGGTGGTCTAGCCATCGCACGTGTACCATACGTTCGCTGGGTCAAATGGGTAGCTCCACTGCTCGCAATTCTGACTCTGTTCTGTATCGCGTGTCTAAGTATTGCCGCTCTAATCTAAGTGAATCGTTTCTTTTCCTTACCCGGCTCACAGGAAGTGAGCCATCTCCCAAAGCCGCCTTAGTGCGGCTTTTCTTATATCGATACTCGCCGTCTAGAGATTTCCTAATCCCTCATTCTTCAGCCTATGGAATGACTCACATTCACTTCTCAATCCGTATTCCGTCACCCTCAGAACGAGTGAGGAACGAGCTGGGAAGCTCTTAACGCTAGTCACACTATTAGAGATACCCTACTTCCTCCTTGTCGCTCTATAGCATGACTAGAAAAATCATCTACTCACCAGTCTATGAAAGGAATAAAATAATTAACCCTAAAAAATTTTATTAATATTTCTCGCACTCATTAATAAGAAAAAGTATCGCTACTAATTAATTCTATTAATCAATATTACTTTAGTGTTCAACGTGCTTTAAATAGTCAATGTGATCTAGGTTAAACTTATTATCAAAAGTTTTGTTACCAACCGATTAATTCGGACTTAAAAAGCAATTATCTAGAAACTTTGAGTGCATATTTCCAACCTATTCACTTTCCTGTCAGATATATTCAACTGAATATAATTTCCCTTCCTGACTATTTTTGCATATCGCGGCGTTATTTTGTGCATAAACTTCCCAAATCGACAGCTAATTAGGGGGTTCACAACAAGATAACAAGTGCATAGATATTGTTAAAGCCCTTGAAAACACTGGCTTTGAGCATAAAAAATGAAGTGTGAGCGACCTCTAAGATTCCTCCCCCAACAAGCGTAATATCAATTCCAGAACAAATAAGTGAATAAATTAATTCACACCTTTATTCCCTACAAATTCAATATTAGTTTTTATTTAAAAGACTAATTAAAAAATAAGAGAGATACGATCATGAGTAAGTTATACGTAGGTTCTGAAATCGGTCAATTACGTCGCGTTCTTGTTCACCGCCCTAGACGAGCTCTGACTCACCTAACACCATCTAACTGTCACGACCTACTATTCGATGACGTATTGGCAGTAGAGCGTGCGGGTAAAGAGCACGATGTATTCACTCAAACTTTGCGTGACCAAGGCGTAGAAGTATTACTTCTTACTGACCTTCTTGCAGACACGCTAGCAGTGCCAGAAGCAAAAGAATGGTTGCTGACTCACCAAGTGTCTGACTACCGTCTTGGTAAAACATTCGCAAACGACGTTCGTTGCTACCTAGGTGACCTACCAAACATCGAACTTGCGAAAATCCTAACAGGTGGTTTGTCTTACGCAGAAATGCCTATGAAATCATCTTCTATGATGCAAGGTCTTCACGCTCCAACAGACTTCATCATTGAACCACTTCCAAACCACTTATTTACTCGTGACACTTCTTGCTGGGTTTACGGCGGTGTGTCTATCAACCCTATGGCAAAACCAGCTCGCCAACGTGAAACCAACCATGTTCGCGCTATCTACCGCTGGCACCCAAGCTTTGCAGGCCAAGACTTCATCAAGTACTTCGGCGACAACGAGCAAGTGAACTACGACAACTCAACAATCGAAGGCGGCGACGTACTGGTCATTGGTAAAGGCACTGTTCTTATTGGTATGTCCGAGCGTACAACAGCACAAGGTGTTGAGCACTTAGCATCAGGTCTGTTCAAGCATGGTCAAGCAAAACAAATCATTGCAATGGAGCTACCTAAACACCGCTCTTGCATGCACCTAGATACAGTAATGACTCACATGGACGTTGATACGTTCTCTGTTTACCCAGAAGTGGTGCGTAAAGATGTGAAATGCTGGAGCCTAACTGGCGATGAGTCTGGCGCTGTTAATGTGAAAGAAGAAGGCTACTTCGTTACTGCTATCGAGAAAGCACTAGGTGTCGACAAGCTAAATCTAATCACAACCGGTGGTGACAACTTCCACGCTGAACGTGAGCAATGGAACGATGCAAACAACGTTCTAACTGTGAAACCTGGCGTTGTTGTTGGCTACGAAGGTAACACTTACACCAACGAGAAATACGACAAAGCAGGCATCACAGTACTACCTATCCCAGGCGATGAGCTAGGTCGTGGTCGTGGCGGTGCTCGCTGCATGAGCTGCCCAATCGAACGTGATGGTATCTAATTAAGTGATTAAAGGCTGGAGTTCCCTATCTCTGATAGCACTCCAGCCCCCTGCAGAGAGATTCAAACAATGACTAAACAAACTGTAGTTGTCGCACTGGGTGGTAATGCCCTACTTCGTCGCGGTGAGCCGTTAGAAGCTGATGTTCAACGCCACAATATTGAAATTGCTGTCAATACGATTTCTAAAATCGCTCAAGAGTACAACGTTGTTCTTGTGCACGGTAATGGTCCTCAAGTTGGCCTTCTGGCTCTACAAGGTTTGGAATACAAAAAAGTAGCGCCATACCCACTAGATGTTCTAGGCAGTGAAACGCAAGGCATGATCGGTTACATGCTAATGCAAGAGTTCAAAAACCAAATGCCTGAAGCAAACGTCACTTGCATGTTGACGCAAATGACCGTGGATCCAAACGATCCAGCGTTTGCTGACCCAACCAAGCCAATCGGACCGATTTACGAAGAAGCTGAAGCGCGTGAAATGGCAGAGAAGTACCACTGGACAATCAAACCAGATGGCCAACACTTCCGCCGCGTGGTTCCTAGCCCACAACCAACAGGCATCATCGAAAACGATGCGATTACTAAGTTAATTGCTGAAGGCCACTTAGTTATCTGTACTGGCGGTGGCGGCATTCCAGTAAAACGTGAAAACGGCAAACTGGTTGGCGTTGAAGCGGTTATCGACAAAGACATGTCTGCTGCGTTCTTAGCAAAACAGTTAGACGCAGATGCACTACTTATCCTGACTGACGCAGATGCGGTTTACCTAGACTGGGGTAAACCAACACAACATGCACTACGCAGCACTAACCCAACGGAACTAGCAAAATACCAATTTGATGCTGGCTCTATGGGACCAAAAATTGAAGCGTCATGCGAGTTCATTAAGCAAGGCGGAAAAGTGGTCGGTATCGGCTCTTTGGAAGATGGTTTACGCATCCTTCAAGGCACAGCTGGCACCAACATCACTAAAGGTTAATAACGAATTTAAGCAATACCAATAACTCAATTTAACTGCGCTTTCTTACCTCTTTCCCTGCAACCAAGGAAGCGCAAAACAAAAAAGGAAAACATCATGGCTTTTAATCTACGCAACCGTAACTTCCTAAAACTACTAGACTTTACTCCACGTGAAATCCAACACTTCTTGGATCTTTCTGCGGAACTTAAAAAAGCGAAATACAACGGCTATGAGCAACCTCGTCTAAAAGGCAAAAACATTGCCCTAATCTTCGAGAAAACGTCAACTCGTACACGTTGTGCATTCGAAGTTGCAGCATTTGACCAAGGCGCTCAAGTTTCTTACTTAGGCCCATCGGGTTCTCAAATTGGTCACAAAGAGTCAATGAAAGATACAGCACGCGTTCTTGGCCGCATGTACGATGGCATCGAGTACCGTGGCTTTGGTCAAGAGATCGTTGAAGAGCTAGGCGCATACGCTGGTGTACCAGTATGGAACGGCCTAACAGATGAATTCCACCCAACTCAAATCCTAGCTGACTTCCTAACTATGATGGAACACGGCCGTGGTAAGCAGCTACACGAAATGAAGTTTGCATACCTAGGCGATGCTCGCAACAACATGGGTAACTCTCTAATGGTTGGCGCAGCAAAAATGGGCATGGACATCCGCCTAGTAGCACCAAAAGCGTTCTGGCCAGAAGAAGAGCTAGTGGCAACATGTCGTGAAATCGCTGAAGAAACAGGTGCAAAAATCACACTAACTGAAGACGTACAAGAAGGCGTTCAAGGTTGTGATTACCTATACACAGACGTATGGGTATCGATGGGCGAAGCAAAAGAAGCATGGGCTGAGCGTATCAACCTAATGATGCCTTACCAAGTAAACATGGAAATGCTAAAAGCAACAGGCAACCCACATGTGAAATTCATGCACTGCCTACCAGCATTCCACGGTGAAGATACAACAGTGGGCAAACAGCTTGCGGCAGAATACCCACAACTTAAAGACGGTGTAGAAGTAACAGATGAAGTGGTTGAGTCTAAACACTCTATCGTATTTGACGAAGCTGAAAACCGTATGCACACAATCAAAGCGGTAATGGTTGCAACTCTAGGCGACTAATCGAACTGCAGGGAAATGCGAGTGGCAGGATTGGAGTCACGCTCCTTGAATAAAGCTCGCATTTTTTTTCACACGATTTGATACAAAATAGCGACCAAGACGCCTTCAAGCAAGTTCTCACAATGGCTGAGAAAACCAAGCGAAAATATGCGAAGTTCGCATAAAAATCCAATTTCTGGATACTTTTCGCAAACGCTTGCAAGGCGTTTTTTTGTCCGTATAATCCTCCGCAATTTGTCTAAGGAGTCCTAAGAATGACACAGTCACCAACAACCTTTCGTTGTTACCAAACGCGCCCAGAGTCGGGATCGTTTTCTGTTTCATTTTCTCCATTGATTCTATTCTAAGCCTCCTATTTTTAGGGGGCTTTTTTTTGTCTGTAATTTACCATTCGAGACGAGGAAACACTGCTATGGCGCATTCGTTATTTAATAAGCACATCATCTCCATCCCAGAGCTCAGCCGTAAAGAGCTAGAGCTGATCGTCGATACTGCGGCAAGATTAAAAGCTGAGCCAAACCCTGAGCTACTAAAAAACAAAGTAGTGGCAAGCTGCTTCTTTGAGCCTTCAACCCGTACCCGCCTTTCATTTGAAACGGCTGTTCAGCGTTTAGGTGGTACTGTGATTGGTTTTGATAACGGTGGTAACACGTCATTGGCAAAGAAAGGGGAAACTTTGGCGGATTCCGTGCAAGTGATCGCTTCGTACGTAGATGCGTTTGTTATGCGTCACCCGCAAGAAGGCGCTGCGCGCTTGGCGTCTGAGTTTTCTAACGGTGTGCCAATTGTCAACGGCGGCGATGGCGCAAACCAACACCCAACGCAAACCCTACTAGACCTGTTCTCCATTTACGAAACGCAAGGCACGCTAGACAACCTTAACGTTGCATTCGTTGGTGACCTTAAATACGGACGCACCGTTCACTCTCTGACTCAAGCATTGGCAAAATTCAACAATGTTCGCTTCTTCTTTATCGCCCCAGACGCATTAGCGATGCCAGATTACATCTGCGAAGAACTTGAAGAAGCAGGCATTCAATTCAGCACGCACACCAATATTGATGACGTTGTGCCAGAGCTGGATGTGCTTTACATGACTCGCGTACAGAAAGAGCGTTTTGATGAATCTGAATACGCTCACATCAAATCGGCCTTTATCCTGACAGCGGCAACATTAACTGAAGCGCGCGATAACCTGAAAGTGCTTCACCCACTTCCTCGTGTTGATGAAATCACCACAGATGTAGATAAGACCAAACACGCTTACTACTTTGAACAGGCTGAAAATGGCGTTTACGCCCGCGAAGCCCTACTAGCCCTAGTTCTTAACGAAAACATTTAATAACCAGGAGAGACATCATGGTGAAAGAAACTCAACTTCAAGTAGAAGCGATTCGTAACGGCTCTGTGATTGACCATATCCCTGCGCATATCGGTATCAAAATCCTTAAGCTGTTCAAAATGCACAAAGCCAATCAGCGCATTACTATTGGCCTCAACTTGCCGTCATCGGCGTTAGGTGCCAAAGATCTGATTAAGATTGAAAACATCTATCTAACTAAAGAGCAGGCTAGCCAACTAGCACTGTACGCACCAAAAGCAACGGTAAATCAAATCGAAGAATACAAGGTGGTTAGCAAGCTGAACTTAACGCTTCCAGAAAGCATTGAAAGTGTTTTTGAGTGCCCGAATAGCAACTGTATTTCTCATGGTGAGCCAGTAGAAAGTCGCTTTAAAGTGCAGCAAAAACAGGAAAGTGTTCACCTGAAATGCCACTACTGTGAAAAAGTATTCTCACGTGAAATCATGACTGAAGCCCGCTAGATAACCTAGTTAAAGGCTACCCATATCCCACCAAAACAAGCCTGGATATTTATTCTTCTTAAGGAATAAATATCCACTTTTCAACAGAATAATTCGTTAACTCATTACAATAAATATAGTTTTTTATTTGGCGATCCCATTCACAAAGCCACATTTTATTTGGTGTTAAACTAAACTCGAATTCAATTCATAAAATCACCGCAGAAGTGATAGCTCAATTAATGGGTGCTAAGGGAGAAATGGAGTGCCTAAGTTTACATGGACGATTTATCCGTACGTCACGTTAAGGAGTTCTCATGAGTGAAACTCTACCCCCTATTAGTAATGATTATACCGAAGACAAAACATTAACTGCTGCTTGCAAGCGCCTACTTCAACAACAGAGCTTTGCGACGCAAAATGAACTGCGCGAAGCCCTAATTAATATTGGTTTTGAAGGCATAAGCCAATCAACAGTCTCACGCTTACTTTCTCAACTTGGTGTTGTAAAAGTGCAAAATGCCTGCGGTAAAAAAGTGTACTGTATTACCGTTGAAACCGCGCCAGTTCGCGTCGAGTCCTCTATCTCTTCTCAGATTGAGTTCATCACGCACAACCAAGCGATGGTAGTGGTAAAAACGCACCCAGGCAGCGCACAGTTGGTTGCACGCTTAGTTGATATTGACCCACACACCGAAATTCTCGGCACGGTCGGCGGCAATGATACTGTGTTAGTCATTCCAAAAGACACCGCCCGAATCGATGCCTGTGAAAATGTCGTCCGCGCTCGCCTTGGAGTCGCATAAACATTTCATATTGAATGAGTTTCTTGGTTCTCGAATCGTTTATTAAAAGAGAGCCAAGATGCTTGTTTTCAGTCAACCAACTTTTGCATTAAAGTTATTTATCTTTGCTTGAAACTTATTACAGCCTTCCCCTGTCTTATTGAGTTAAAATACATCAAATTTTACTCAAGTGACTGATTTATGCGTTTCGCCTTATCACTGTTAATCCTGTGCTTTTCTGTTGTTTCAACGCCTGCATTGGCCCTATTTGGTAATTCCAATTCTGCGCCAAACTTTGGTAACAACAGCAATACGTTTGTGCCTGTTGATGAAGCCTTCCCATTTAATTTCTATCAGCAAGACGATAAGGTCTTTCTCGATTGGCAAGTAAAGCCCGAGTATTACCTATATCAACACCGAATTTCTTTTAGCGGTGAAAATGTCACGCTGGGCGATGTCACGATGCGAGACGGCGAACCTTACAAAGATGAATTTTTCGGTGATGTGAACATCTACACCACGCCACTGTTTGCCGAAGTTCCATTAACCAACTATCAAACAGGTGCTCGTTTGACGGTTCAGTATCAAGGCTGCGCGAAAGCCGGCTTTTGTTACCCACCAGAAACTCGCGTGATTGATTTGACCAACTTTGCCTCTGCAGGCACTCAGCAAATCACGCCAGCGCAGTCTAACAACTCTGAAGCGCTAACCTCTCAAAACGATACAACCGTTACTTCTGCCCCTCAATCCAAAGAGTCTAACTTGGCGTCTAAGCTTGGCGATAACTGGTGGACACCGCTACTCTTTTTGGCTCTTGGTATTGGTCTAGCCTTTACCCCTTGTGTACTGCCGATGTACCCAATTTTAACCAGTATTGTACTGGGCAGCGGTAAACTGAGTCATGGCCGCGCACTTGGTCTGTCATTCATTTACGTGCAAGGCATGGCACTGACTTACACATTACTTGGTTTGGTCGTTGCGTCAGCTGGTATGCAATTTCAAGCCGCGATGCAACACCCTTACGTGCTTATCGGCCTCAGCCTTCTATTTGTTACTTTAGCGATGTCGATGTTTGGCTTGTATAGCTTGCAGTTACCAAGCAGCGTTCAGACTTGGCTTAATAACATTAGCAACAAGCAACAAGGTGGTAGCACATTAGGTGTATTTGCGATGGGTGCTATTTCAGGCCTTGTCTGCTCACCTTGTACGACAGCGCCATTGTCTGGAGCGCTACTGTATGTGGCGCAAAGCGGAGACTTACTAACTGGCGGCGTAGCACTCTACGCACTAGCCTTGGGTATGGGCATCCCACTGATGTTGGTTGCAGTGTTTGGCAATAAGTTACTACCAAAAGCAGGCAACTGGATGGATCGCGTAAAAACCTTGTTTGGTTTTGTGCTGCTCGCTGCACCGCTATTCTTACTAGAGCGAATTCTGCCAGAAATTTGGGCGACAGGTTTATGGTCTGCGCTCGGTATTATTGCCTTTGGCTGGCTATATCATGTGAAAAACTCACTACCTTTTGGCGGCTGGAAACAAAGCACTGTGGGTATTATTGCTTTCTTAGGCCTATTTGCTTCTGCCCAACCGGCGCTCAATTACTGGTATGGTAATCATGCAGAGCAAGTTCAAGCGAGTATTCAGTTCACTCGCATTTCTAACGTGTCAGAATTAGAGACACAATTAGAGCAGGCCAAATTGGCAGGTAAACCGGTTATGCTGGATTTCTACGCTGACTGGTGTGTCGCGTGTAAAGAGTTTGAAAAGTACACGTTCCACCAGCCAAACGTAGAGCAAAAGCTGCAAGGCTTTATACTGCTGCAAGCGGATGTCACCAAAAACACCCCGCAAGACATTGAACTACTCAAACAAATGAACGTGCTGGGGCTTCCGACCATCGAGTTTTGGGATAGCCAAGGAGAGCACATAAGCAACGCTCGCGTGACAGGTTTCATGCAAGCCGAACCTTTCTTAGAGCATTTGGTTACCCATAACCTTTAAGCTCTACTGTGTCGCGCCTTTGGTTTACGAAAAGGCGCGACTCATCTAACAGCCCTATACTTCTATACCTCTCGATGCTGAATTAGCTTTGGGTTACCCATAAACCAAAAGCATATCGACTTACCGCTATATTGACGTTCCTAAAGTTCCAAAATGCAATTCGCTCATTTATATGCAATTTTTCTAATAAAACCCGATACAGTTCAGACTTTTAATGCATAAACATTGTCCACACTCTCAAAGGTGTCAATAATTCTGTTAACCAATTTGTTATAAGTGCTTAACGTCATGGATTCGACCTACAACATTATCATAGCCGACGACCACCCTCTGTTTCGCAATGCACTATTCCAGTCTGTGCATATGGCCGTGAGTGGTGCCAATCTTTTAGAGGCGGATTCTCTAGAAGCGCTACTTTCCGTTCTTGCCAAAGAAGAAGAACCCGATCTGCTGCTATTGGATTTAAAGATGCCCGGAGCAAATGGTATGTCTGGCTTGATTCATTTACGTGCAGAATACCCTGATCTGCCAATTGTCGTCGTATCAGCCAGTGAAGAATCATCTGTTGTTACTCAGGTCAAAAGCCACGGTGCATTTGGCTTTATTCCTAAATCAAGCGATATGCGCGAGCTTGTCAGCGCCTTAAACCAAGTGTTAAATGGCGAACCCTTCTTCCCTGAAGGTTCAATCACCAATAATGCTGCATGTAACGATTTAGCTGAGAAAATTTCCACTCTAACGCCACAACAATACAAAGTTCTCGGAATGCTATCTGATGGTTTACTGAATAAGCAAATTGCCTATGAGTTAAATGTTTCAGAAGCCACAATCAAAGCCCATATGACGGCCATCTTTAGAAAGTTAGGTGTAAAAAATCGCACCCAAGCGGTTATTTTACTTCAACAGCTAGAATCTGAAGCTTAATTCACTTAATTTTAACTTAAGACATCAATATTTTTGCTATTCTCTTTGAGTCAGTCACTACTGACTCATCCATCCCTCTGTTCCTTTACTCTGGGAGAAAAGCAAAGTGCTCAGCATTCTTATTACTCAATTCGTTGTCCTGTGGGCTGTCATCGACCCTATCGGCAGTGTTCCGGTCTATTTGTCACAAACCTCACACTTAACTGCAAAACAGCGCCGCTTAGTCGCCCTGAAAGCCGTTGCTATAGCCACTGGTGTCTTACTGTTTTTCCTACTCGCTGGACAACTGTTGCTGGAAGCGATGCAAATTCCACTGCCCGCATTCCAAGCCGCAGGTGGATTGGTGTTGTTACTTTTTGCCCTGACAATGATTTTCGGTGAGTCAAAGCCAGAGCAAGAGACCAAGTTATCCCAAGAGATCAGCCACTCTGATCTAGCCGATTTAGCCGTCTACCCTTTAGCGATTCCATCCATTGCTTCTCCTGGTGCAATGATGGCAATTGTGATGCTAACCGATAACCACCGCTACTCTCTGTTTGATCAAGGCTTAACCGCAGCCGTGATGATTGTGGTTCTACTGATTACCTTACTGCTTCTTCTTGGAGCAACACACATTCAAAAGTGGATTGGTAATGTTGGCGCGGCGATTATCAGTCGCGTAATGGGGCTAATATTGGCAGCAGTGGCAGTCAATAATCTGCTGATGGGGATCAAAGATTTCTACTTAAGCTAGTTTATTTTTCTTACCGCACTGCAGAAACATTAGACTTTCGGCTAATTTAACACAGTGTTAACATCACAAATTCCAAACCATTCCCTTTAAGCGCCTTATTTTTAGGCGCTTTTTGTTTTATACGCCCCGACTAAAGTTGAAAAGAGTTCTTGCCCCACCCTTGCTAGTGTAGATATTGAAACATTTTCTTAACAACACAACCAATCGTAAGGAGGCGGCAATGGCGTTTGAAAGTCAGGAAAGAGCCAAAGCCTATTGGGACAAGAACGTAAAACTGATGATCAACCTAATGGTAGTTTGGTTTGTCGTTTCTTTTGGGTGCGGCATTTTATTTGTCGACGTACTTAATCAATTTCAAATAGGTGGTTACAAACTAGGATTCTGGTTTGCACAGCAAGGATCCATCTATACCTTCCTAGGTATTATTTTCTACTACGCGTGGAAAATGCGCCAACTTGACCGTGAATTCGGCGTAGATGAGTAAGGAGTAACTCAGATGGATTTGAAAACAATCACTTATCTCGTAGTAGGTGCTACCTTTATTCTCTATATCGGTATAGCGATTTGGGCACGCGCGGGTTCAACAAAAGAGTTCTATGTTGCTGGCGGCGGTGTAAACCCAATTGCTAACGGTATGGCGACAGCTGCGGACTGGATGTCTGCTGCATCATTTATTTCAATGGCAGGTTTGATTGCCTTTATGGGCTACGGCGGCAGTGTCTTCCTAATGGGTTGGACTGGCGGGTACGTACTGTTGGCACTATTACTTGCTCCTTACCTGCGTAAGTTTGGTAAGTTCACGGTACCTGAGTTCGTAGGTGAGCGTTTCTACTCAAACGCAGCACGTATTGTAGCAGTAGTCTGTCTTATCATCGCATCGGTAACCTACGTTATCGGCCAGATGAAAGGCGTTGGTGTTGCGTTCGGTCGTTTCCTTGAAGTAGATTACTCAACCGGTCTTCTGATTGGTATGTGTATCGTATTTATGTACGCTGTAATGGGCGGCATGAAAGGCATCACGTACACGCAGATTGCTCAATATTGCGTACTCATTCTTGCTTACACTATCCCTGCAATCTTTATCTCTCTGCAACTAACAGGTAACCCACTACCACAAATCGGTCTAGGAAGTACCATATCCGGCACCGATGTCTATCTCCTCGATAGGCTCGACCAAGTGGTGACCGAACTCGGATTCAGTGAATATACCACCCAAGTCCGTGGTGATACGCTAAACATGTTTGTTTACACCATGTCACTGATGATTGGTACTGCTGGTCTACCACACGTAATCATCCGCTTCTTCACTGTACCGAAAGTGCGTGATGCACGTACTTCAGCAGGTTGGGCATTGTTCTTCATCGCGATCCTATACACAACTGCACCAGCAGTATCTGCAATGGCTCGTTTAAACCTAATGGATACAGTAAACCCTGCACCTGGCCAACACCTTGCTTATGATGAGCGTCCGGATTGGTTCAAGAACTGGGAGAAAACAGGTCTACTAGGCTTTGATGATAAGAACGGCGACGGCCTTATCGAATACACATCAAGCGCAGCAACAAACGAGCTAAAAGTTGACCGTGACATCATGGTACTGGCTAACCCTGAGATTGCGAAACTACCTAACTGGGTAATCGCTCTTGTGGCAGCGGGTGGTCTAGCGGCGGCACTTTCCACGGCGGCAGGTCTACTGCTTGCGATATCCTCGGCCATCTCCCATGACTTAATCAAGGGCGTAATAAATCCGAATATATCCGAGAAGAAAGAGCTACTCGCAAGTCGAATAGCCATGGCGGTCGCCATCGCAGTCGCTGGTTATCTTGGCCTCAATCCACCTGGTTTTGCGGCAGGTACAGTAGCTCTGGCGTTCGGTCTGGCGGCATCCTCCATCTTCCCTGCGTTGATGATGGGTATCTTCAGTAAGAGCATCAACAAAGAAGGTGCAATCGCAGGTATGATTGCGGGTATCACAATTACACTGTTCTACGTATTCCAACACAAAGGCATCCTATTCATCGCTGATTGGAAATACCTAGAAAGCTGGGGCAGCAACTGGTTCCTAGGCATTGAACCAAACGCATTTGGTGCAATTGGTGCAATGTTTAACTTCATCGTTGCATTCGCAGTATCACGTGTAACTGAAGAAACACCACAAGAAGTGAAAGATCTAGTTGAACACGTACGCGTACCTGCAGGTGCTGGCGACGCTGTTGACCACTAATAATAATACCTGAACCACAAAAGCCCCGATTGGGGCTTTTTTATTCGCTAGATTAGGTTAATTTAACCTTACGTCGTTGTAGCAAGGAAGCCAACATGTTCAAAAATAAGCATTTTATTATCGCATTACTGATCGCCCCAATTCTTTCTTTGATTGCTTACTTTGGCACTGACATGGCGTTAAGTGAGAAGCCACATGCAGCAAAAGAAGGGGAAAGCTACAAATTAGCCGCCAAATCGAACTGCCGCTATACGAGTGGCCTGTGTGATTTAAATAATGGCGATTTCAAAGTGCAATTTCGTTCGGAAAAGCTCACCGAATCAGAACTACAGCTGTCATTAAAATCCGCGTTCCCATTAGACGGCGTGAAACTCTCTTTAGTTGATAGCCAAGATCAAGCTGGACAACCTATTGATATGACGGCAGCCGACCAAGCCGGGAACAATTGGTACATTACCCTACCTAAACCTGCATCAGCGGAAAGCTGGTTACGCATGGCGATTCAAGCAGACGGCACTTTTTACTACGGCGAAACTCAAACTGCATTTGTTAAATACGAAACACTCTTTACTGAATAGCCGTTAACTTAAACGTACAAAGGGTTGGCAATTGCCAACCCTTTTTTATCAATGTCATTGAGTAACTCTTTATACCCGATTCAATATCGCCCTTAACTTAAGTGGCTTAACGGGCTTAGGAATAAAACCAAAGCCATTGGATTTAATACCATCCATCATATCATTGGTGCGGTCAGCACTAATGATGACCCCTTCAAAGCTATCTCCGAGGCGCAGTCGACACTGCTGCAAAACTTCAAGCCCCGTTCGCCCATTATCGAGACGATAATCAGAAAGAATCACGTCAGGTAGCCAGTCGTCTTCGATCGATTTCAAGCTGGTCACAATATCGGTTGCCGTTCTTACGTCACAGCCCCAACGAGCGAGGAGGTTCTCCATCCCTACGAGAATATCAGGTTCATTGTCGACACAAAGGACTTTAAGATGACTCAAATCAGATACCGCAGCCGTCGGTGCCACTTGAGGCTGGGCTAATACTTGTGTGGCGCGACTCAAGGTAATAGAGAAAACACTCCCCTCACCAGGCCAAGAACGCATCGAGATCTGGTGTCCGAGCACGTGGGCAATACCTTTAGAAATGGCTAAACCTAGCCCCAACCCCTGATCCGAACGAACCTGACTACCACGAGTAAACTCCTCAAAGATCTCTTGCTGCTTATCTTCATCTATACCCGTGCCGTTATCCCACACATCGATACGCGCTTGTCCATCTACCCGTCGAACACCCAATACCACTTTGCCATTTGGGTTATAACGGAACGCATTGGTTAAGAAATTTTGAACTACGCGGCGCAGCAGTTTCGGGTCAGATTCGACAATGAGTTGGCTAGGTACCATCTCGAAATCAATCCCCTGCTGTTTGGCTAATGCACTAAACTCAGCATTCAAATTGGCCAACACATCATTGACAGCAAACGCATGCACATTGACATCGAGCTTGCCCGATTCAAGTCGTGAAATATCAAGTAAATCACCAATCAAATCTTCTGCCGCACCCAACGCACTTTCAATGTAATGAGAGAGCTTTTTGGTCTCTTCTTCTTTTGCCACTTCAGACAATGAGGACGCAAATAACCTTGCTGCATTTAATGGTTGCATCAAGTCGTGGCTCACGGCCGCAAGAAATCGTGATTTAGACTGTGACTCGTGCTCCGATCGTTGAGTCGCTGCGACTAACTGCTTATTTAGATTCTCTAACTCTTGAGTTCGTTTATGAACACGCTCTTCCAGAGATTCATTCGCCTCTTTTAACGCTTGTTCTGCGTCTCGGAAAACCGTGATATCGGTAAAACTCATCACAAAACCGCCACCCGGCATTGGGTTCCCCTGCACTTCAATCACTCTGCCATCAGGGCGAACGCGAGAAGAAGTATGCCTTGTACCATGCTCAAGGTGATAGACGCGACGGCGAACGTGTTCTTCTGGGTCGCCAGGGCCGCATAACCCCTGCTCCGCATTGTGACGAATCACATCCGCAATGGGCCTGCCGACCTGAATCAATCCCGTTGGGAAGGTAAACAGTTCCAAATAGCGTTGGTTCCACGCCACTAGCCTAAGTTGTTTATCAACCACAGCGATACCCTGACCAATATGTTCAATCGCGCCTTGCAGTAAGCCACGGCTAAAGTCATACAACTCCGAGGCCTCATCAACAATGGTTGCCACTTCTTCGAGCTGCATATTGCGCCCTTGCAGCGCAGAGGTCAGTACTAACTTAGCTGATGACGCACCGAAGACCCCAGCGAGAACCCGCTCAGTATGACGAATCAGTGTAGAAGGGGCTTGTTGGTTCGGTAGCATGGTTTCATGCTGCTGCATCCAATACTGCTTGAACGCATTTCGCACCCGCTGCCGCCCCACAAACCGTGAAGCAAGCATCTCTAATTCACCGACAGTGACACGGCTTTGGTAGAGACTCATGTTTTCGCTTTCGGGCAGTGGCGTCCCGACGAATGAAGCTGATTGTAAACGCTCACTCAGGCTGGCGCGCGTCACAGAGGAGATCAAAACATAACAAAGAGCATTGGCGACCACACTTAATACAATGCCCCAATCAGAGCTTTGAATACCAGAACCATCAAGAAACGCTGGAGGACTCACCACCCAGAGCAAGAAGTTACTATCCGCATCACCTGCCAGCATATCCGTTTGGCTCATCAAGGTAATCAGCCAAATCGTGAAGCCAACAGCAAGGCCTACATAAGCCCCTTTACGGTTGCCCTGACGCCAATACATACCACCAATGATGGCGGGTGCAAATTGGGTAATCGCCGCAAACGAGAGAAAACCAATCGCAGATAAAGAGTGAATATTGCCAAGTGCCTGATAGAAGCCCCACGCTCCGAACAGTAGCAGCATGATCAAGCCACGACGAATAACTAACAATAGCCCTGAAAAATGGCGATGATTGCGCTGAGTTAATCGCATTCGGCGCAATAGCAATGGCATCACCAAGTCGTTTGACACCATGATTGCCAAAGCAATAGTAGAGACAATCACCATGCCACTCGCCGCCGACGTGCCACCAAGAAATGCCAATAGAGCGATATCTTGCGCCCCAACAGCCATTGGCAAGCTGATCACATAGGTATCGGCACTCACACCCGATAATAAACTTTGCCCCACCCAAGCGATTGGTAAAACAAATAAGCCCATTAAGATGAGATAAAGCGGGAACAACCAACGCGCGGTGTGCAGATCTTGCGCCCGTTCATTTTCAACGACCATAGTATGAAACTGACGAGGCAGGCAGACGATCGCCATCATCGTCAGCAGGGTATGGATAATCAGAGTTGGGACATTAGGAGATTGATAGGTTTGCGAAGCGATCTCAAGCAGTCCAATATCACTACGACCAAGAGCTAAATAGAGAATAAAACAGCCGACCACCAAAAAGGCTACCAGCTTGAGTACTGACTCAAAAGCGATCGCCATCATCATGCCGCGGTGGTGCTCAGTATTATCAATATGACGAGTACCAAACAGCATAGTGAAGATTGCCAATGCTGCCACCACGAACCAAGAGACATCAGCCCCTTCCTCACCCACGCTACCAGAGAGTTCGGGAGCAATGATCTCAAGCCCCATGGTAATACCGCGCAGTTGTAGCGCAATATATGGCAAGATACCGGCAACTGCTATTAGAGTAACGACCACAGCTAACCCTTGCGACTTGCCATATCGAGCAGCAATAAAGTCAGCAATAGAAGTGATGTGTTCTCGTTTGGCGGTAATGATTAAGCGAGCCAACACCCGCCAACCCAAAGTAAACACAATAATGGGCGCGATGTAGATCGGTAGAAATGACCAAGGGTTATTGCTGGCCTGCCCGACCGTTCCATAGAAGGTCCACGACGTACAGTAAACCGCAATCGACAAGCTGTAGATCCAAGGTCGCCACTTTGCCAACCACTTGCTTTGCTTATCTCCATACCAGGCAATAAAAAACAGTAACCCGAGATACAACAGTGATACCAATATCACTAACCAACCTTGCATCAGATATCCTTATCTATTCGCTAATTCAGTCGAAAAAAACCTCTCCATATTGGAGAGGTTTCATTTAACTAAGGATACCCTTTGAACTCAATAAGTCCGGGTTAATTCTGTGGTTCAGGCTCCATAACCTTAGCGCCATGAGACGACTGGGGATCAACTTTAATGAACAACGCCAACACCCCCATTGCCGCCATCGCCCAGAATACATTCGCTCCCCATTGCTCGTATCCCCAGCCACTTAAGGTTGTCATCAAAGCGATAAAGGCACCTAGAGGAATCGCGTTGTACAAGGCTTGCAGCGCCACCATTTTATGCGGTTCTGAATTCTGAATGTATTGAATAGCACCAATATGAGCAATGGCAAACGTCACCCCATGCAACAGCTGAATCATCACCAATGCAAGCAGCATCGTCGTAGAGGCAGTGAGCCCCCAACGCACAATCACACCCACAGCGGCAACAACAAAAAAGGCCCGAAGTGACCAGCCTGCAAACAGGCGCTTACTCAGTGCAAAAATCGCTACTTCAGCAACGACCCCAAGACTCCATAGGTAACCAATAATGTCTTCTGAGTAACCCGCGCCTTTCCAATAGATAGAACTAAAACTGTAATACGCTGCGTGACTACCTTGAATCAAAGCCACCAACAGCAAGAACTTCACGACTGGAATTTCACGCAGTAACTCAGTGAGTTTTGGTCGCTCTGCATGCTCTTCCGCCGTAGTGACTGGCATGGGATTAATACTGCGCATTGAAAAAATCAAACCGACCAATACACCAACCAAAGCCGTATACAGGATCATATCGGTGCCAAACTTAGCCACCATAAAACCGACAACCGTTGAGCCTGCAATAAAGGCAATCGAGCCCCAAAGGCGGGTACGTCCATAGTCGAGTAATTTTAAACGAGAATAGTAGTTCGCCATCGCATCAGAAAGGGGAACAATTGGGCCGCAACATAAGTTAAATAGTACCGTTGCTAACGCCATCAACCAAAAACTGCCGCCAGCAAAGAAGTGGAAACCAACAAACAGAAGCGCAGCAAAACTCAACCAACGCAGCGCTGGCATGAGATGCTCTACTTTATGGATTCGAGGTGTCAACACCATATTCGCCACACAACGAGTCGCAAAACCAATACCGACTAACAAACCAATATCAGTTGGTGATACGCCCTGCTCTTCAAACCACAGCGCCCAAAATGGCAGATACACACCATAGGCAAAGAAAAAGCCAATAAAATACTGGGAAATCCAGCCATAAGGAGAAGGGGTCAGCATTATTACCTCAAAATGCTTAAGAACAGATGCCGTATTATCCACTTTGTAACAAAACTTAAAAAGGGAAGAATCTGTACGAAACCGTTTCCGTATTCTCCCTTTGTAAACCTTACCCAAGCTAAAAAGAACCATTTATTGATCTGACAACTTCGACCAAAGTCGTCTGGCGGTTCTTTATAAACTTGTCACACTTAGGCTATGGTCTCTGCACATGTAGGTCACTCATGCCTGACAAATTTAATATGCACTCCGCTCCGTTCAACCGCCTTGATGAGAAGCAACAAGCTCAGCTACGGGCTTCTCTGGACGTCGCGTACTTTCGAGAAAAAGAGACCATATTGGCAACCAATGCAGACAGTCAGCACTTACATATTCTGATCAAAGGCGCGGTTGAAGAGCGTAGTGAAGATGGCAGCGAGATTTTTGCCCATTACGCTAATGATGACCTGTTTGATGTTCGAGCCTTATTCGAAAACCAGGTTCGCCACCACTACGTCGCACTAGAAGATACTTTAGTTTACCTACTGCCTAAGAAGATCTTTCTTGAGCTATACAACGACAACGGCCAATTCGCTGCCTATTTCGACACCAACCTTGCCAAGCGACAAGAGCTGATTGAAGCCGCGCAGCAACAGCAAAACCTCGCTGAGTTTATTCTGACTAAAGTCGATAGTGACATTTATCATCCGCCAATGATTTTAGAGCCGGACCAACCTCTCAATGAAGTTACTCGCACTTTAAAAGAGAACGGCATTGACTCAGCACTGGTGAAATTAAATGATGACGATATTCGTTTAATTGATGATCCAAGTAGCCTCCCTTATGGCATTGTCACTCGCACCAATATGCTTCATGCCGTTATGCTGGACGACCACCCTCTTGATACGCCAGTAGGTAAAATTGCCACCTTTCCTGTGATTCATATTGATGACGGTGATTTCCTATTTAACGCCATGATCAAGATGACTCGAAATAGAATGAAACGCGTCATGGTCGCCGATGGAAAAGAAGCCGTCGGCATGCTAGATATGACGCAAATATTGAGTGCTTTCTCAACCCATTCTCACGTACTCACGTTGAGTATTGCTCGCGCATCCAGCGTAGAAGAATTGGCTATGGCTTCAAACCGCCAACGCCAATTGGTTGATAGCCTACTAAGCAACGGTATCCGCACTCGATTCATCATGGAATTGATCTCTGCGGTTAATGAACAAATCATTGAAAAAGCCTTTGAACTGATTGTTCCACCAGCTCTTCACGATTACTGCTGCTTAGTTGTATTGGGCTCAGAAGGTCGTGGGGAACAGATCTTAAAAACCGATCAAGACAATGCCCTAATTGTTAAGGATGGTCTTGAGTGGCATCAATGCGAAAGTGTGATGGACCAACTCACTCACACCTTACAACAACTTGGCTATCCACTCTGCCCGGGCAATGTCATGGTCAACAACCCTAAATGGGTTAAAAGTCAAAGTGATTGGCAAAAAATGATCAGCAAATGGTCAAAGCCGACATCAGCCGAACAAGTGATGGACTTAGCCATATTTAGTGATGCTCATGCTGTCGCTGGCAATAAAGAATTATTAAAGCCAGTTAGGCATCATTTACGCCAGTTAATGCTCAACAATATGTTGGCTCTGCAAGATTTCTGTCGCCCCGCACTGCAATTTTCATTGCCACTCACTCTGTTTGGCAACGTAAAAAAAGACAAACAAGGCGTCGACCTAAAAAGCGGCGGCATATTTCCGATTGTTCACGGTATTCGAACGTTGGCGCTTGAGTACGGCATTGAAGAAAGCAACACTTTCGACCGGATAGAAACTCTGCGCACCAAACGTATTCTGGAGCCCGATACGGCAGATAACCTCAGTGAAGCACTCAAACTATTTTTCAAACTGCGCTTGGGCCAACAACTCGCTAACCAACACAGCAGTAATCGTATTGATTTAAAACAACTAGAACGAACCGAGCGAGATCTATTGCGCCATAGTTTGCACGTCGTGAAGAAATTTAAGCAGTTTCTTGGCTATCATTATCAGATAAGAGACTAAGGAAATTGGTATGAACTGGTTTGTCCGTCGTTACTGGCATTTCAAACTCAAAGGGTCACCTTATCGTCCTTTATTTGCTTCGGTTGAAAAAGGCGAATACGTTTCGCTCGATTGTGAAACTACCAGCCTAGATCCAAATCGCGCTGAACTTGTCACCATTGCAGCCACCAAAATCATCGGCAATCGAATTATAACCAGCCGCCCATTTGAAGTTCGCCTGAGAGCACCGCAATCTCTCGACTCCAATTCGGTCAAAATCCATCAAATCCGCCACAAAGACCTTGCCGATGGTATTGATGAGAAACAGGCGCTAATTCAACTGCTCGACTTCATCGGAAACAAACCACTAGTGGGTTACCACATCCGCTATGACAAAAAGATTCTCGATCTAGCTTGCTTACGTCATCTTGGTTTTCCATTACCCAACCCCCTAATTGAAGTTAGCCAGATCTACCACGACAAACTAGAAAGGCACCTCCCTAACGCTTATTTTGACCTCAGTTTAGATGCCATCTGTAAGCACCTAGACTTGCCGATACAAGACAAACACGACGCCCTACAAGATGCGATTTCCGCTGCTTTGGTTTTTGTCAGGCTAACAAAAGGTGATCTACCTAGCCTTAATCTGCCCTACGTTCGTTAATTCAACTTACGACTCAACTCTCAATTTGCGTTTTAATCCCTTAATTTTTAAGCATAAGTATCACTCTCATCCTAAAGTCTAATTGTCGAATCCAAGCCTGTGATTAAAAGTTATAGCCATAGGGAATTTACGACGTCAGGGTCTAGGACCTTATCGTTTTAAACGGACACTGCTCAATTCAAGGGAATTAAGCACAAGGAGAAAAGCAATGAGTGAAGCCCATATCTATCCGGTAAAAGAAAACATCAAAAAAAATACCCACGCGGATAGCGATACTTACCAAGCCATGTACCAACAATCTGTAACGGATCCAGTCGGATTCTGGAGCGAACACGGCAAGATTGTTGATTGGATGAAGCCTTTCACCCAAGTGAAGAACACCTCTTTTGATACTGGCCACGTCGATATTCGTTGGTTTGAAGATGGTACGTTAAACGTTTCTGCTAACTGTATTGACCGCCATCTAGCTGAACGCGGCGACGACATTGCAATCATCTGGGAAGGTGACGATCCAAATGATGACTCAACCTTAACGTTTAAAGAGCTGCACAAAGAAGTATGTGAGTTCTCTAACGCGCTAAAAGAGCAAGGCGTTCGCAAAGGCGACGTCGTTTGTCTTTACATGCCAATGGTCACGGAAGCTGCCGTTGCGATGCTAGCTTGTACGCGAATCGGTGCGGTACATACTGTCGTGTTTGGTGGTTTCTCTCCTGAAGCCCTTTCTGGTCGAATCATCGATTCAGATGCGAAAGTAGTAATCACAGCAGACGAAGGCGTACGTGGCGGCCGTGCTGTACCACTAAAGAAAAACGTCGATGAAGCATTAACCAACCCAGAAGTGAAAACGATTGAGAAAGTCATCGTCATGAAGCGTACAGGCGGTGATATTGACTGGCACGAACATCGTGATGTTTGGTGGCATGAAGCAACGGCAAACGTCTCTTCAGATTGTCCACCAGAAGAGATGAAAGCAGAAGATCCACTATTCATTCTTTACACTTCAGGCTCTACGGGTAAGCCAAAAGGCGTTCTGCACACAACTGGCGGTTACCTCGTTTATGCAGCAATGACATTCAAATACGTATTCGATTACCAACCAGGCGAAACTTTCTGGTGTACAGCAGATGTGGGCTGGATTACTGGTCACACATACCTAATATACGGACCACTTGCTAATGGCGCGAAAACCATTCTATTTGAAGGTGTGCCAAACTACCCAAGCACAAACCGTATGAGCCAAGTCGTCGACAAACACCAAGTAAACATTCTATATACTGCGCCGACGGCTATTCGTGCATTAATGGCAAAAGGCAACGAAGCGGTAGAAGATACCTCACGTAGTAGCCTACGTATCATGGGTTCAGTTGGTGAGCCTATTAACCCAGAAGCTTGGGAGTGGTACTACAAAACTATCGGCAACGAGAAGTCTCCAATTGTTGATACTTGGTGGCAAACAGAAACTGGTGGTATCTTGATTGCACCACTTCCAGGAGCAACCGATCTCAAACCAGGTTCTGCAACTCGTCCTTTCTTTGGTGTTCAACCTGCACTGGTTGATAACATGGGTAACATCATTGAAGGCGCGACAGACGGCAACCTAGTCATTCTAGATTCTTGGCCAGGGCAAATGCGCACCGTTTATGGTGATCACGAACGCTTTGAACAAACCTACTTCTCTACCTTTAAAGGCATGTATTTCACTAGTGATGGCGCTCGCCGTGATGAAGATGGCTACTACTGGATCACTGGTCGTGTTGATGACGTGTTAAACGTATCTGGCCACCGTATGGGTACAGCAGAAATTGAATCGGCGTTGGTTGCCCACGATAAGATCGCAGAAGCGGCTATTGTCGGTATTCCTCACGACATCAAAGGCCAAGCTATTTATGCCTACATCACCCTAAACGATGGTGAATTCCCAAGTGCGGAATTGCACGCCGAAGTGAAGAAGTGGGTACGTAAAGAGATTGGCCCAATCGCAACACCAGATGTACTGCACTGGACTGATTCTTTACCGAAGACTCGCTCTGGTAAGATCATGCGCCGTATTCTACGTAAGATCGCTACGGGTGACACAAGTAATCTAGGTGATACGTCAACACTGGCGGATCCTAGTGTGGTAGACAAGTTGATTGCTGAAAAAGCAGAGCTCGTCTAACCAATAATGCGCTTGTCAGCCTGACCAGCGTTTAAAACAGGCTCAATCAACCAAAGTCGCCACTGATGTGGCGACTTTTTTGTTTGTTAGAGCACAAAATAACCCACCGAAAATGCCTCAAAAACGCCGTTTTTGTTATCTTGGTTGCAAAATCGCCCCCCTCTTCTGGGTGATTAGACCAGTAAATTGCTGCTAAATGCGCTGAATTAGCTATAATCTGGGTCTATTTCAAAGATCCAGCCCAATTTCTGACAAAGAAATCATGCTGAATCTGCGATAATATGGGAATATTCAAGTTCGTCTCATGAAATAGGAAGATAGCGACACAATGACAGCAAAATCACGCATTCTTGTCTTAAATGGTCCCAATCTAAACCTGTTAGGCTTACGCGAGCCCGCACACTACGGCTCTCAAACCCTAACTCAGATTATTGATTCACTTACTCAGCAAGCCAAACAAGCTGGTGTTGAGTTGGAGCATTTACAGTCTAACCGCGAGTACGAACTGATTGAAAAGATTCACGCTGCTTATAACAACGTGGATTTTATCATTATTAATCCAGCCGCTTTCACTCACACCAGTGTTGCGCTGCGCGACGCCTTACTTGGCATAGCAATCCCATTTATCGAAGTACATCTTTCAAATGTACACGCCCGCGAGCCATTCCGTCATCACTCGTATCTTTCTGACAAAGCAGAAGGTGTGATTTGTGGTCTAGGAGCTCAGGGTTACGAATTTGCTCTGTCTGCCGCCCTAACGAAATTGCAGGCAAAGTAGCCCAATTACTGTCGAAGTAACCAAATTACTATCAAAGTAAACAAACACTCTGCAGCTCAACAAGAGCTGTCTTATTCACAAGATAAAAGAGAAAGAAAAGATGGATATCCGTAAAATCAAGAAGCTTATCGAGTTAGTAGAAGAGTCTGGCATTGCAGAGCTAGAGATCTCTGAAGGTGAAGAATCGGTACGCATCAGCCGTAGCGGTACAGCAGCACCTGCACCAATTCAATACGCAGCAGCACCAGTAGCTGCGCCAGCTCCTGTAGCAGCACCGGCTCCAGCGGCGGCTGCACCTGCAGAAGCAGCGGCACCAGCAGTACCTGCGGGCCACCAAGTTCTTTCTCCAATGGTCGGTACTTTCTACCGTTCTCCAAGCCCAGATTCAAAATCATTCGTAGAAGTTGGTCAAAGCGTTAGCGCTGGCGATACTCTATGTATCGTTGAAGCGATGAAAATGATGAACCAAATCGAAGCTGACAAATCTGGCGTTGTTACCGCTATCCTAGTTGAAGACGGCCAACCAGTTGAATTCGACCAACCACTAGTTGTTATCGAATAATAGAGGCTTTCTCTTATGCTAGATAAATTAGTCATCGCGAACCGAGGTGAAATTGCACTTCGTATCCTTCGCGCATGTAAAGAATTAGGAATCAAGACTGTTGCTGTTCACTCAACAGCAGACCGCGACCTAAAACACGTATTACTTGCAGACGAAACCGTATGTATTGGTCCTGCTCGTGGTATCGATAGCTACCTAAACATTCCTCGCATCATTTCTGCTGCGGAAGTAACTGGAGCAGTCGCAATCCATCCAGGTTACGGCTTCTTGTCAGAAAACGCAGACTTTGCTGAGCAAGTAGAACGTAGTGGCTTTATCTTTGTTGGCCCTAAAGCGGAAACCATCCGTATTATGGGTGACAAAGTATCGGCTATCACGGCGATGAAGAAAGCTGGTGTACCATGTGTACCAGGTTCTGACGGCCCACTTGATGACGATGAAGGCAAGAACAAAGCCCACGCTAAGCGTATCGGCTACCCAGTGATCATCAAAGCCTCTGGTGGCGGTGGTGGTCGCGGTATGCGTGTCGTTCGTTCTGAAGCAGAACTGGTTGAAGCGATCGCTATGACTCGCGCAGAAGCAAAAGCAGCGTTCAACAACGACATGGTTTACATGGAAAAATTCCTAGAAAACCCACGTCACGTTGAGGTTCAAGTAATTGCTGATGGCCAAGGCGGTGCAATCCACCTAGGCGAACGTGACTGTTCTATGCAGCGTCGTCACCAAAAAGTAGTGGAAGAAGCTCCAGCTCCAGGTATTACTGAAGAAATGCGTAAGTACATCGGTGAGCGTTGTACTCGAGCATGTCTAGAAATCGGTTACCGCGGCGCAGGTACGTTTGAATTCTTGTACGAAAACGGCGAATTCTACTTCATCGAAATGAATACCCGTATTCAGGTTGAGCACCCAGTAACTGAAATGGTAACTGGCGTAGACTTAATCAAAGAGCAGCTTCGTGTTGCCGCTGGCCAACCTCTATCATTCACTCAGGATGATATTAAGATCCGTGGCCACGCGATCGAATGTCGTATCAATGCTGAAGATCCAGAGCGCTTCCTACCTTCACCAGGTAAAATCGAACGTTTCCACGCGCCAGGCGGTATGGGTGTTCGTTGGGAATCGCACATCTACACTGGCTACACAGTACCACCTCACTACGATTCAATGATTGGTAAGCTGATCACATTCGGTGAGAACCGCGACGTAGCGATTGCTCGTATGAAGAACGCTCTTGGCGAGATGATCGTTGAAGGCATCAAGACAAACGTTCCTCTACAAGAAAGCATCATGAATGATGAGAACTTCCAACACGGTGGTGCCAACATTCATTACCTAGAGAAGAAACTAGGCCTTCAGTAATCTTCTGATTCTGAATCATTCCAAAATGCTCACTTCGGTGGGCATTTTTACTTTTAGCCCTCTTAACCAATACATCTATACTCAAATAACCGCCGCAGTTCTGCTACACTCTGCGCCTATCAAAATTTAACCATCTAAAAGAGCACATACCCATGCCTTGGATTCAAATTAAACTCAACGCGACCAATGAAAACGCTGAACAAATCGGCGATATGCTAATGGAAGAGACGGGCGCACTGTCGGTAACCTTCCTAGACGCTCACGATACGCCAGTATTTGAGCCTCTACCTGGTGAAACGCGCCTTTGGGGTGATACGGATATCTTGGCACTGTATGACGCTGAAGCGGATACACACTTCATCATTGAGCAAGCAAAACTAAGCAACCTATTGCCTGAAGGTTTTGCGTTTAAAGTCGAGCAGCTTGAAGATAAAGATTGGGAACGCGAATGGATGGATAACTTCCACCCAATGAAGTTTGGTGAACGTCTATGGATCTGCCCTAGCTGGCGTGAAGTACCAGAGCCTGATGCGGTAAACGTTATGCTTGATCCAGGTCTTGCATTTGGTACTGGCACCCACCCAACAACAGCACTTTGTCTAGAGTGGTTAGAAGGTTTAGACCTTGCCGGTAAAACTGTCATCGACTTTGGTTGTGGCTCTGGCATTCTCGCGATCGCGGCGATCAAACTTGGCGCAGAAAAAGTTATCGGGATCGATATCGATCCTCAAGCTCTACTGGCGTCAAAAGACAACGCTGAACGCAATGGCGTTGCTGAACAACTCAATGTATTCCTACCACAAGATCAACCAGAAGGTTTAATTGCTGATGTGGTTGTAGCGAACATTTTAGCCGGCCCACTTCGCGATCTTTCACCGGTTATTAAATCACTTGTGAAGCCAAATGGGCAGCTTGCGATGTCGGGTGTTTTGGATACTCAAGCAGAAGATGTAGCAAACTATTACCGTGATGAGCTTCACATTGATCCGATTAAAGAGCAAAGTGAATGGTGTCGTATCTCTGGTCGCAAGCAAGGCTAGATAAGACTTTCAGGGCTAATTGATTGAATTTCATGCAATTTCGTAAAACAAATTGTAAATGCTCAAATATTAGTCTTTTCACACAGTGAAAAAATGCGTAAAATGCGCGCCCTTACTGGTATTAAGCTGTGAAGACGTTTTGAAAATCGGGAACCACCAACTTAAGAATAATCTCATCGTTGCCCCTATGGCAGGTGTGACTGATAGACCGTTCCGTGAGTTGTGTCTCCGCTATGGTGCTGGAATGGCCGTCAGTGAAATGATGTCGTCAAATCCTAAGCTATGGAAAACGTCTAAATCAAAGCAACGCATGGTGCATGAAGGCGAATCGGGCATTCGTTCTGTACAAATTGCGGGAGCGGATCCACAGCTTATGGCAGATGCTGCTCAGTTTAGTGTTGATAACGGTGCACAAATCATCGACATCAACATGGGCTGCCCAGCCAAAAAAGTGAATAAGAAGCTAGCCGGATCTGCGTTACTACAGTATCCAGATATCATTCAAGATATTCTGAAGACTGTTGTGAAAGCAGTTGACGTTCCTGTTACGTTAAAAACCCGAACTGGCTGGGATACAGATAACATTAACTGTGTCCATATCGCTAAATTAGCCGAAGACTGCGGCATACAAGCATTGGCTCTGCACGGCAGAACTAAAGCGTGTATGTACAAGGGTGAGGCCGAATATGACAACATTAAAGCGGTAAAAGAGGCCATCTCAATACCGGTTATCGCTAACGGTGATATCGATAGCCCAGAGAAGGCTAAATTTGTTCTGGAATACACTGGAGCAGACGCTTTGATGATTGGACGCCCTGCCCAAGGTCGTCCATGGATTTTTCAGGAAATCCGACACTTTTTGGAAAACGGCACCACAATGCCAGAGCTTCCTACCGAGGAAGTGAAAAGCATTATGCTAGGTCATGTAAACGCTCTTCATGAGTTTTATGGTGAGTATTTAGGTCCACGAATCGCGCGTAAGCACGTGGGTTGGTACCTAAAAGAACATGAGCAAGCGAGTGAGTTTCGCCGTACCTTCAACGCTATTGACGCAGCTCCGCTGCAACTTGAAGCGTTAGAAGGTTATTTTGATAACGTTGCATCATAATTAAGAGAAGAGCTAGACCGAATATGTTCGAACAAAATCTGACTTCAGAAGCATTAACAGTAACTACAGTAACGTCGCAAGACCAGATTACTCAAAAGCCTTTACGTGACTCTGTTAAAGCATCTCTTAAAAACTACTTGGCTCAACTAAACGGCCAAGAAGTCACAGAACTATACGAATTAGTTCTAGCTGAAGTTGAACAGCCACTACTAGATACTATCATGCAGTACACTCGCGGTAACCAAACTCGCGCAGCAACTATGATGGGTATCAACCGCGGTACTCTTCGCAAAAAACTTAAGAAATACGGCATGAACTAATCATTCATTGCACTATTTCTGATTTGAAAAAGCCGAGCACCTATTATGGACTCGGCTTTTTCTTTATTAGAATATCCTCATTTTCGCTTCGAAACTCGCATCTCCAACCAGCTTAAGCCGTTGCAACTAGTAGCACTCACTTTATGTGGCACTTATTGACTAATTTATAATCAAAGTGTGATCTATTAAGATTGATCCACTCGAATGCCCTTATATAATGAACGATTATTTATATTATCCGGATATGGCTATATGACTGATATGCAACGGGAAGAGTGGCTACAGCTCCTATTGAGCGAGCTTCCCGAACGATTATTCGTGCTTGATCAGCATGGTCGCTTCATTGAGAGCTTTGGTGGAACATTCCACGCAACTCGACTAAATACGGATAACAACACAAACCGAGGGCTAAGTGATCTCCTCACTCAAGAAAGCGCCCAACCTTTGCTCGCAGCGATATCACAAACGATTGAATCCAACCAGGTTCAAGTCATTCAATATGGGATTACACCGCTTGAGTGCCTACAGCTTTCCATCAAAGAGTTAGAGGATACCGATCCTGAGCAACAAAACTGGTTCGAAGCAACCATAAAGCCTTTGTGCCACATTGATGGAAGCAGCTATGTACTTTGGCAAGAGCGCGACATTACTGACTCTTACACTAAGCAGCAAGAGCTTCAGCGCTTATCAGAAACAGATGAGCTAACAGGCATCCTAAACCGACGTGCATTTCTGCTTGCCCTTGAAAACAGCTTTAAACAAGCACAAACCTCCCAGCGCGGCTTAACCTGTTTGATGGTCGATATCGACCACTTCAAAGAGATCAATGACCAAGTCGGCCACCTTTCTGGTGACGAAGTCATCACTCACGTCGCTCACATCTGTGAAAAGCAAATCCGTGGTAGTGATTCTATCGGTCGCCTTGGTGGAGAAGAATTTGGTATTTTGCTCAATAACATTAGTGCAATTCAAGCCTATGAAATTGCCGAGCGGATTAGACACTCTATCGAAGAACTGCCTTGTCATGTAGAAGACAAGATCATACATCCCACTGTGAGCATTGGTATTGCAGAAGCCAATAGCCAAATAACCCAAACCCGTGAGTTACTGATCCAAGCTGATAAAGCTATGTATTACTCGAAACAAACGGGCCGTAATCAAGTCACCATTTATCATGACAACCTGCCAGATATGCAGACTCAGGCTGACGACAGAATTAAAATCCTTATCGCCTCTTAACTGTGATTGTGCTCGCTGCAACACGACTCACCATGTATCTCATCTTCCGCTAGTGCACCTAATATTGAACAATGGCTGGCATCATCATCCACATCCCCACAGCACGCGTCATTGATTTTCTTCAGCGCACTGCGAATTCGAGTCAACTCGTTAATCTTCTCATCGATTAAAATTAACTTCGCTGTTGTAATCGCCTTAACTTCTGCACAACTATGTTCAGTCGCTTCCAATTTGATTTCTAGCAACTCTTTAATCTCATCCAAGCTAAGACCAAGATCTTTTGCTTTTAAGATGAAACCGACCTGCTTTTGGTTCTCTTCATTATAGAGTCGATAACCTGATTCGCTCCGGCCCGCTGGTTGGATCAACTGGTTTTTCTCGTAAAATCTGAGTGTATCTGCGGTCACACCACAGCGTTTAGCCAATTCTCCGATCTGAAACATAACTTTCCTTATTAACCATTTCGTTACTTTTAATACGAAATAGTGAGTTAATTACAATTATTTTTGCGATGCCAAACGATTGCGCAAGCTTTTTTGTAATAAATTGGTTAGAATACGCGCCATCAAGTTCAGAGACTACTCCGTCACCAGTTTGACTGGTCACAAAGGTCTTTACCAAAACTGGCCAACATCTTACCGCTCTCTTTATTGCAGGGTAAGAACAAGTTCATTTTTGGCAAACATCTTTATCTTATTTAACTCTGTGACTTTGAGGAAATAGAAGCATGAGTAACGCTCGCCCTATTCGCCGCGCACTTATCAGCGTATCAGACAAAACTGGCATTGTAGAATTTGCTAAAGCCTTGACTGAACGCGGTGTGGATATCCTTTCTACTGGTGGCACTGCTCGCCTATTAGCAGAACAAGGCATCTCGGTAACAGAAGTGTCTGACTACACTGGCTTCCCTGAAATGATGGATGGTCGCGTTAAGACTCTGCACCCTAAAGTTCACGGTGGTGTACTAGGCCGTCGCGGTCAAGATGATGAAGTGATGGAAACGCACGGCATCAATCCTATCGATATGGTTGTGGTAAACCTATATCCATTTGCAGAAACCGTTGCTAAAGAAGGCTGTACACTTGCTGATGCCGTTGAGAACATCGACATCGGTGGTCCAACAATGGTTCGCTCAGCAGCGAAAAACCACAAAGACGTAACTATCGTTGTTAACGCTCACGATTACGACCGCGTTATCACTGAGATGGACGCGAACGAGAAATCTCTAACACTAGAGACTCGCTTCGACCTAGCGATCGCAGCGTTTGAGCACACAGCCTCTTACGACGGCATGATCGCTAACTACTTCGGCACTATGGTTCCATCTTACGGAGAGAACAAAGAAGGTGACGAAGAGTCTAAATTCCCTCGCACATTCAACCAACAGTTCGAGAAAAAGCAAGACATGCGCTACGGTGAAAACAGCCACCAAGCAGCGGCATTCTACGTTGAAGCAAATCCTGAAGAAGCGTCTGTTTCTACTGCTCGCCAAATCCAAGGTAAAGCGCTTTCTTACAACAACATCGCTGACACTGACGCAGCACTTGAGTGTGTGAAAGAATTCAACGAACCAGCATGTGTCATTGTTAAGCACGCTAACCCATGTGGTGTAGCACTGGGTGAGAACATCCTAGAAGCTTACGACCGTGCGTTCAAAACAGACCCAACGTCTGCATTTGGCGGCATCATCGCTTTCAACCGTGAACTAGACGCTGCAACAGCAACGGCTATCACTGAACGTCAATTCGTTGAAGTTATCATTGCACCTTCTGTTTCTGCTGAAGCAGTTGAAATCGTAGCAGCCAAGAAAAACCTTCGCCTGCTTGAGTGTGGTGAGTGGACAACTAAGACAACTGGTTTCGATGTGAAACGCGTTAACGGCGGCCTACTGGTTCAAGACCGTGACCAAGGCATGGTGTCTGAAGATGACCTTAAAGTGGTTTCTAAGCGTCAACCAACCGCTGAAGAGCTAAAAGACGCGCTATTCTGCTGGAAAGTAGCAAAGTACGTGAAATCTAACGCGATCGTTTACTCGAAAGGTGACATGACTATCGGTGTGGGTGCTGGCCAAATGAGCCGTGTTTACTCAGCAAAAATCGCAGGCATCAAAGCTGCAGACGAAGGTCTACAGGTTGAAGGTTGTGTGATGGCATCAGATGCATTTTTCCCATTCCGTGACGGTATCGACGCGGCGGCAGAAGCTGGCATCAAATGTGTTATCCAACCAGGCGGCTCTATGCGTGATGACGAAGTTATCGCAGCAGCAGACGAGCACGGCATGGCGATGATCTTTACAGGTATGCGTCACTTCCGCCACTAATTTTCTGTTTATCTAAACGATTAGTAATTATCGAGCCTCTCAACTTTGAGGGGCTTTTAAGAATTAAAGACTTAAGGATTGAAACATGAACGTATTAATCATCGGTGCTGGCGGTAGAGAACATGCTTTAGGTTGGAAAGCAGCACAAAACCCAAACGTTGAAACAGTATTCATTGCTCCAGGCAACGCTGGCACTGCACTTGAGCCAAAACTTGAGAACGTAAATATCGGCGTTGAAGACATCGCTGGTTTAGTGGCGTTTGCTCAAGAGAAAAAAATCGAACTGACTATCGTTGGCCCAGAAGCGCCATTGGTTATCGGTGTGGTTGACGCGTTCCGCGAAGTTGGCCTTCCTATCTTTGGCCCAACTCAAGCAGCAGCGCAACTTGAAGGCTCTAAAGCCTTCACTAAAGACTTCCTAGCACGCCACGATATTCCTACAGGTTCTTACGCTAACTTCACTGAGATTGAGCCAGCTATCGCTTACGTTCGTGAGCAAGGTGCACCCATCGTAGTTAAAGCAGACGGCCTTGCAGCAGGTAAAGGCGTTATCGTTGCGATGACTCTAGAAGAAGCAGAAGACGCAATCAAAGACATGCTAGCAGGCAACGCATTTGGCGAAGCTGGCAGCCGCGTAGTTATCGAAGAGTTCCTTGAAGGCGAAGAAGCAAGCTTCATCGTGATGGTTGACGGCTCTAGCGTTCTACCTATGGCTACCAGCCAAGACCACAAACGTGTCGGCGACAAAGATACAGGCCCTAACACTGGCGGCATGGGTGCTTACTCTCCTGCTCCAGTAGTAACACCAGAAATCCACAACCGTATTCTTGAAGAAGTTATCTACCCAACAGTGCGCGGTATGGACGCTGAAGGCGCCCCTTACACAGGTTTCCTTTACGCGGGTCTAATGATCGATGCTAACGGCACACCGAAAGTTATCGAATACAACTGTCGCTTCGGCGATCCAGAGACGCAACCTATCATGATGCGTATGGAGTCAGATCTTGTTGAGCTTTGCTTAATGGCTATCGATGAGAAACTAGACCAAGCAGAATCTAAGTGGGATCCACGTGCATCTATCGGTGTTGTTCTAGCAGCAGGTGGTTACCCAGCGGATTACGCAAAAGGTGACGTGATTTCACTACCGACAGGCGAAATTGAAGGTCAAAAAATCTTCCACGCGGGTACTGCAAATAATGACGCTGGCGACGTTGTGACAAACGGCGGGCGAGTTTTGTGTGCAACAGCTCTTGGTAATAGCGTTTCTGAAGCTCAGGAGCGCGCATATGCACTTACAAAGCAAGTAAGCTGGAATGGTATGTTCCACCGCAACGACATTGGTTACCGTGCGATTGCACGCGAGCAAGAGCAAAAATAACAACAATCTCAGTTGGCTTAAATGTAAATTACCACCTTCTAAAGAAGGTGGCTTTGTGTGAGCCCCCTAAAAGGGGGCCTTTGTTTAGTCCAGTGCTAATTTTTGCTGTTCCACGCGCTCTTCCTTCTCCTGATGTCTTACATAGCGTCGAATAATTT
>Ga0209272_10000254_pt1 | contig 52486 bp, 47 predicted proteins | sample tdDd002_FD_187125 | JGI IMG/M metagenome (GOLD analysis project Ga0209272, IMG submission 187125) | Marine sediment microbial communities from the Atlantic coast under amendment with organic carbon and nitrate - tdDd00.2 (SPAdes)... | ecosystem: Environmental > Aquatic > Marine > Coastal >...
GAGCGCAGTGAACTGCGATCGCACTAAATTAGGAGTGAAGTTCATTCACCGCTTCCTTTGCCGTTAATACAAACACATCCATGTGACCAGCCTGGCCATCAATCACAGAACGAATAGGGGTTGCGTTATGCCAAAGCTTATTGTCAGCTAGCATCGCCACTTCACCACTTTGTAAAGTCTTACGGAAAAACGGTGCTTCATTGAAGCTGTTGTAAAGCATGATATCGCCACCTTCAATATTGTGACGACCCATACCGATCAGAGCGATATGTTTGAAACCATCTTGATGCACACCTTCTGGCGCGACTTGAGTTTCATCATAAATCGCTGAAATTCGTATTTGATGAATTTCAATTTCTTGCCCGTTATTTAACCCATTTGACTGAACAAACACTTCACAAATCTCGCGCATACCTTCACTTTCAAGCGTACTTGTCTCAATCGGTTCAAATTGACGCACGACATTACCTTGGAAACGATTTATATCATCTGTCTGCATAAATTCATTTTTATTAAGATCGATAACTTTTCCGTTCTTAAATGCAACGACCGAGTAACGGCGCAAGCGATATTGACCGTCCGCATGCTCAGTGTTAGGTAATTTAGTGAATGAAGGCGCTAACTGAGCAATAGCATTATCACTGAGTTTCGTTAGCTGTAGCGTTGTTTCGCGAGTATGTAGCATCATCATCTCCTTAATGAGGTACATAATTGTCAAATGGTTAACATCTTGTTCACATTTATTATTTGCGCACTTGTATTGTTAGATCAACTTTTTTTAGTGATTACATCTAACATTAACAATAAAACAACACTTAACACCACACTTATAATAATAGGCAGTGATTAACGCCAACTTTAACAGCGCGCACCTCGAAAAATCAGATTACTTCACTAGCCGTTATCTTATAAATCAATCACTTCAATGAGTTAACCTTGATGACGTGCTCAGATAGCGTCATCGTTTGCGTTCTAAACTATAACCATTTATTACAGTTCATCCTCTTGTGTCGGCCTCAATTAGCCCCATATAATCGTGAGAGATAGTTTTAATAAGCGCCACCGCTATGGAGCACAAATGAGCGACGTCAAACACAGTAAGCTACTTATTCTTGGTTCTGGTCCTGCAGGTTATACCGCAGCTGTTTATGCAGCGCGCGCAAACTTGAATCCAGTACTTGTAACAGGCATGCAGCAAGGCGGTCAGCTAACCACAACAACCGAAGTTGAAAACTGGCCAGGTGATCCGGAAGGTCTTACTGGACCAGGTTTGATGGACCGCATGAAAGAACACGCTGAACGTTTCGAAACAGAGATCTTGTTCGATCACATTAATGAAGTCGATTTCAGCCAACGCCCATTTCGCTTAAAAGGTGATAGCGCAGAATACACATGTGATTCTCTTATCATCTCAACGGGCGCTTCTGCAAAGTACTTAGGGCTTGAGTCTGAAGAGGCATTCAAAGGTCGTGGCGTTTCGGCATGTGCGACGTGTGACGGTTTCTTCTATCGTAACCAAAAAGTTGCGGTTGTCGGTGGTGGTAATACAGCGGTCGAAGAGGCTCTTTACCTATCAAACATCGCATCAGAAGTGCACCTAATTCACCGTCGCGATAGCTTCCGAGCAGAGAAGATTCTTGTAAATCGTCTAATGGACAAAGTGGAAAACGGTAACATCATTTTGCACACTGACCGCACACTTGAAGAAGTTGTAGGTGATGATATGGGCGTAACAGGCGTTCGAGTTAAAGACACCAAATCCGATGCAGTAGAACAAATCGATGTAATGGGTGCCTTTATTGCCATCGGCCACCAACCAAATACTGCAATGTTCGAAGGCCAATTGGACATGAAAGATGGTTACATCATCGTGCAATCGGGCCTAGAGGGTAACGCGACTCAAACCAGTATTCCTGGTATTTTTGCTGCTGGCGATGTGATGGATCATAATTACCGCCAGGCGATTACTTCAGCGGGAACGGGTTGTATGGCAGCTCTAGATGCTGAGCGCTTCTTAGATTCTCTTGCTGATGCGAAGTAATTTACAGTAGTAAAATAATATTTTTCATTTTTAGCTCAAATCCTTATAGCCCTGCGGTATTCCCGTGGGGCTTTCTTTTGTATAATGCGCAGCTCTAATTGTAATAATAATTATCATTAAGCCTTCACAATGGATAAAAAGAAACAAAGCAGCTTGAATAAGTGGCTCAAACAGCAGAGTAAACTGGCAAAGCGCTGGTTAATGATTGCAGTTGGCCTAGGCGTATTTTCAAGCGTGTTATTGTTGGGTCAAGCGGCCTTGCTCGCCACTATTCTCCACTCTCTCATTATCGAACAAGCCGACAAATATGAGTTAGTGCCCTACTTCATTGGCCTTGCTGTAACCATCGCTATCCGCGCTCTTTGCTCATGGGGAAGAGAAATCGCCGGCTACCGTTGTGGAGAGCAAATTCGTATCTATATTCGCCAGCTCATTCTCGATAAGTTACGTGAACTCGGTCCTGCTTATATCAAAGGCAAACCTGCCGGTTCTTGGGCGACTCTGCTACTTGAACAAGTTGAAGATATGCACGACTTCTTCGCGCGTTATCTGCCGCAAATGTCTCTGTCCGTTTTGGTACCTTTCGTCATCCTCATCGTCGTGTTCCCAGTAAACTGGGCTGCGGGCTTAATCTTCCTACTTACAGCACCACTGGTTCCACTATTTATGGCTCTGGTTGGCATGAAAGCCGCAGATGCAAACCGTAAAAACTTCAAAGCACTGCAACGCCTTTCTGGTCATTTCTATGACCGTCTTCAGTCGATGACGACCATTCGTCTATTTGATCGCACCCAAGCAGAAACCGAAGTAATGCGCGGCGCATCTGAGGTATTTCGTACCCGCACTATGGACGTTTTGAAAATAGCTTTCTTATCTTCTGCGGTCCTTGAGTTTTTCACTTCAATTTCTATCGCATTAACCGCAGTTTACTTTGGCTTCGCTTTTATCGGTGAGCTCAACTTTGGTGATTATGGCGTAGGTGTTACGCTGTTTTCTGGCCTATTTATCCTGATTCTCGCGCCTGAGTTTTACCAACCACTGCGCGACCTTGGCACCTTCTATCACGCCAAGCAGCAAGCAGTCGGTGCAGCAGAAAGCATTGTTGAATTCTTAGAAACGGATGTCAGTACTGTTCGTTCAGGTGATCAAACGTTACCTGAAGATGACGTAACGATTCGCGCGATTGACTTAGAAGTCTATTCACCGGAAGGAACTAAACTTCTTGGCCCAATTAGCTTCGAGTTAAACGCCAAAGAAACCACAGCGCTTGTTGGTCCAAGTGGCGCAGGCAAGACTAGCCTTATTAATGCAATTTTAGGCTTCTTACCATACCAAGGCTCACTCTCTATCAATGGCGTTGAACGTACCGAACTGGATTTAGCAAACTGGCGTCAGCACATTAGTTGGGTTGGGCAAAACCCCTTGCTACTGCACGGTTCAATTCGTGACAACATTACACTTGGCAAAGATAACGTCAGCGATGAAATTATCGAAAAAGCTTTGAAAGAGTCCTACTCTGCTGAGTTTGTCGATAATCATGGCCTTGATTATCAAATTTCTGACCGTTCAAGCGGTTTATCTGTAGGACAAGCTCAGCGACTTGCTCTAGCACGTGCAATGGTACAAGACGGGAAGTTCTGGTTATTAGATGAACCAACTGCGAGTTTAGATGCGCGCAGTGAGCGGTTAGTAATGGATGGGCTGTCAGGACAAGTTAACGGCAAAACAACCTTGATGGTGACACACCAGCTCTCGCCACTACAGAATGTTGAACGTATTTTGGTCATGGAGAACGGGCAACTGATTCAAGCAGGTCCTTTTAGCGAATTGTCACAACAAGAAGGTTTATTTAAACAGATGCTCCAAGCGAACCAATCGCTAAACCAAGCTAATAAGGGGAATCTAGATGCGTGAGTTACTCCCTTATCTAAAACTGTATAGGAAGCACTGGTTTGGTTTATCTCTAGGTATGCTGCTAGCTTTCCTAACTCTAGCTGCGTCCATTGGTCTATTAACTTTATCAGGGTGGTTTCTCTCAGCAGCGGCAGTTGCGGGCTTAACAATTGCTCGTGAAACGTTTAACTACATGTTGCCTGGCGCATTTGTGCGTGGTTTTGCGATGGGCAGAACCGCCGGCCGCTGGGGCGAACGTGTTGTTAGCCATAATGCGACCTTCAAACTGCTTACCGATCTGCGTATCTTCTTTTTCTCTAAGCTAGCGCCTTTGATCCCAGGCCGAGTGTCTAACTTACGCGATGCCGACCTATTGAACCGTCTAGTGGCAGACATCGACGCAATGGATCATGTTTACTTAAGACTCGTGAGTCCTATGGTGGTGGGCTCACTGGGTATTGCTGGTCTGACAGCTCTTATTTGCTGGTTTGATACAGATCTTGGTCTAACACTTGGTGCCATCCTATTTGTTCTACTTCTTAGTTGGCCGATACTTTTCTACAAGTTAGGTAAACGTAACGGTAGCGAGTTAACCCAAAACAAAGCTGAATTGCGCATTACCACATTAGATTGGTTACAAGGTTACAGTGAACTGACTCTGTTCAGTGCCGAAGAACGCTATCGCAATGCTATTTTGAATGCGCAAGATCGTTTGCTTAAGAATCAGATGTTCAATGCTCATTTTGCAGGTTTAGCGCAGGCAATATTGATGTTGGCAAACGGCTGGACTATCGCCTTAATGCTTTGGCTCGCGGCAGATGGTGTAGGCGGAAACATGCCAGATCCTATGATTGCTTTAGTCGTATTTGCGACCATGGCGAGCGTAGAACTCTTGATGCCGATTGCAGGTGCTTTCCAGCATTTAGGCCAGACACTAACTTCAGCTCGCAGGCTCAATGACATTATTCTCTCTGAACCCGATGTACAGTTTCCGGAACAAAAGGTTAATCACGACGAGCAATATTCGATTGAATACAATAGTGTGAGTTTCCAATACCCAGACAGTGACGCGAAAGTAGTTAAGAACATCAACCTGCATATTCCTGCCAAGCACAGAATTGCAGTGGTTGGTCAAACAGGTTCTGGTAAATCAACATTACTTCAACTTCTGAATCGCTATTGGGATGTCCAACAAGGGGAGATCAAACTCGCTGGCCAGTCGATTTCTCATTGGAGTGAGAGTCAATTGCGCGAAGCGATTAGCGTTGTTAGCCAACGCGTCGATATTCTCAACGGCTCGCTAAGAGACAACCTGCTCATGGCCTCTCCGGAAGCAGAGGATAGTGTTCTTGCAGCAACACTCACTAAAGTTGGTTTAGAAAAGCTGCTTGAAGATACCGGGTTAGATACTTGGCTTGGTGATGGCGGTCGTCAGCTTTCTGGTGGTGAAAAGCGTCGTATCGGTATTGCTCGAGCACTACTGCATAACGCACCGATTCTACTGCTCGATGAACCGACGGAAGGTTTGGATAAACAAACGGAACAACAAATCATGCAGCTGTTTGAAGAGCACTTCGAAGGTAAAACCGTGCTGTTTATTACTCATCGCTTAGTTAACTTAGACAAAATGGATTCCATCTGTCTAATTGAACAAGGTGAAATCGTCGAGCATGGTAGCCATCAAGAGCTCACTTCCCAACGCGGTCGTTACTACGAGTTAAATCAGACTCTTTAATCGTTAAGCACAAAAAAGCCGAAGTCATTAAACTTCGGCTTTTTATTCCAACATATCTCAAGCAGCTATCGTCGTTTACGAGTTCTCACACACCGTCAGACGATTTAATTTGAACTTGCTGATTGCCATCAAGCGCAATTGTTCTGTCTCCATTAGCGGGACAAGGTAAGCTTGTTCGACTAACTCTTTATCAAATGTTTCAAATAATGTGTTGGTAGGAGCTAAACCCTGCTGACGATATTGCATAACATGCTCAGCATCTATTGCCCACTGATCACACTCTTTTTTAACCTCAATACCGCAACCTGCAATACTAAAACCGATACAAACTAAACCAATAAATCTGATGTTCATACCTTTGCCTAGTAATAAATAGATTTGTTTGAATCAGGCAAGACGATAACATTCATACCCGGCCCATAACCTTGCAGTCGATGTCTTTTGTCGTTGGGCAATTTGAGTTCTGTGCTCTCACTCTTCGCCGCGTCCTCATCTGAACAATAGCTATTGTGAGTTTGGTATATAGCTTTACCTGTGAGCAGATTATAGTCCAAGGTGTAACCACCGCACCCCATATTCGCCCCATAACTGACCGTAGCACCAATTAACTCAAAATGGTCGTTTTGCGAGTTGTAACGGAAACGATGAATATCCTGCCACTTCTGAGATGAGCCACCGAAGTGTTCAATGACCAATGAACCACGAGAAACCTTCAGATCCCAAAAGGGGTCACCCATAGCGCCGCCATCATTGGGCCCGAGGATCCCCCCTTTGATATGTTTCCATAGTTGCCAGTTATCTTCATTTTTTTTATAGATTAACACGTAGCGTTCAGAGCTAGATTCAACAGGCGTTCCCAAATCGAGAATGACGACTTTTTCAGCCACTCCGTCTTTATCAAGATCCCCTGTTGCTTCAGCTAAGACATGCGCTGTTCTTTTCTCTGAATCGGCCCAAGAAAAAGCAGGAAGAGAGAGAAATAACAATGTTAAAACGAACGAGTTCTTATTCATCATGCAACGCCAATACAATTGTGAGTAAACCCATAATACCTATAAATATCTAAAATAGGCTAAAGTGCTTACAAAAGCATACAAGATTGGCGTGTGACAAGCTGACCCCATAAGTAACTTGTAGCGATTTACTGGCTATTGGAAGCTCGGTCGAGAAGAGACTAAATCAAACCATCGATTGATATTAGGATATGCCGCCAATACTTCTATTTCTAAACCATTTTGAGCAAAGCCTATCAAAATAAAAGTAGTGATATCGACAATAGTAAAACGTGAAGATGCCACATAGTCACTCTCAGCTAAACGCTGTTCTAGTTGTGGTAAAAATTGGATCAAGCGCTCTTTTGATTCAACACCCCAATCATAGACACAAGTTTCACGATCGCTGTAAATTGAGGTTAGATTTCTAAATGCCTGAAAACCTGCATATAGACCTTGAAACTCAACCACGCGATGCCACATTTCGACATCCGCTTTCTCTTTTGCACTTGTACCGAATAAGCCTTTGTCACTCTTTGTGATTTCATCAAAATAGCGGCAAATCGCGACGCTTTCGCAAATCGTTGTACCGTCCTCAAGCTCTAACAATGGTACACGGCCATTCACCGATTTCGCAGCAAACTCATCGGTTAAGTTATCCCCTGCTCTAACGTTCAATTCTTCTCTAGGCACTTCAACCTGTAGCTCTTTGAGAAAAATAGAGACGCGTCGACAACTTGGAGTCATCGCTGTTTGGTAAATTTTCATTTAGACATTCCTTTGCAATTGAACAATCGTTCAACACAATAAAAATCTACGAGGAATACGTCAAGATATTTTATTCACTGATGATAAATTGCGCACAGTCGCTACAGGCCCACTTAAAAACCAACAAGTGTTATTTTACCTTGCGCCATATCACTCACTTGGCAAGAGAAATCCACTCTGGTTTCCGCATCTTTCTCATAAAGTAGCTGAAGCTTTTCAAATGCTTTAGGAATGAAGCTTACGCTTTTTAAGCGCAAACTTTTGCGAGAATGGGAGTCAAGAAAGGCGATAGAAGAACGTTCAAGTACCCTATGACAGCCATCCAATACTTGCTTCGACACCACTTTGCTATGAATCGCCTGCTGAATATCATCGGCGGTAACCTTGTTACTACTTCGAGCAAATACGCACACTGCATAGATATCAAGTAAAGCGACGGCTTTAAGTCGCTGAGTTTCTGCATCTTCGTAAACAGCCATTAGACACGGAATTTTACTTTCATCAAATTTTTGCAGCTGGATATTACTGATCGTCACTTGATCCCCGATCTCTTTCTTTAACAACTTGGTTAACTGAGACAGTTTCGGCAATGCCAACTCTTTTTGAACACTGCTTTCTGCCTCTAATAAGAGCTCGCTCTCCTCCGCACCTTGAACCAACGGCAATAACTTATGATGTAACTCTTCATCTTCAAAAGGTTTTGACAATACAAACGACGCACCAGCCGAAGTTGCATCGCTAATCATCTGTTCATCATCAACGGTGGTAATCATCGCTAATTTTATCTCTGGATAAGATTTATGAAGCTTAGCAATCAGAGTTAACCCCGTCATTTCAGGCATATACCAGTCTGTTAGCACAATTTCTGGTTGCCACTCATCGACCAATTTAAGGGCTTCATTTGCACTACTCGTTTTCTTGATTGATAAGCGCCGATAGCCAAACGTTTTGAGCGAACGTTTAACAATCTCCAGAGTGGCGATGCTGTCATCTACAATCAGAATTTTCACCCTTGATGCTTCTCCTATACAGATCAACTGTCTCAATTATAGGTACATTTATTCTAGACAACTAAACTTAAGCTCTAAGAGCATCACTAAGTGAGATTAATAAAATGGAATTTAACTCGGATACTATCGTAGCGTTGGCCGTCGATGCAGGGCTCTTTATCCTTTTAGTTTGGTTCATCATACTACTGCTCATTCTGCGCGAGTTCCGAAAATTTGCAGTTCAAGTCTCGGGTAATAACGGGACTAAGAATGACGATGAAACCTATACCTTATGCCAGCAATCCGTTGAGCAGGCGCTGAATTACGCCAATGAAAATAGTGATACGCTAAACGACCTCGTCGCAATTCAACAAGCTCTTGAGCTGCAAGTATCGCAAATCAAGTCTGAAAACGATCGTATGCTGAGCGAACAAGACCAAGCTACAGTGGATGAACTCAACATTAAACTGAGTAAATCTCATCAACTCATTCGTAAGCTTCGAGGCGACCTAGATAAAAGTGTGAAAGGGCTTCGCAGTGCCAAGTCGAAACTGCTTAAGCAACACGATACGGTTGAGAGCCTTCGTTCAGAGAAAATAAAAATCGAGAAAGAATTCGAACAACTAGAGCACGAGTACATTCAAATTAGTGAATCCGGTGGCGTGGCCGATAGCACAAAAGTGTATCAAAGAGAAAAGGAGCAACTATTGGCAACCATTGAAAGCTATAAACAGAAGCTTGCGACAATAGGTGATAGCGCTGAGCTGCAACAAGAGCTTGAAGCAACAAAGAACCAGCTGAGGCACATCGCGAAAGAAAAACAATTTATCGAAAAGAAATACATTGAATTAACGAAGAATCAGCAATAAAAAAGCAGCCCTAAGGCTGCTTTCATAATTATTTGCGTTGTTGACGCTGAGGCTTATTCGCTTGTTTAGCTCGAGCCCCTTGCTCACCTGCGCTTTTCTTCGGCTTACGGCGTGAAGGGTTGTTGCTGCGACCACCACCAGTATTTACGCGTTCTTCGTGACGCTTAACCGCACGACGAATCTTCTGGCTGCGCGAGCGCTCACGCTTACGAGAACTGTTTGCTTTGTTCTCATCTAATAGCGTTTCTTTCTCAGGGCGAAGTTCTACTAACTCACGTAGATAGTTAACCTGTTTAAGGTCAAGTTCCATCCAACCACCACGAGGCAGCTTCTTATCTAAGTAGATATCACCGTAACGAACACGTTTTAGACGACTAACGGTTGTTTCTTGTGATTCCCATAGACGACGAACTTCACGGTTACGGCCTTCGTTAATTGCAACGTAGAAAGTGTGGTTCATGCCATCACCGCCCGCGTAAACAACGTCTTCAAAACGTGCCATACCATCTTCTAGTTCAACACCGCGAACTAGGTTTTTAACTTTTTGCTCATTCACATCACCGAAGACGCGAACCAAATATTCACGTTCTACCTGACGGCTTGGGTGCATTAGACGGTTTGCTAACTCACCATCCGTTGTGAACAGTAGTAGACCTGATGTGTTCGCATCAAGACGACCTACTGAGATCCAGCGAGAGCCACGGATCTTAGGTAGACGGTCAAATACAGTGCGGCGGCCTTCTGGGTCATGACGAGTACACAGTTCGCCTTCAGGCTTGTAGTAAGCAAGAACACGACAGATTACTTCTTCCTGCGCTTTTGCAGACACAGTGTGACCGTCAATACGGACGACTGCGTTGTCATCTTCTAGTCGCTCACCCAGCTTAGCAACGACGCCATTCACACTTACACGGCCCGCTTTAATTAAAGCTTCCAGCTCGCGTCGTGATCCATGTCCAGCTCGTGCTAATACCTTCTGTAATTTTTCGTTCATTTATTTTCCTATGTGTCGTCTTCGCAGACGTCGAATAAAAAATGTGCGACCCAAAATCGCGGTCGCACATTATTGCAAAAAGTGTGTCAGAAATCACGAACTTTTAGTTATTCAAACGCAGCTGGATCCCCAGAGCCTACACGCGCTATCACTGGTTCATCATCACTAAAGTCTACAACCGTAGTTGGTTGTTCACCTAGGTAGCCACCGTTAAGGATACAGTCAACGGCATGCTCAAGCTTATCGCGGATATCTTCTGGGTCTGATTCTGTGAAATTGTTCCCTGGCAAAATAAGTGAGGTCGACATTAATGGCTCACCCAGCGCTTCCAACAAATCCAATGCGATACGATTGTCCGGAACACGGATACCAATCGTTTTACGCTTCGAGTTCATTAGACGACGAGGCACTTCTTTAGTTCCTTTAAAAATAAAGGTGTAAGGGCCCGGAGTATTGTTCTTTAGTAAGCGAAAAGCCGTATTGTCAACGCGTGCGTACAGAGATAGTTCAGACAAATCTCGGCACAAAAGCGTAAAGTTATGCTTTTCGTCTAAACGACGAATCTGACAAATGCGCTCAAGTGCCTGTTTGTTTTCTAACTGACAACCCAGCGCATAGCCTGAATCTGTAGGGTAGACGACTACCCCACCGTTACGAATGATTGCTACAGCCTGATTGATCAAGCGAGCCTGCGGGTTTTCTGGATGAACGTAAAAAAACTGGCTCATTGTAATTCCTCATTATCGAGTCTCTCGACTCTATAGTTAAATGGTATCGACATAAATCGCGCAAATTACTCTGCACTAGAAGGCTCAATACCCCAATCTTTCCATACAGGTTCAACGCCTGACGGCAACCAAAGGTTTCGACCCAACTCCATCCAAGGTGATGGATAATGGAAGTCGCTACCTTGAGAAGCTAATAGTTTGTATTGTATAGCATAATCAGCCAAGTTGCGCCTTTCTTGTTGGGCTTGCTGTGGTTGAGCGACTTCCATGGCATCCCCGCCGACTTCAGCAAAGGCATTCAACAGCCTTTTTATCCACTTAGCGGTTAAGTCGTAGCGACCTGGATGCGCAAGTACTGCCTCCCCACCAGCGGCATGAATGGCATCTATCGCCTCTTTCATGGAACACCAGGTTGGCGGCACATAACCTGGGTTATTGCGCGTCAGATACTTTTTGAACACTTGCTGCATGGTTTTCGCATAACCATTATCCACCAGCCACTTGGCAAAGTGAGCCCGAGTAATCGGTGCCTCACCAGCAATGAGTTTGACTTCTTCAAGCACGCCTTCACGAGTCGCTTTGCTTAAACGACTGGCGATCAGCTCTGCTCGACCTTCGCGGTGTTGCTTTTGTTGCTCAATAAGTGCCTTTAACTCTGTAGAATCAGGGTTGATGTTAAGCCCAACGATATGGATATCTTTGTTTTGCCATACCGTCGACACTTCGATTCCGTTAATCAGTTTAATCGGTAATTGATTGGCATTGATATAGTCATGAGCAGGCTGCAAACCATCGGTAGTATCATGATCAGTAATGGCTAATACTTCTAAGTTAAAGCTTAGAGCACGATCAATTAATTCGTGTGGTGATAGTCGTCCATCAGAGGCAGTAGTGTGACTGTGTAAATCAATTCTCATAATTATATTTTTTTAGTTGACTTTTTACCTCTGCACTAGTTAACTAGTACACAAATACGAAGTAGCTGAAATAAAGGCCCACTATGTTACAAGAAACTAGCAACAATCAGAAAGTGAAAGTTGTAACGCCTATGACGCGTAGCAACTCTGCTGATCTTGCTTGTAACCTAGAATGGTGGCGCACTTGGACAAGTTCTTGGTGGGCGAGCGTATACTTCTAATTCATAGATTGTAAGTTACCAAAGCCCGCTCATTTAGCGGGCTTTTTGTTTTGTTGTCTGCCTCACATCTAAGTGCTTAAGAATCAACCAATTTATACCAAAACCAGATTGGGTGAACGTTTGCTTTATGCGACTATGTACGGCAGGAAGATTTAAGTTTTAAATAAAAAGGAGGTCTTGTGAACAAGGCCATTGAAATCAGAAAGCTAGGACATCTTGAAGTTATTCAAGCATCCGCACCTTACACGCAGGATCCAACGCGTCTGTTCCACACGCTATGTGAAAACAAGACCGATAGCCTGTTGTTAGAGTCGGCTGAAATCGATTCCAAACAAGACCTTAAAAGCCTGCTCATCGTTGACTCCGCCGTTCGTATTGTTTGCTTCGGTCATACGGTCACCATGACTGCATTAACAGACAACGGAAAAAACCTGCTGGCTCATTTGAGCGAAAACATTCAGGCTAATGTCAAACAGAGCTTTTCGGGTGATACTCTTACTCTTACATTTGAAGCCCCTTGCGACACACTAGATGAAGACTCCCGACTACGCGAAGCTTCTTCATTTGATGCTCTTCGCTTAGTTCAACACAGCTTTGATATTAGCGAGCAGCATAAACACACCATTTTTCTTGGCGGTTTATTTGCCTATGACTTAGTCGCAAACTTTGAACCTCTTGGTGAAGCCGCGCAAACCAATCAGTGTCCTGACTACGTGTTTTATGTGGCAGAGACATTATTAGTCGTCGATCACCAACGCCAGTCTTGCGATTTACAAGCGACTGTTTTCGTTGACCAAGAACAAAAAGCGACACTCGAAGCGCGCATCGAACAGATCGCCGCGCAATGTTCCGATCTAAAGCACCTACCACAAGCATCTAAACTCTCAAACGTCGACGTTGTTCCAAGTGTCTCTGATGAAGATTTTTGCCAAACAGTGCGAGATCTAAAACAATTTGTCGTAAAGGGCGATGTATTCCAAGTTGTCCCTTCACGCCGATTCACATTACCTTGCCCTTCCCCACTTGCTGCGTACAAAGAATTAAAACAGAGCAACCCAAGTCCTTACATGTTCTACATGCAAGATGAACTGTTCACTCTGTTTGGCGCATCACCAGAAAGTGCCCTTAAATACGAAACCGAGACGAACCAAGTTGAAATCTACCCAATCGCTGGCACACGTCGTCGCGGTAAACGCCCAAATGGCCAGATTGATTTCGACTTAGACAGCCGGATTGAACTAGAGCTGCGTACTGACAAGAAAGAAAACGCTGAACACATGATGCTAGTTGATTTGGCTCGTAACGATGTCGCCCGTATTGCTCAAGCAGGCTCTCGTCACGTAGCAGATCTACTTAAAGTAGACCGCTACAGCCATGTAATGCATTTGGTCTCACGTGTGGTTGGTCAACTGCGTGAAGACTTAGACGCCCTTCACGCCTATCAAGCGTGCATGAACATGGGCACGCTAACTGGCGCTCCTAAAATTCGAGCAATGCAATTGATTCGTGATGTAGAAGGCGCACGTCGTGGCAGCTATGGCGGCGCAGTCGGTTACTTAACCGGTGAAGGTACTCTTGATACTTGTATCGTCATTCGTTCTGCTTATGTAGAAAACGGTATTGCTCAAGTTCAAGCGGGCGCGGGCGTTGTGTTTGACTCTGATCCACAAGCAGAAGCGGATGAAACCCGTGGTAAAGCACAAGCGGTTATCTCTGCAATTCAAGCAGCCCATTCTAAATCGGCGAACAAGGAGTAGTTGAGATGGCGAACATAGTATTTATCGATAACTTCGACTCGTTTACTTATAACCTAGTGGATCAATTTCGTTCGCTTGGCCATGAAGTTAAAATTTACCGCAACAACATTGCCGCGCAAACAATCGAATCCGCCGTTTCTGCCCTTGATAACCCTGTCGTATTGTTATCTCCTGGCCCTGGCGCGCCATCAGAAGCGGGCTCAATGCCTGAAATCATTCAACGATTAAAAGGCAAAGTGCCAATGATAGGTATTTGTTTAGGCCATCAAGCTATCGTTGAAGCCTACGGCGGCACGGTGGCAGGAGCCGGCGAAATTATTCACGGTAAAGTGTCTATGATGGAACACCAAAACCATCCGACCTACCAAGATTTGCCGTCTCCACTTGCAATCGCCCGTTATCACTCTCTTGTAGCAACAAAGATCCCGAGTGCATTGACGGTAACAGCAGAAGTCGACGATTTGGTGATGTCAGTCGTCCAAGAACAAGACAAAGTGTGCGGCTTTCAGTTTCACCCAGAATCGATCATGACTACTTACGGTGCGACGCTACTGGCAAATGCCATTGAGTGGGCCCTTGAAAAGAATGAGCAGCAATAAGGAAATTATCATGGAACAGATTATTAATAAGCTATACGAGCAACAATCGCTGACTCAAGAAGAGAGCCAACAGCTATTCGATGTCATTATTCGTGGAGAACTGGAGCCGATCTTAATGGCGTCTGCACTGACAGCGCTTAAAATCAAAGGTGAAACACCAGACGAAATCGCCGGAGCGGCCAAAGCATTATTGGCCAATGCAAACCCTTTCCCACGTCCAGATTACGACTTTGCTGACATTGTTGGTACTGGCGGTGACGGCCACAACACAATCAATATCTCAACGACCGCAGCATTTGTCGCAGCAGCGTGTGGCTTAAAAGTAGCAAAACACGGTAATCGCAGCGTATCAAGTAAGTCAGGCTCTTCAGACCTGCTTCATTCCTTTGGTATCAACCTAGTGATGAGCGCTGAAGAGACTCGTAGCGCCGTAGACGAACTCGGTGTCGCTTTCTTATTTGCGCCTCAATACCACGGTGGTGTTCGTCATGCGATGCCTGTACGCCAAACTATGAAAACGCGCACCATCTTCAACATTCTTGGCCCTCTAATTAACCCGGCACGCCCTAACATTGAACTGATGGGTGTTTACAGCAAAGAGCTTGTTAAACCTATTGCTGAAACTATGCTGCAAATGGGTATGAAGCGCGCTGCAGTTGTCCACGGTAGCGGCTTAGATGAGGTTGCCATTCACGGTGAAACTACGGTTGCTGAAATCAAAGATGGTCAAATCACAGAGTACACATTGACCCCAGCAGATTTTGGCGTTGACGAACATCCGCTAGAAGCAATCAAAGGCGGCGATCCAGACGAAAACAGAGCCATCATCACCAATATATTAACGGGCAAAGGAACAGATGCCCAACTTGGCGCTGTAGCGGTTAATGTGGCATTGTTAATGCGTCTATTTGGTCACGAAGATCTTAAGGCCAACACCCAACAAGCAATTGATGCAATGAACTCTGGCAAAGCATACGCGCTAGTTAAAAAATTAGCGGCTCACGCTTAAGCGCAGCATTAGGGAATATTAGGTAGGACTCATGGCTCACACGAAAGAAAAATTATCAGAGCACGTTTCAGTTAACGAAGCTGAAATGGCTGAAGTATTAGCAAAAATTGTTCGCGACAAATACCTGTGGGTCGCAGCGCGCAAAGAAGCTCAACCGCTAGAGACATTTCAATCAGAATTAAGCCCTTCTGATCGTAGCTTCTATCAAGCACTAAAAAGTGGCAAAACGGCATTCATTACCGAATGTAAAAAAGCATCACCTTCCAAAGGTTTGATTCGCGAAGATTTTGACTTGGATTACATCGCCTCTGTTTACAACAATCACGCAGACGCCATCTCAGTATTAACTGATGAGAAGTACTTCCAAGGTAACTTTGATTTTCTCCCTCAAGTTCGTCAGCAAGTGAAACAACCTGTCTTATGTAAAGACTTCATGGTAGATACTTACCAAGTTTACCTTGCACGACACTACTCTGCTGATGCCGTACTGCTGATGCTATCAGTGTTGAACGATGAGCAGTACCGAGAACTTGAGCAAGCCGCACACTCTCTCGATATGGGTATTCTGACTGAAGTCAGCAATGAAGAAGAATTGCATCGTGCAGTTAAGCTAGGCGCAAAAGTTATCGGTATTAACAACCGCAATCTGCGTGACCTGTCAACGGACCTCAATCGTACTAAAGAGCTAGCCCCGACCATTCGAGAGCTTGCGCCAGAAGCAACTGTTATCTCTGAGTCGGGTATTTACACTCACCAACAAGTTCGTGACTTATCAGCATTCGCTGATGGCTTCTTGATTGGTAGCTCACTCATGGCAGAAGAAAACCTTGAATTGGCAGTTCGCCGCGTAACGCTAGGTGAAAACAAAGTGTGTGGCTTAACTCACCCAGACGATGCGGCAAAAGCGTATAAAGCAGGCTCTGTGTTTGGTGGCTTGATTTTTGTAGAACAATCCAAACGCTATGTGGATTTGGAAGCTGCTCGCCTAACCATGAGCGGTGCTCCTCTTAATTATGTGGGTGTATTCCAAAACCATAATGCTGAATTTATTGCAGAGCGAGTTAATGAACTTGGGCTTAAAGCGGTTCAACTGCATGGCGAAGAAGACCAACTCTTTATTGATACCTTAAAGCCTCTTTTAGGTGAGCACGTAGAGATCTGGAAAGCGTATGGTGTGACTGACCAAGTGCCCGCTCTAATTGAAAACCACATTGATCGTCACCTATTAGACACAAAGGTTGGCACTCAGACAGGCGGTACAGGTTTAGTGTTCGATTGGTCACTGATCGGCGAGCCGCAAAAAGTAATGCTGGCAGGTGGCATTAACCCGTTCAACGCACAGAAAGCCTCGCAGCAAGGCTGCTTAGGATTAGATCTCAACTCAGGTGTCGAACATTCACCAGGTAAAAAAGATCAAGAAAAGCTGCAGCAGACATTCGCAGCGATCCGCGATTACTAGCGGCAACCCTATTTATTGAGCCGGAAACCCGACTCATACTGAATTAAAGGAAGATGAATCATGGCAAAACTTGATGCCTACTTTGGCGAATACGGTGGTCAATATGTACCGCAAATCTTAGTTCCAGCCCTAGAGCAACTCGAACAGGCGTTCATTGATGCGCAAGAAGACCCTGAGTTTCGTAGTGAGTTCATGGGTTTGTTGCAGGAGTATGCTGGACGTCCAACGGCATTGACGCTCACTCGTAACTTAACCAAAGACACCAAAACCAAACTGTACCTAAAACGTGAAGACTTACTGCATGGCGGAGCACATAAAACTAACCAAGTTCTTGGTCAAGCACTGCTTGCCAAACGTATGGGTAAAGAAGAGATCATTGCAGAAACGGGCGCAGGTCAACACGGCGTTGCAACGGCACTGGCTTGTGCGCTTCTAGGTCTTAAATGTCGCGTGTACATGGGTGCAAAAGACGTTGAGCGTCAGAGCCCGAACGTATTTCGTATGAAGCTAATGGGCGCAGAAGTCATTCCTGTTCATTCAGGTTCTGCAACGCTAAAAGATGCGTGTAACGAAGCACTACGTGATTGGTCTGGTAGCTATGAAGATGCGCACTACCTATTAGGTACTGCTGCTGGCCCTCACCCATTCCCAACCATCGTACGTGACTTCCAACGTATGATCGGCGAAGAAACAAAGAACCAGATTTTAGCTCGTGAAGGTCGCCTACCAGATGCAGTTATCGCATGTGTCGGTGGCGGTTCAAATGCAATCGGTATGTTTGCTGATTTCATTGAAGAAGAATCTGTTCGACTGATCGGTGTAGAGCCTGCAGGTAAAGGTATTGATACCGACCAACACGGCGCGCCGCTAAAACACGGCAAGACGGGTATTTTCTTTGGTATGAAAGCACCGTTAATGCAAGATTCAAACGGACAAGTTGAAGAGTCTTACTCCGTGTCTGCGGGCTTAGATTTCCCGTCAGTTGGTCCACAGCACGCGCACCTTAATGCGATTGGTCGCGCAGAATACGACAACGTAACCGATGATGAAGCGCTAGAAGCATTCCAAGAATTGGCTCGCAGCGAAGGAATTATCCCTGCACTGGAGTCTTCTCACGCCCTTGCCCACGCTTTACGCATGGCTCGCGAAAATCCAGAGAAAGAACAACTGTTAGTCGTAAACCTATCCGGTCGTGGCGATAAAGACATCTTCACTGTCCACGACATTTTAGAACAGAAAGGAGTGATCTAATGAACCGTTATCAAGCGATGTTTGAGCGCCTAAACGAGAAAAGCCAAGGCGCATTCGTACCGTTCGTGACGGTTTGCGATCCTAACCCTGAACAGTCTCTTAAGATCATGCAAACACTGGTAGCGGCAGGTGCCGATGCCCTAGAGCTAGGTATTCCGTTTTCTGATCCTTTAGCAGATGGCCCAACTATCCAAGGTGCCAATATTCGAGCATTAGATTCAGGTGCCACACCGGATATCTGTTTTGAGCAAATTGGCAAAATCCGCGCAGAGAACCCAGACCTTCCTATCGGGCTACTAATGTACGCGAATCTGGTTTTTGCTCGCGGTATTGATAGCTTTTACCAGCGCTGTGCAAAAGCAGGAATTGATTCAGTATTAATTGCGGACGTACCGACCAATGAAAGTGGTGAGTTTATCGCTGCAGCGAAAAAGCATGGTGTTGACCCTATCTTTATTGCACCGCCAACAGCTTCTGACGAGACACTAAAATCTGTTGCGGAGCTAGGTGGTGGATACACTTATCTGCTTTCTCGCGCCGGCGTAACAGGGGCAGAAACCAAGGCGAACATGCCTGTTGGCCACATGCTAGAGAAGCTAAACCAGTATGATGCACCACCAGCACTACTAGGCTTTGGTATTTCAGAGCCAGCCCAAGTCAAAGAGGCGATTGAATCAGGTGCTGCAGGGGCGATCTCTGGCTCTGCCGTTGTGAAAATCATCGAATCTAATGTTGATCAACCTCAGCAGATGCTTGATCAACTCGCTAACTTTGTCACTTCAATGAAAGCCGCGACTCAGAAGTAAGTCTCACGCCTGAAAGCACTAAAAAAGCCAGTAGTTCAAAACTACTGGCTTTTTATTCAATCATTACGCCCGACTGCGCCTTTGTCTGACTACACGATAATTAATCGCAGCGAAGTAGTCCTCTCTAAAACGTTTATCTTCCAACATTAAATGAGGAACGTATAAACGGACGATAGATCCCGCTACTGCAACCGTTTTAGAACTGCTACTTACAATGAAAGAGATATTGCCCTTTTTACGTGTGACACCGTGATGAAAAATAGGAGTATGGTTTGGGTTAAGTCCTTTGACCAATTCAAAGCCAAACAGGGATAGCCCCTTCCCCGGCATAGAGATGGTTTCTTTAAACTCGACCTCAACCAATTTAGGTTCAGAATGAACCACCTCATACAGTTGATCGACTTTCTCTTTTACCGAAGCGGAGAACACCCACTCATTCAAAATTGGTTCCCATTTACCGCCTAACTTAACGCAAGTACGATAAGTGAAATTATTCTTACGGCCCGCATTAAGGGTACAGATATCGATACATCCCTGCTCTGCAAAAGGCAGCGTCAACTTAAAGACACTGTCACGGCCATAGTGAACATATCGGTCAGTGATCTCTTCAACATGAAGACGATGAAAGCCGAGTGGCATATCTTCACTAAATTCATCAATCACAATACGGCAATGCATACCTTCAACAAGGCACAGAAAGTAAAGTTCGCGCTTTTCTAAGATTTCGAATTCGCGCATTAGTGGTTCTCAGTATCTTTTCTGATTCGGTCTGCTAATTTCTGTTGTTCAAGAGTCAACGCGTCTTCTTCACTGATCTCTTCAAACTCAGGCTCTTTGTCTTGGAGCATCTTCTTAATGCGTTCACCGTATTTATTGTCGAAAGCGCGCCCTTCTGCGATTTCAGCTTCGCGACGTTTGTCATGTTCAGTTGGCGTCAAACTATCAATAGAATCCGAAATCGAATCTTGCTTCTCGGCAATCTTAATATCCATATCCGCTAGCACTACTTCACGGAACCATTGGGTATAACGACGGTTGAATTCAGACTCAAAATACTTGTCAGAGAAATTACGAACCTCGGTCATTTTGTAGCGTTTAATATAGCGCTCCACTCGATTTAACTGCTCAACAGGTACCGGATTGTGAAACAGTCGTTGCCTTGCTTCATACATGGTTTCTTTGGTTGGAGAATCTGCAAGTTGGCTTAGGCGAACCAAAGACGGTGGCCACTCTTTGTCTTCATCCAAGCGCTCATATAAGTTCGCTTCCAATCGTTTATAACCGTCCGCAGTCAGCGATGCTGCAAAGGCCATAAAGCTTCTATCCGGTTCGTCACCGAAGAAGTAAGTAAACTTAGACCCGAACGCTTGCATCAGCATTGACCAAACACGAAGAATTTGAGCTTTCTGCTCTTTCGTTTGATATTGCTGTAAGTTTTGCTCTGCTTTGGCGCTTAAAAAACCTTTTGACGCTTGTGTCTGTTGCTGCGCTGGCATAGACGATTTATTTTGGCCATAGGCATTGCTAACAGCCGTGCTTTTTGCCATTTTACTTTTACGCAGCAATAGCTCTTCAAACGATTCACCAACCTCGGCAATCCCTTTGGGTTTATTGTATTCATTGCTCATAGTCATTCACCGAACGGTTGATTGTTTTAGTCGTCGAATCTTGATAAATAGTTTGAAGCTTTTTCCTCAAACTCACTCAATGCAGATTGTCGCACTGCGCGAGTCGCATTACCACGCTTGCCATCACCAAAAGCTTGGTCTTTGAAGTAATCGATTTTTTGATGCAGACGGTTGGTCAACTGCTTTAACGAGAAAATCTTCTCTCCCGACTCATGCACGTCTACAACCAAAGAGTCCCAGATCTCTTTTCTGCCTAGCACCCCTTTTTGGAACATTATCGCTTCTGCCCAATCGGGCACTTTTTCCATATGGATTTCTAACACATTGTATTGTTTGCGCTGTGCGCTTGGATCTAATGGAGCAATCTGAGAGCGTTGAGAGCGATTTAACTTGCCACGGTTATTTTGCTTATTGGCGTGAAGGCGCTCTTGCTGTTGCTGTACTTGAGCAAGTAAATCATCTTGTTCAGAGTAACTTGGCGCTGAATAAGATTGCTGTTCAATAAGCAACTTACCCGAAAATGTCTCACTACCTTTACCTTGATTTGGATTTAAGGCGATTAAAGGTGAAGAAGGTGAAATAAAATGGCGTAAAACCGTACTGACAATACCTTCTGCGAGCCCAGTAAGTTCACGTAACTCCGCAATCGAAGTTTCAAAATTGCCTTTGTTATCAGCAATTTCAGCGAGAGCTAAGACAATCAATTTGTCTTCTGCTTTATTGGCTTTGAATTTCCACGCTATATTTGTCAAATGGCTCGACATAGTACACTTCACCCTAGATGGTTAACGGTTAATTATCTTCGAGATACCATTATTAATCAATGAACAATCCCCCCGTAGCAGTCACACCTCACTAACCATCCCTCAATGTTAACGGCAAGCATCAACTTTGTTTCTTTCTCGCCGAGAACCGTTATTTCTACACACTTAAAAAACAAATTTTGTTATGAACTCTTTTTCTTAATGCAACGCTCGAAAAGATCCATTTATTAACAACCCCACGAATCACTCATCCCATCAACACCAATTACCTTATAAATTATAGAACCTAAAACATAACTCAAACTGATAGCAAACGATTGCTATCGAGCAAAAAACTAGCAAATGTCAATAAAAGTGATAATAACCCTCTGTTTGGTGAGCGAGTCATATTGCCAATTGTAAAAGAAACGTGTAAAAAGCGAGACGAAATTATTATCTATCAAAATCATCAATGATGGTGGGTAATTCTAGGATTTTAAATTTAATTAGCACAGAGGTTATGGAAGTGTTAAAAGAAAAGAATTTATTAGGCAACATTGGTGTACAAGTTGTGATTGCCATGATCGTCGGTACAGCGGTCGGTGCATTCATGGGCGAGAGTGCGACTATGTTTGCTCCACTGGGTGCGATTTTTATCAACCTAATTAAAATGTTGGTGATTCCTTTAGTCGCTGTTGCCCTGATTTCAGGCGCTGCAGGTCTAGGTAATAGCCAATCTGCGGGCAAAGTTGGCTTAGTTACTCTAGGTTACTTCGGCCTTACATCTGCTCTTGCTGTTGCACTTGCTCTATTCATGGGCGAAGTTTTCAAACCGGGTATGGGTATTGACCTGTCTGGTGTTGAAGGCATGTTCTCAGCAGAATACGCTTCAAAAGGTGAACTACCTACTTTCTGGGCGACCATCACTGGTATGATCCCAACCAACGTTTTCCAATCACTGAACGAAGCTAACATCCTACAAATCCTTGTGTTCTGCATGTTCTTTGGTATTGCTATTTCACAGCAAGCAAAAGAAAAACGTGATCCAATTATTAATGGCGTAAACGCGATTGTTGATGCAATGGTTTGGATGATCAACAAAGTCATGATCATCGCACCTATCGGCGTATTTGGTCTAATGGCTGAAGCGGTGGGTACTTTTGGTTTCAGTGCGCTAATGGTTGTCTTCAAACTATTCGTCGTTTACGTAGCAGCTATCTTAATCTTCGGTTTCGTTGCTTACCCGTTAATGGTTCACATCTTCACTAAGACATCAGCGAAGAAATTCCTAACAGCAATGAAGAAACCTCAAGCTGTTGCGCTGTCTACTGCATCTTCAATGGCAACACTACCTGTTACACTAGATACAGTTGAGCATGAACTAGGTGTTAGAAACTCAACAGCATCATTTGTACTACCTCTTGGCGCAACCATCAACATGTCGGGTAACGCGATTTACTACGGCCTAGTTGCGATCTTCTTTGCACAGCTGTTCAACATTGACCTAGGCATGGGCGCGTACATCGCGATCATTATTACGTCTACACTAGGTGCAGTTGGCCAAGCAGGTGTTCCTGGTCCTTCATTCCTTGTTGTAGCGGTACTACTTGCGGCAGGTATTCCAATTGAAGGTCTACCACTACTGTTCGCTCTAGATCGTATCTTCGACATGATTCGTACAGCTCTGAACATCACTGGTGATGCGGCATGTGCCGTTATCGTTGATGCGCTTATCGAAGACGAAGCAAAAGAAGCTGAGCTAGAAAAGCAACAAGCTTAATAGCTATTTAAGCTTATGATGAAGAGCTATTTAGAAGATAGCTCTTCATCCATTTCAAGTGATTAAGCTAGGTTAACTATCGAAAACGTTTTCTAACAAGCAAGAAGTGATCTTCCCACCTTTAAAGTTTGTTGTATCCATTCGCCCACTATCCTGTTTGTACGATATTTCATTTAACAAGCCAGTACCTTTAACCGTAATATCCCTGATACCCATCCTATTTAGATCTTCGATGGAATAGTACCAACCATCTGTTTTTTGGCTAACTTGGCAACTGTTTTCTATTGTTTGCCCATAAGAAGTAATTTGTTGATCGACGCCCACATAGCCAAAAAAAGCGGTTTCTTTAATACGTAAACGATTTAAATAAGCTTTAAACTCGGCTCTGTCTTTCTTAGGAACACTCAATTCCCATAACTCATCGGATTGCTTCGTTCCGCCATGCCAGCCGATCAAAGAGTTCGTGTTGATCACCACACTTTTTGCTGCTGGTAAAATGTAATTGGCACAAGATGAAAAGCACAACTCGCTCACTTCTACTATCAGATCGTGTTCTTTGACAAAGTAGCCGAATTCAATACCAACCGACATTTCTCCGCCAGTGCTGGTAATTTTGAGTGTTTTAATTGGCTTGTTACTCTCACGAACCACTCGCATTGCTTCGAGTACAGTTTCTCCGGTGATCATTCCATCGTAAACAAGCGTATCGCCAACGACTAAAACTTTATAAGCGGGAGGATAAAAGGTTGCTATGTTCTGACAACCAACCAGAGAAAAGAGCAGTACTAAAACGGGCATAAACCTTAATTTCATATCACCTTCCATTGTGAGTAATTTATTTCATACATAATGACTCAAGGTTTATCAGCGACAAAAACACTACCTATAGCTAATCCATTCAAGGGAACAGCTTCGCTCGAAAACCACCATGACTTTATAATATCTGCCCATTTTCATGGTTTAACGGAACCTAGCTTTTTTTGCGAGAGATATCTAAGGCAAACTCATACCGTTAGAAGTATTAACAGGATCAACGTTATTTCAACGGTAGTAACTGTTTAACCCTCTCGATTGTTTCTTTCGCATCTTGGTAGTTTATTGGTAGCTCAATAATGGAGTCTGAGGTGCGTACAAACAGTGAAGGAAAGCTGTTTCCACCAATACTTCTGGCATATTTGATCTCATCAAACAGTGCTTGATTGAGCGCATCTGAGAAATAGTCTTCTTTAAAACGCTCTATATTGAGACCAAGTTCTTGTGCAAGTTCTAAAAGGATATGATCATCGCTTGGGTTTTTCGCCTCTAGGTAATAGGCTTTTTGAATAGCTGAAACCATCGCGACTTCTTGGTTTTGTTTGCGGGCAGCCAGCGCAGCTCGGCATGATGGGTAAGTCGAGCGCCTTGGGGTATTCTTGGCCCAAAACTCATAGTTAAACTCAGTACCGAGAAAGTTTTCAATTTTCTTCCAGTAAGAAGCAATCTGTTTCTGCATCTCTACAGGCATAGGCTCATTGGAATCCGGTGCTAATCCGCCGACGACGTATTGTACCTCTATCACCTCTTCGAGCGCTTCAGTGACTTGTTTCCAGACAGGTTGAAAACCCCAGCACCAAGAACACATCGGGTCGTAAACGTAGTACAGCTTGTATTGGGTCATCATCTTTACTCATTGAGACAGAACATCACTCTACGTTACTCGATTTTCCATCCCAAACTCAATCCTACTTATTTATAAGTTCTACTTAACTTAAGCGCCAACTCCACTACACTCATTAGTATGAAATCATCGGAGATGCTATGAACTATTTCATTAAAGGGTTAATTGCTTTCAGTTTGATATTCAATGCTCCGGCGTATGCAAATAAAGTGACTATCATCTGTGAAGAGGGCATGTATCCATTCTCATGGAGTGAAGGCAATATCGCTCGAGGAATCGTCGTTGAACTCGTACAAGCCATGTTGGATGAGATGAATAGAACAGATACCGTTTTGATCTACCCTTGGTCACGAACATACAAAGCAGGGCTGACCGTACCCAACACTCTCATTTGTACTATGGCAAAAACCAAACAACGGGAAGCACTGTTTAAGTGGGTAGGAGAAGTGTTCTCAAGCCCTCCTGTTTTATTGGCTTTGAAAAGCAGAACAGATATTGAGGCAGACTCTCTCGAAGACCTTAAAAAATATCGTATTGGTACCCATCGAGCTTCTTTTCGTGAAAAACACCTAATCAGCAAAGGCTTTGTTGTTGGAGAAAACCTTGTTCCTGAAAACAATAACAACATAAATTATCGTAAGTTGAACAAAGGTAGAATTGACTTATGGTCAGTGCCTTTACTGCTCGCCTATGAGATCATCGAGGAAGAAGAGCTCGACCCAGAAGAGGATCTTCAAATTATCTATACCTTGAAAGAATTACCTCAAGGGCAAGATATGGCATTTAATATAGAAACCCCAGATGAGATCGTCGACGCTTTCCGCCACACTCTAAAAACACTCAAGGAAAACGGCACTTATGATCGAATCATGAGCAAGTATATAGACAAGTAATTACCCCCATCTCACACCAAGAATTAGGTGATAGCGAAGATACAAAACGTTGTGTTACATTAAGAAGAAATCTTGTTTACGCCAATAATGTAGGTGACATATGTCTTCTGATTACAACGGTTCCAGTGCAGCGTATGCTCGCAAAGAGCAGGGCTACCGTGAGAAAGCGTTGAAGCTTTACCCATGGGTTTGTGGTAAATGTGCACGCGAATTTGTCTACTCCAATTTACGTGAATTAACGGTTCACCACGTTGATCACAACCACACAAACAATCCAGAAGATGGCAGTAATTGGGAGCTTCTTTGTCTCTATTGTCATGATCATGAACATTCAAAATATCTAGATCACGAACGCTATGGGGTTGAAGCCACCGCTCGACTTGATGACCACCAGACGGCAACCCACAATCCATTTGCCGACCTGGCGAACATGATGAAGAAAAAGTAATTTGCGCAGTAATGACTCAATATAAAAATGGCGACCTCATAGGTCGCCATTTTTTATTCTTTCACTTCATTAAAGGAAGTGCAGCGTAGCGTTAACCGTAAAGCTGTCAACGTTGTTACCACTGCCGTCAATTTCGAAGCCAAACGACTGGTAACTTGCACCCACTGTTAGACCAGGGAAAATGTTGTACTCCGCACCTACACCGTACATAAGACCAACACCTGAATCATTAGAAATGCTGCTTAGGCTACCAGTGTATTCTACGTTGTAAGTGTTAATACCACCTTTGGCATAAATATGTAGAGGACCAAAATCAATACTTGGCTTAGCCGCTGCGTAGAAAGAGCTAAAGTCACCACTACCGCTTGTATTACGCGCTTCTAAATCGATCGAACCATGGTTGAAATAACCCGCTTCAAGGCCAATAAATGGCAGAATGCCAGTGCCAACATGCAAACCATAAGCAGTTGAACTTTCGCTCTCTAAGTTAGATTTACCACCTTGAATACCAGCGTAAAGCCATGAGTCTGCGTGTGCAGACGCTGATACGCCCATAACCATAAGAGCTAAAAGTGTTTTTTTCATTTTTTATATCCCAAACACATAAGAAACAACATACCATATAGGTAAATAAAAATACCCAGCCGCTCTGCTGGGTATTTAATCTCAAGAAGAGTGCCTAATTATAGGAAGTGGAACGTCGCGTTAATCGAAAAGTTCTTCACATCATCTTCTTTCATAGAGAATACGCTGTAGCTCGCACCCAAAGAAATTGGACCAGCCATGAAGTACTCGGCACCTACGCCATACATCATGTCGATCTCTTCTTCTTTAAAGTTCGCGCTACTGTCTTCGATTTTGTAAGAGTGTAAGCCCGCTTTCGCGTAAACATGGAGTGGACCAAAATCGATACTTGGTTTTGCTGCAAAATAGATAGCAGAACCTTCCAAATCTAGGTCTTTGCCATCGTAACGTGCATCAGTAAACTCACCAAACGTCTGATAACCGGCTTCTAAACCAATAAATGGAAGAATACCTGTCCCCACATGGATGTTGTACGAGGAAGCCGTTTCTCCACCCACATCTGCTTGGCCGACACTTGCACTACCGTAAATCCAAGAGTCCGCAGAAGCTGTTGCTGATGCGCCAATCAGAGCTAGCGCTAGTAGTGTCTTTTTCATAGTTAACCTTCTTTAAGTATCCGTTCGCAGTGGAAGCTAAGCGGCAATCCACTGCCAATTTCCGTCAAAAAACTACCCTTTGCTAATTTTAATGCAAATTACATACCTAACAAGCATCTATAGCATTTTTAACGCGCTTATCTGATACCGGATAAGGGGTACCAAGCTGTTGAGCAAAATAACTGACTCTGAGTTCTTCCAGCATCCAACGTACTTCTTTGACGCTGTCAGGAACAGCAACACCTTTCGGGATCTTGTTCAGCAGCTCTTTATAGTCATTTGCCACGGTTTCAATCTTAAGCATGTGCAATCGGTCTTTATTTGGATCCGTCGGCAATTTCTCCATTCGACGTTCAATCGCTTTCATGTATCGCAAGATATCTGGCAGACGCTTCCAACCGCACTCGGTTGCAAAACCTTTAAAAATAAGACTTTCGATTTGCGCTTTAATATCTGACAACGCAAAAGCCATACTGAAGTCTATTCTACCTTTTAATTTTTTATTGATATTGAACGCGGTCGTCAAAATTGTCTCGACCTGCTGAGCAATGTCCACGACGGTGTCACCCAGTTCAGCGCGAACGTGTTCTTTCAGCGCTTCAAACTGCTCTGCTTCCCAAACCAAACCGCCTTTTTCTTCAATCAGCTTATCAACGCCACAAGCGATACAGTCATCGATAAGATCCAGAACTTTTCCATAAGGGTTAAAATAGAGGCCCAATTTGGACTTATTCGGCAGGTTTGAGTGTAAATACTTAATCGGAGATGGCACGTTAAGTAAAACCAAACGACGCTGACCTGCTTTCATTGCGGAGATCTGCTCTTGCTCGGTTTCGTAAAGCTTAATTTCAACGCTGTCTTTACTATCAACAATCGCCGGATACGCTTTCACTTCATAACCACCACGTTTTTGCTGATACACTTTAGGCAACTCGCCAAAGCTCCAAGTATGCAGCCCCTGTTGTTCAATATCGTCATCAGCAACTTTCGACAGTGTCTCTTGAACCTTATCTTTTAGGCTGTCTTTGAGCTCATGCAAATCACGATGTTCTTTCAGCTTGCGATTGCGGTGATCTACTGCACGGAAGGTTACTTTTAGGTGATCAGGAACTTGGTCTAACTTCCAATCCTCACGCAGTACTTCAACCCCTGTCATACGACGAAGTTCTTTCTCTAACGAATCGAGGAGTGGCGCTTCCATTGGCGTAGTTCGCGCTAAGAACGCATCAGCATAGTTTGGCGCAGGAACAAAGTTCTTACGAATCGTCTTCGGCAACGCTTTAATCAAACTCACCACCAACTCATGGCGTAAACCTGGGATCTGCCAATCAAAACCAGAAGGTTCCACTTGGTTAAGGATTGGTAGTGGCAAATGCACTGTCACACCATCGTTATCTTCACCCGGTTCAAATTGATAGCTCAATTTCAGCTTAAGGCCATTCTGATGCCAGAAGTTTGGATAGTCTAAATCCGTAATATGGCTTGCATCGCCTTTAAACAGCATCTCTTTTTCAAAGTTAAGCAGTTCGCTGTTTTCTTTTGACGCTTTCTTCCACCATGTATCAAAGTGTTTTCCGGACACAACTTCCGTACCAACACGTTGGTCATAGAAATCAAACAGCTCATCATCATCCACAAGGATGTCACGACGACGAGATTTATGTTCCAGCTCTTCAACTTCTTGTAACAGTTTACGGTTTTGTTTAAAGAAAGCGTGTTTGGTTTCCCACTCCCCTTCTACCAATGCACTACGAATAAACAGCTCGCGACTCACAACAGGATCGATACTGCCATAGTTCACCAAACGCTTCGGTACGATCGGCACTCCATATAGCATCACTTTTTCATGAGCCATCACTGCGGCGCGCTTCTTAGACCAATGCGGCTCACTGTAGCTACGCTTGATCAAGTGCTTCGCTAGCGGCTCAATCCACTCTGGTTGGATTTTGGCAATAATGCGACCCCAAAGTTTTGAAGTTTCCACCAGCTCAGCAGACATGATCCATTTAGGTTGCTTCTTAAACAGACCAGACGCAGGGAAGATGTGAAAACGCGCGTTACGAGCACCTTGATAATCATTCTTTTCCTGATCTTTCATACCAATGTGCGAAAGCAAACCAACCAAAATTGCGCTATGAACACTTTGGTAATTTGCAGGCTCACTATTGAGTTTAAAGTCCATTTCGCGCATCGACTGATGCACTTGGAAGTAAACATCTTGCCACTCACGAACTCGCAAGTAGTTTAAGTAGTCCTGTTTACATTGTTTACGGAACTGATTGCTCGATAGCTCTTTTTGCTGCTTCTGAATGTAATCCCACAAGTTAACAAACGTAAGAAAGTCCGACTCTTCATGGAAGAATCGACGATGTTTATCGTCAGACGATTGTTGCTTGTCACTTGGTCGCTCTCGTGGATCTTGAATAGATAGTGCAGAGGCGATGATCATCAGCTCTTTCAGGGCGCCATATTTAGGCGCTTCCAAAACCATTCGTGCCAATCGCGGATCGATAGGCAAACGCGCAAGTTGTCGCCCAATTGGCGTTAAGCGTTTTTTCGGATCTTTCGCTGCAGGGTTGATTGCGCCAAGCTCTTCAAGCAATCTCACACCATCTTGGATATTGCGTTTATCTGGCGCTTCAACGAATGGGAAGGCTTCAATATCACCCAGCCCCAGTGCCGTCATCTGCAAGATAACCGATGCTAAGTTAGTACGCAGGATCTCTGGATCAGTAAACTCCGGGCGTGACTCGAAATCTTCTTCCGCGTACAAGCGGATACAGATACCCTCTTCCACACGACCACATCGACCTTTACGCTGGTTAGCACTCGCTTGGGATACAGGCTCAATTGGAAGACGCTGAACCTTAGTACGGTAGCTATAGCGACTAATTCGCGCTGTACCTGGGTCAATCACGTACTTGATGCCAGGAACCGTTAACGAGGTTTCCGCCACGTTAGTTGCTAGTACAATTCGGCGACCTGCGTGTGGTTGGAAAATCTTGTTCTGTTCACCAGCAGATAAACGTGCATAAAGCGGGACAATTTCCGTGCTTTTCAGATTACGTTTTGAAAGTGCATCTGCGGTGTCGCGGATCTCACGTTCACCATTCATGAAAATCAGGATGTCACCCAAGCCTTCATCGCAAAGCTCATCGACCGCTTCGAAAATACCTTCAAGCTGATCACGATCGACATCGTCATCACCACGTAATGGGCGGTAGCGAGTTTCAACTGGGTAAGTACGCCCTGATACTTCAATAATCGGCGCATTGCTAAAGTGCTTTGAGAATCGCTCTGGGTCGATGGTTGCCGATGTGATGATCACTTTTAGATCAGGTCGGCGTGGTAGCAATTCTTTTAGATAACCCAAAATAAAATCGATGTTTAAGCTGCGCTCGTGCGCTTCATCGATAATGATGGTGTCATATTGATTTAGAAAACGGTCGTGTTGAATCTCAGCCAGCAAGATACCGTCTGTCATCAATTTTACTTGCGTGTTTTCAGAGATCTGGTCGTTAAATCGAACCTTATAGCCGACAAATTCGCCGAGCTTGGTTTCCATCTCTTCGGCAATGCGGTTAGCAACCGAGCGAGCCGCAAGACGACGTGGTTGGGTGTGGCCAATCAGACCAAACTTGCCGCGGCCAAGCTCTGCACAAATTTTGGGTAGTTGGGTCGTTTTACCCGAGCCTGTTTCACCTGCGACGATAACCACTTGATTCTCTTCAATTGCTTTTGCAATGTCGTCACGCTTTTGGCTAACAGGTAAGATTTCAGGATATTCGATAGTTGGACGCGCGCTCGCTCGCTGCTCAACATCCATCATTGATTTGGCAATATCTAATGCTATTTCGTCAAACACGGCGTTACGCGAGGCTTCTTTTTTAATCTTGCTTGCCCCAGCAATACGCTTACTTAAACGAAATCTATCTTTCAGCATGCACTGTTCGAGTGCCTTGCGAAGAGACGCCGCGCTATTAGCCTGAGCTTTCTCTTCAGGTGCGGCGATTTTTTTTGGCTGTGACGAAGTCAAAGCGTTTCCTATTCTTTTCATTACATAAAACTGGGCGAATTGTATCACAAGCTATTTGGTCGATTGAAAAAAAACGCCCACAACCTTTCGGTGGTGGGCGCTGTTCGTTCATTTCAAGCGTTAGAAATCAAACTGCAAGTAGACCGTATTGTAGTTACTGCCACCTTTAATTCGACCGAACTGAGATGCTTTTTCAAAAATAGCGCTGCGGTGATGCAATGAGTAACCAAACCACATGTTATTGAGTTCAGGTGCGTTAAACAGGTCACCCATATTCACATCAAATGAGAAATCCAGATAGTTCAATAAGTGGCTCGCGGTATAGCCTTTTCTATCCATTTCGTCTTGTTCGATATAAGTAACGTTATCGATGTAAGACAGGCCTTCCGCAACACCAAAGCGCCACTTGGTTGGCCAATCTATGGTGTAATACGCTTTAATGGCAGCAACATACTCGGTGCTGGCTGATTGCACATCTGAAGACCAATGGTGAACAATACCTGGCGTCACATAAATATCGAGTGGTAATCCAAACAGTTCATCCGTTAATGGATGCCCATAAAACAATGACGTTAACTGGTTGTTGTATTTATCTTTTTCGCTTTCAAACGCGAAAATCTCTCCAATATTTGAAGGTGTCGCCCAACCATGAGCCACGCGCCAATAACGCTTGTTAGTTAACTCAGATTTAGGCGCTTTGGTTTTATCGTTGAAGAAACCAAAACCAACAAAAAACTCACCTTCAAAACGATCTTCAACAATTGATGAACTGTACGCATTGTCATCAAGACGAGTCACGCTAGTAGAACCTAGTAAGTAGAGATTGGAAATGACGTGGTAACGCGCATCAATTCCGATATTTACATCCATACCAGCGCCGACTCGGTCACCGCCATACTCAGAGAACCCATAATAAACGCTGTTAAACTCTGCTTCTTTGTAGCGCAAAGTAACACTCGGCTTAAACTCCCAATCTCCAGATTCAAACTCTCCTGACACACGGAAGTTACCATGAAGACGATACTCATCATCGGTCATAAACTCGGTATCAATATGCCAGTTCTCATCCATTTTATAGCGCGCTTGCAAACCGAAATCAGCGGAGTCCCCTTCATTAATATTCTGATAAGACTTAGGAATATCAACAAACCTTAGACGAGTCAGTGCATTGAGCTGCCACTTTTCATCGTCTGATTCATATAAATGTATCCCACCTTCAGTACCATCGATGAACACATAATCGTTCTCGAAATACATCATTGGTACAAAAGTGCTTACTGTTTGATCACCACCCTCTGTATTAAACGGAATCGACCCCGTTCGATACATGGCAGCGATACCCCACTCTTGCTCACTGATCGATTTTGATTCCGCTGCAAACAATGTTGTTGAAAGACATGCTGCGCCAATACCCACTGCTACGCGGCAAATTTTCCACTGATTTATCATTTTTTTGTCCTGAAGGCTCAATATTTGACCTATTGAGTCACTTAATGCTTATGATTAATAGTAATTCGTCGTTAAAATAAGAATATATGTTCTCCTATATCATTTAATTGTGAAAGCATCAAAGTTAAAGAATTTACTAGAATCTCTTCCTAAAGACATCGATCCTGAAGTTGTCTGCGGTGAAATGTGGTTACCCGAGCGTTTAGTTGGCACCCAACTTGACGGTGAATTACTGTTTTTGGAATTTGACTCTGCACCAGAGGAATCTCAAGGAGAGGAAGAAGGTCGCGGCTTTGTTGAGCACGAAATTGAAATGATCCGACACCGCTTTGAACAGATGTTAGATGAAAGCTCTGACACTAAAACCAAAGCAGATGCTATGCTCGCGTTATTCTTAATGGGCCATGAGCTATCAAGCTCGGAAGTAATCGAAATTCTTGAAGACCCAGACGTACCTAACGATCCAACAGAGCAATGATGACACCTGAGAACTTACCGTTTGTAATCGCCGGTCCTATTCTACGTAAAGCAACGCCAAGCCAACTTGTTTTTTGGCTAGTCACCAGTGAACCACTTAGCGGCCGCTTTACGCTTTATCACTCGATTGATGACGGCGAAATATACTCAGCTAACCTAGAAGATTGTCAATCGATTCAGGTAGGCACACAAGCGTATGTCACCTTAGCTGATTTTCGTTTCGACTTCCCAGCCAATACGGCACTAAGTTATGACTTTGAAACTCAGTACGGTAAGTTGTCCAAGCTCGTACCTCATATACTCTATCGTGATGAAAACCGCCCTAGCCTGATTATTTCCACCAAAGCGGATTATGTATTGCACGGCTCTTGTCGTAACCCTCATCATCCAAGCCCCGATGCACTTGTAGCAGCAGACAAAAAAATTGAACTGCAAGCGATAGAGCAACGCCCTGACTTATTGATGATGAGTGGCGACCAGATTTACGCCGACCATGTCGCGGGCCCTACTCTGGATGCCATTGATCAAGTCATCGATCTATTGGGGTTACCTAAAGAAACATTTGTTGATAGCCCGATTCAAGACTGTAATGAACTGCGTCAACACCCTGAATTTTACTATGGCCGCGATAAGATCTTGCCCCACTATGTTGATGACGGGCATTGGCTTACGCGTCTATTACCTCACCGTAATACACCTATTTTCAGCTCACGAGAATGTGAAAATCACCTAGTGACCTTCTCCGAGTTTTTCGCTATGTATCTATTGGTTTGGTCACCAAGCCTTTGGGCTGCGATCAATTCTAGCCGCTTACAAGACAAAGCGTTCACTCATAGTGGTAAAAAGCTGAGCCCTAGTTGGCAGCAAAAGTGGCGTGATGAAAAAGCGATTATTGATGAGTTTGTTTCAGGGTTAACTAACGTTCAACGTTTATTTGCTCACATCCCGACTTACATGATTTTCGATGATCACGATGTCACTGATGATTGGAACCTTACGATAGGCTGGGAAAAAGCCGCTTACGAGAACCCATTTTCTAAGCGCATCATAGGTAACGGGTTAATTGCCTATTGGCTGTGTCAAGGTTGGGGCAACGAGCCAGATAACTTCAATCAAGAGTTTCTGGATGTCGCGACAAAATATTTTGACTCCGCGTCAGCAAACACTCAAGACGCATTCATTCAATACCTGTACAGTTTTGAAAGGTGGCACTACACCATTCATACCTCGCCGAAAGTGGTCGTGCTCGATACGCGAACTCGACGTTGGCGCTCAGAATCCCGTATGAACAAACCATCGGGCCTCATGGACTGGGAGGCGATGATTGAGTTTCAGCATGAACTCATGCATCAAGATAAAGTCATTATCGTCTCAGCAGCACCCATGTTTGGGGTAAAGTTCATTGAAACACTGCAAAAAGGGATGACAACTCTAGGCCAACCATTAGTAATCGATGCAGAAAACTGGATGGCACACCCAGGCAGTGCCAATACCTTGTTGAGCATATTTACACACACGAAAACTCCAACCAATTTTGTGATTTTGTCTGGCGATGTTCACTACTCCTTTGCCTACGATATTAAACTGCGCTTTCGCAAAAGCAGCCCTAATATCTACCAAATCACCTGCAGCGGCTTTAAAAATCAGTTTCCAGAGCCTCTACTAGGAATTTGCGATCATACCGATAGGTTACTTTACTCACCTCGCTCACCACTCAACTTCTTGACCAAACGTAAACGACTTAAAATCAAGAAGCGAGACCCAAACACACCGGGTGTACGTCGACTGGTCAATACCAGTGCTATTGGGGAGCTTAAGCTCGACGAGCACGGAAAGCCTACACGTATCTCTATTTTGACAGGTAAACACACCGAAATTGAGTTTCTACCAATCGAAGAAAAGTAAGGTTTCTGTAAAGAGGCTTGTGATCGGCTTCAATAATCCTTATCTATAACTCATAGAGAACAAATTGAGGCAGCAACGATGTTGAATTCTATTACTAAGCTTTTTAAACAGCTTCTTGAAGGTAACGATCTAGGTAACCACTCAGCCACCGATCCTAATCTAGCGATCGCGTGCTTGTTGTGTGAAGTGGCAGGCGCTGACCACCAAGTAGGAGAAGAAGAAAAAGAAGCAAAACTGAGACTGCTGTCTAAGCTATTGAACTTAGAACCCAATAACGCTCAGGCACTGCTGGCAAGAGCAAATACCAGCAGCCAAGAATCTGCTTCACTTTACGATTTTACCTCTCAACTTAGAGAGTTAGATCAAGAAACTCGCTTTGCACTCATTGAGGCAATGTGGGAAGTGGCCAATGCCGACGGAAAAATTGACCCGCTGGAAGACGCTGTCATTCGAAAAGCAGCAGAACTCCTCTATGTGGACCACAGTGAGTTTATTCGCGCTAAGCTTTCTGCGACGGAGCCAAAATCCTAACAGCAACATAAGCATACAAACAGCCGTTCAAACCAGCACTAATACCACTTTTTAGCAGCAAAATTGCGCTGATATTTTGTTTATAAAACATTGGCGTAACCAATTTCGTAGGTGTCGATATCTATTAAACAAGATTCCTAATTAAATAGGGCAAAACCTAGAAGCAGGTTACATAATTCACTGCGGTAATTTATAAATTATTGAGCATTCACTCCAGTTATATTACTTTCCCCAATCATTTAACTTGTACGATAGATGCATTAGGGAATAATAAATGAAGTACAGTACGTTAGTCGGCGCAATATCCCTGTCTTTTTTGGTTAGTTCAAACGCAGTAGCCAGTGAACTTTGGCAATCTGTTTATTCCGATAGAACAAAAAATAGTAAATCATCCACAACCTTTGCAGTTGATACAGATAAACTAGAAAGTCACTTTACAAATACACAAGCTAGAGGTGGCTTAACACTTCAAGTACCTTTACCTGAAGGAGAGTTGGTTGATTTTGTTTTAGCTTATGACTCCATCCTCTCGCCTGAAATGCAGGCAAAATATCCAGAGCTAAGAACGTATACTGGTCACGCAGTTGGTGATACAAGTGTACAAGGGCGATTTGATTACACGCCGAAGGGATTCCACGGCATGTTTAGTCACAATGGCAAGTATGTTTATGTAGAGCCAAAACCTGATGGTTCAGGCCACTATGTATCGTACAATCACACCCTCTCTAGCCCATTTCAAGATCAAGTTTTAAAGTACTTACAAACCAACCAAGTTGAAACTGAGCAAAGTCGTGTTGCTGCACGAGCCAATATTGAGTCACGCACTTATCGATTAATTGTTTCTGCAACCGGTGAATACTCACAATACCACGGTGGTACTGAGGCTTTGACTCGCGCAGCGATCACAACAGCAATCAACAGAGTCAATCAGGTTTATAACTCCGACTTGGCGGTTGAGTTGCAACTAGTCAATTTCAATATTTACACCAATGCCGATACGGACCCATTTACTGACTCCAATGCAAGCCAGGACATTGGTCGCAACCACGACGATCTCACCAGTAAGTTTGGTAGTAATGCATTCGATGTTGGCCATATCTTTACCACCGGCGGTGGTGGTTTGGCCGCGCTAGGAGCCGTATGTGATGATTCTCGAAAAGGGGCTGGTGTAACAGGCCGATCCGATCCAGAAACCGATGCGTTTTATATCGACTATGTTGCCCATGAGCTTGGCCACCAGTTTGGAGCGAATCACACGTTCAACGGTAACAGGGACAACTGCCAAGGCGGGAATCGCAACGACCCAACCGCTTTCGAACCTGGTAGTGGTAGCACGATCATGGCATACGCAGGGATCTGTGGTAGCGATGATTTACAAGTTAATTCAGACGCCTACTTTCACGCTGCAAGTATTAAAGAGATCAACGACTACCTAGCGACTCAAAACTGTGAAACGGTGGAGGTTTCAGCGACTGAAGTACCCGCTGTCAATGCAGGTTCTGACCATACTGTTCCAGCGAGCACACCTCTAGTATTAACTGGCTCAGCAACGGGCACTGGCAGCCTAACCTATGTTTGGGAGCAGATGGACTCAGGTACGGGTAGTTCAAACTTAACAACCGATCTTGGCAATGGCCCACTGTTCCGCTCTTGGACGCCAACAGCAGAACCTAAGCGTTACTTACCGAGATTAGAAGATGTGATTGATGGCACGCTTGCCAAGGGTGAAACTTACGCGACCACAAGCCGTGATTTGAACTTTAGGCTCACAGTTAGAGATGGCAATGGTGGGGTGTCGAGTGATGACCTGCTGATTACCGTCGATGCTAACAGTGGACCATTTAGTGTTATCTCCCCTACAACAAATGCAACAATAGTAGGTAACGCAAACGTAGAGTGGGACGTAGCAGGTACAACCCAAGCGCCTGTAAACTGTTCAACCGTTGATATCCTACTATCCACAAATGGCGGAGTAACGTTCAATCAAACCTTGCTCTCTGCGACGAATAATGATGGGTCGGAATCTGTGGACTTCCCTGCTCAAGCACACAACAATGCACGTTTGATGATCCAATGTAGTAACAACATCTTCTTTGCTGTTTCGAAGGGTTTCTCAATTGCGCTGCCTGAAGAAGTGAGAGCCGTTGACGATGCTTATACGATTGTTCAAGACAGTGCTCAAACATCATTCGATGTCCTAGCAAACGATAGAGGTGAAGGCACACTTAAGATCACCGCAATTAGTTACAGTGGTGCAGGTACGGCTTCTTATACAGATACAGACGTTAGCTACCAACCTCAGGCAAGCTTTGTTGGCACAGAAACCATCACTTACACTATTGTTGACAACGCTAATCAAACCGCAACAGGAACACTGACCATTGCTGTTAATTCCAACATTGCAACTATAGCGGCAGTCAATGATAGTTATGATCTGGCCCATAATAGCTCGGCGACGGTTCTAGATGTATTGGCTAATGATGCCGGTCAAGGTTCACTAACGATCAGCGCTATCAATTACTCTGGCAGCGGTGTTCTGACCAATTCTGGTACAGGTGTGAACTATCAACCTGCACAGGGCTTCTCGGGTGTTGACTCGTTTACATACACGATCACCGATGAGGCCTCTCAGACTGCCACTACAACAGTAACAATCAATGTAGCAGCAGTGTCAACTGGCAGTGGTAGCGTATCGTCTTCAAGTGGTGGAGGCGGCGGCAGCTTAAACTGGTTCAGCCTATTAGTGTTGGCAGTATTCTGGGTAAGGAGAAATAAATGATTAAAAAAATTCTGCCCTTCGCTCTGATTCTCTTGAGTGGCTGTGCTGCTGAGAAGCAAGCGGAAGTGGATGCACAAAACGCGCTCAATGCTAATGACTATCGACTTTTGCAGATGCCAGGGCGAGGCAGCGTTCTTCCTGGTATAGATACGGAAGAAAGAGCGTTAGCAGCTGAATTATGCGGAGTAAAAATAGTAGAAGGAATCAGTGACGTCGTACGAAGTGATGACGAGCTGGATAAGATCAAACTGTTAACTCAGTATGCGGCGGAGTATAACCTTCAAGTTTATCCAAAGTGCAAAAAAGCTAAGCAATAACGTGGCTTAATAACCTCAAATAGAAAAGGGAGCTCATTGCTCCCTTTTTAACGTTTCTAAAGCATGGTCAATGCTAATTTGGCTAGGTTATAGGCATCAACGTAACCGGAGTGCTGTCTGCCCTCCCACTCGATACCTTTACTTTCTTGAGCGGCTTTGTGGCCGATGCGTTTGTCCTTAAGACGATTCTGAACTCGATACAAGGTTGCAAGGTTGATGAACTCTTTAAAAGGCATTTCAATCCCTTTATCGGCACACTCTTTAGCCAACACCAAATCATCACGTCCCCAAGACGCGAAAATCTTATTCGAACCACCAAAGTTCTTAATCATCGACTTTAACACTTCTTCTAATGGTCGACCTTGCTTCTCCACCTTACGAGGTGTGATTCCTGTCAATTCAACGCAGAATAGCGAAACTTCGTCTTTCTCAGGCTTGACGTAATATTGAGCGCGCTTAACGATTTCGCCTTTTACTAGGTCAATTTCAGCCAACCCAACCTCAATGATTTCACCAGTGGTACCGACACCGTTTTCATTCCAACAGCACATCTCTAAATCGAAACAAACTATACGGTTATGGTTCATCATTTGCCTTACTTGAAACTATTACAAAGTGCGCGATTCTACATTAGAAAAACTGACAATTCGAATTTTGCCTGTTTAACTGATTAGTTATTCCGCAACCGTGACGCAGTTACGGCCAGCTTTCTTACTCTTGTAGAGCTGAGTATCGGCCAGCTGTAAAATGTCTTCTTCAGACTCAATCGTTCTCACTACTGCTCCGATACTTAATGAGCAACGAATTTTCTGCTCTCCATTATCATGACTAGAAAGCGCTACGATACGAGCAATGTTATTTAAATATCGGTAGAGTTCATCCCTATCCGTGATCGAAGAAATAATACAAAACTCATCTCCCCCCATACGAACAAATATATCATCAGGGGCAAGGTTCTCTGTGACGAGCTCTGCAACATGAATCAGCATCTCATCACCGACGATATGACCAAAACTATCGTTGATGTTCTTGAACTTATCAACATCAAACGCAGCCAGTGAAAATACCTTTTCTTGAAAAACCAAGTCATGCAGCTGCTCATTGAAAGCACGTCGATTTAAAAGCCCTGTCAGCGCATCATGATTTACCATGAACTGAAGTTCTTTTGTTCGCTCATCAAGCATGACAGACAAGTACTCTTTTTCGCGAACCTGCAAAAACACGATATAGCCCAGCAAGCAGGCAATAACAAATCCGCCAACGATAATACTACGTAAGACTAAGCGATCATTATTGCTGACACGCCCTGCGAGTTTAAAATCGACGATCCATTCGCGGTTTGGCAATTCAATTTGCTTACTTACCTCTAAGCCTTGCGTCACTTCCCATTCCTTACTTTGATAAAGAATCGGATCATCTTCAGCATCAAACCCCATGTCTGTTACCTTAATTAAAAGGTCTTGCTCAGAGGCTGTACGTGCCATTAGGTCTTCAAAGTAACGAGTGGTTCGAATTACGCCGACCACCACACCAATTAAGTGCTGCCTAGAATCACCATCAAACACGGGGTGATAAACCAGCATTCCTGTCTTTTCTAATGATTGATCTAGACCATCTTGCAGTAAACGTACTTTATCCGACACGTTTGGTTCACCCGTTGCGCGTATGCCGTCTAAGATCAGTTGAAAACGAACACGTGAAGAATAGAAGCCGAGCAAACCTAGATTCGCTTCGGTTCGAGGATAAATATCAGAGGCAACATAAATGGGTTCGTGATTAGGCATGATGTAACCCATAGTTTTAGGTCCATCTTTTGGTACGGTATATAGCTGAAAGTTCGGAAACGTTTCACGTACCGTTGTAATATGTGCTTCTAACTTATTTTCTTCCACACGCTGCATCCACTGTAACCCGACCAAGGTATCAGAAGAGGACACTAGCTCATCCGCAAATACTTCAAATTGGCCCCAATTCTCTGGTTTAGTCGCATGGAAGAAGTTCGCACCCGCTCCGATAAAATGGAGATCACTATCAAGCACTTGCGCTAAGTTATCGGTTTGCTGTTGAGCAAGATTATTGAATAAAGATTTAGTGTATTTAAGTTGAGACTGATAAGAAAAATAAACAACCAAAACAGTCGCAAGCACAGTCAAAAGAAATGTGAGCACCGGATAAATAATCTTTTTGGAGAAACCGAATTGCATAACGCCTTCATGGTTGTTTTAAATGAATCTACATCGCTATCTTATCCTTATACAATCAATAACATAAAGGGGTAATCCGCGATAAAGCTCAAAAATACTGCCCGCTTCACTCAATCTATAAATTACATTCGCCAAAGCGCTTAAAATCTCATCACTTAGCCCGTATATCAGATGATAAAAAGCGAAATCTAGCAGCGCGAGCTATTGAATATGCTACTATCCATCCCAATTTATCAAAATAATTAGGCCCAGAGCCAAAGCAGAGATTGAGCCAATCTCTCCTTAAACTAAACATAAGAGAATTGTCATGACGTTCGATTTACAAATGATCCCTCAAACGTTCGATATGCTTCACGCAGGTCTAGCAGCCTCAAGCGTACTGCTGCTTTTAATCGCAGTCTCTCGTAAATCTACTGTGGTTGAAAAAGTAATTGAAAAGCCAGTCGAGAAAATCGTTGAAGTAGAGAAACCTGTCGAAAAGATTGTTGAAGTAGAAAAAGTTGTCGAAGTTGAAAAAGTCATCGAGAAAATCGTCGAAGTTGAATCGAAACTGGCGACCGCTTCAACCGACTCAGCAATGCAGTTGCTCTCGATTATGCAGCAAGAAGCTCGCCTAATTGACTTCCTAAAAGAAGACCTAACCTCGTTCTCAGATGATGAAGTGGGCGCTGCTGCTCGCGTTATCCATACTGGTGGTCAAAAAGTTCTGAATGACTACGTTACGCTTGAGCACATCCGCACTGAAGACGAGGAAACTCGTATCACGGTAGCGGAAGGCTTTAACCCACAAGAAATTCGTCTTACTGGTAATGTAACCGGTCAAGCACCATTCAACGGTACATTAGTACACAAAGGTTGGAAAGCAAGCTCGATGAACCTGCCTAAATTAGCTGAAAATTACGACGCATCGGTCATTGCACCAGCTGAGGTAGAGCTGTAATGGAAAACGTACAAACGACTACCGAGCAACAAGCGCCTAAATTTAGTGTAGGCATCGACCTAGGCACGACCCATTGTGTGCTCTCATACGTTGATACGACTAACGAAGAAGCACGCGTTGAAGTTCTACCCATCCAGCAGCTTACTGCACCGGGTACAGTAGAAACACGCAGCCAACTTGGTTCATTCCTATACCAACCGCATGAGCATGAGATGAATCCATCATCTCGCGTTTTGCCTTGGTCTTCAGAACCAACGGCGTTAGTCGGCGCAATCGCACGTAACCTAGGTTCAAAAACACCAATTCGCCTTATTGCGAGTGCTAAATCTTGGTTGTGCCATGGTGGTGTGAACCGCCGTGACGCCTTCTTACCAGCGGGTAGCCCAGAAGAAGTGGAAAAAGTATCACCACTTCGCGCGACTGAGCTTTACCTAGAGCACCTAAAAAACGCTTGGGATCATGCTAATCCGTCTTACCCGCTAACAGAACAAGACGTGACCATTACAGTTCCAGCATCATTTGACCCTGCTGCGCGCGACTTAACCGCTGAAGCGGCTCGCAATATTGGTCTGGCTCACTTAACTCTGTTAGAAGAACCTCAAGCGGCACTGTACAACTGGATCGACAACAGCAACGACAAATGGCGTGACGAAGTCTCTGTGGGAGACATCGTACTTGTGGTCGATATCGGTGGTGGTACTACCGACCTTTCTTTGGTTGAAGTTACTGAAGAAGACGGCAATCTGACGCTAAATCGTATCGCGGTAGGTGAACACATCCTACTTGGTGGTGACAACATGGACTTAGCGCTTGCTTACCGCCTGAAGATGAAGCTGGCTCAAGACGGCAAAGAGCTTCAACCATGGCAAGTTCAAGCAATGACTCACGCATGTCGTGATGCAAAAGAAGCACTGTTGAATGATGCTGACCTGCAAGCGGTGCCTATTGTGGTTCCTAGCCGTGGATCTAAGTTACTTGGCGCGACACTAAAAACAGAACTGACCCAGCAAGAAGTTCAGCAAACACTAGTGGATGGTTTTTTCCCGAAAGTTGCAGTGACAGAACATCCAGTACAACGTAATCGCGGCGCACTGACTCAAATGGGTCTTCCTTATGCGCAGGATGCTGGTATTACACGTCACATTGCGGCTTTCTTAACTAAGCAAGCCAATGCTTTGTCTGGTAATGATGCCTCCCCTGCTCAAGAGTACAATCCTTTTGCTGGTATGCCGGGCATGGGCGATGCACCAACCCAAAGCGCTGACTTTATCAAACCAACCGCAATTCTATTTAACGGTGGTGTGCTTAAATCAACCTTGCTAGCAAATCGTTTAGAAGAGACCATCAATGAATGGCTGATCGATGCTGACAGCGAAATGGCTCAACGTCTTTCTGGTGTCGACCTTGATCTAGCAGTGGCAAGTGGCGCTTCATACTACGGCAGCGTTCGTCGTGGTCACGGTGTACGCATCCGCGGTGGTATTGCATCAAGCTACTATGTAGGTATTGAAAGCGCGATGCCAGCTATCCCAGGAATGGCACCACCAATGGAAGCGCTTTGTGTTGCGCCATTTGGTATGGAAGAGGGTTCAAGTGTTGATGTTCCTAGCCAAGAATTTGGCTTGATCATCGGTCAACCGGTTAACTTCCAGTTCTTTGGTTCAACCACACGCCGTGACGACCTAGCCGGTACACACCTTGATCATTGGGCACCAGAAGAGCTGGAAGAGCTCCCTGAGATCCAAGTGACTCTGCCAGTTTCCGAAGGTCGCCGCGAAGGTGAAGTCGTACCCGTCACACTTGCCTCTCGCGTTACTGAGCTAGGCACGCTTTACTTAGAAGCGATCGCAGCAGATAACGGTCAAAAATGGCATGTTGAATTTGATGTTCGTGAAGATGCGAGCAGCAGTGAAACGACAGACCAAGCGTAATAAATACACGGCACCTAAGGGTGCCGTTTTTAGATTATATATGTAGAACAAAAAGGTTTTGTATGGCATCACCTCGTTTTCTCGTCGGTATTGATTTAGGTACAACCAACACGGTTGTCGCATTCTGTGAAATTACTGACAACCTTGAGCAATCTGACGTTTCCCTGTTCGACATTGACCAGCTCATTGGCCCCGGTGAAGTCGTCAGAAAACCACTACTGCCCTCTTTCCGTTATCACGCAGCCCAAAGCCAAATCGCACCAAATGATCTCGTACTACCTTGGGATGACCAGTTGGTAGAAGGTGATATTCAAAACGTCATTATTGGTGAATGGGCTCGAGAACTTGGCGCCAAAGTCGAAGGCCGTCAGGTCTCGAGCGCCAAAAGTTGGTTGTCTCACCAAGCTGTTGATCGCAGTTCAGATATCCTTCCTTGGGCTGGTGGCAATGATGTAGACAAAGTCTCTCCTGTCATTGCAAGCGCGAGTTACCTCAACCATATTCGTCAAGCTTGGAATTACCGCAATCCTAGCAACAAGCTTGAAGATCAAGATGTGGTAGTGACTGTTCCCGCTTCATTTGATGAAACCGCGCGAAAACTAACATTAGAAGCGGCAGCTCTTGCCGGACTAAACAAAATCGTCCTTCTAGAAGAGCCTCAAGCTGTTTGTTATGACTGGTATGCACGCCATCAACACACAGCATCAGAGCAATTGAAAGAACTACCTCTGATTTTGGTTTGCGATGTCGGTGGTGGTACGACTGACTTGAGCTTAATTGAAGCTAAGTTTGACAACGAAGAGCTGACACTTGATCGTATTGGCGTTGGCGAACACTTGATGCTGGGTGGTGATAATCTCGATTTGGCTCTCGCCCATCTTGCAGAGCAGCGCTTTAACCAATCAAAAAAACTCAATGCGGCAAGCCTAACGAAACTGATTCAACAAACTCGTAAAGCAAAAGAGAACCTACTCTCTGCTAATGCGCCTGAAGAAGTCAAGATTACTATGCTAGGCAGTGGGTCTAAACTGCTTGGTGGAACGAAAAGCATTGGCCTCACCAAACAAGAAGTACACCAGATCGCATTAGATGGTTTCTTCCCTTTGTCTGATTTTACCCAAACGCCCGACAAACGCCGTAGTGCTGTGGTGGAATTTGGTTTGCCTTATGTCGCTGACCCTGCGGTAAGCAAACATGTGGCCGAGTTTTTAACTCAGCATCAGCAGGTCTCTCATGCTGCATTGGGCAGTGAAGAGAGCGATAAACCAGCCATTCCTGTCGGTTTGCTGCTAAATGGCGGTGTGTTCAACAGTGATCTAGTGACAGAACGTGTAACTAATCTACTGGAAAATTGGCGTGGTGAACCGGTTACGGTACTCGATAACCCGCATCCTGATTGGTCCGTTGCACTGGGCGCTGTTGCTTTTGGTAAGGCACGACGTGGTGCGCAGCTTAAAATCGGTGGTGGCGCTGCTCGTTCTTACTTCTTGCACTTACAAGAAAAGAACAAAATGGGTAAGGCGCTCTGCTTACTTGCCAAAGGCACCGAAGAAGGACACGAGATTCGCTTGAGTGGTCGTCGCTTCTCCCTCACTTTAGGTGAGCCAGTGCGCTTTAACTTGCTAACATCAACCCATGACACGCTAAGTAATAACACGGCGATTCAAAATGGTGTGATGGTAGACGTTGATCCCGACTTGTTCATGCCCCTTCCCCCTTACATTTCCACATTGGAAGGTGAAGGCGTTGAGCTTCAAGCTAACCAGAAAGAGCGTGTAGAAGTCCAATTAGCTTGTCAGCTAACCGAAGTGGGCACTCTTAAAATGGAGTGTGTACATGTAGAAGACGATAGCAAACGCTGGGCGCTAGAGTTTGAAGTGCGCAACCAGAAAGCTGAAGAAAGCGAACAAGCAGCACTGCATCCTCGCCTTTCTGAGTGCAAAGAGTTGATTGGCCGCATATACAGCGGAAACAAAAAAAGTGCGGACGGCCAAGAGATTAAAACACTTGCTAAAGACCTTGAGAAAAAGCTCGGCAAACGCGATGAGTGGGACTTTACTACCCTTCGCCATCTGTTCGATGCTTTCGCGCAAGGTCGAAAACGTCGCCGTCGCTCTGAGCCACACGAAAAAAATTGGCTCCGCTTAGCTGGCTTTGCACTACGACCTGGATTTGGTGACGCTACGGATTCGTGGCGAATCGAACAAGTTTGGGGGCTGTATCAGCAGGGAATTCAATTTAAGAATCATCAAGGCTGGACAGACTGGTGGGTATTTTGGCGTCGTATTGCCGGTGGTTTAAACCAAGAGCAGCAAGAAACCATTTTAGCCGACATAGCTAAGTACTTACACCCAGGCGCAATGAAAAACCCTCAATCGGCAAAAGCGGCGCAAGAGATGGGTTACGAATCAATGGTTCGTTTGGCGGCTTCGTTGGAGCATCTAGAAATGGAAGATAAAGTCCTACTTTCTACTTGGTGCCTGAGTAAAGCAATCAATCACAACCAGTTTGAGCAAGCACATTGGTGGGCTCTTGGTCGTTTAGCATCACGCACGCCACTTTATGGCAGTCAACATAATGTTATTCCACGTGAACAGGCAGAACAGTGGCTACCTAAACTGCTTGAACAAAATTGGCAAAAAGAGCCAATGATTGCGTTTGCAACGGTAATGATTTGTCGTAAAACGGGAGATCGTCTATTTGACATATCAGACGACTATCGCCAGCAAGTGTTAGACAAGCTCAAACAGAGCAAAGTCCCTGAATCTTGGGTTTCTCTCGTCGCAGAAGTGAAAGAGCTCTCTGACAGTGAATCGAAACGCGTCTTTGGTGATGCATTGCCAAGCGGTTTGACTTTAGTTCACCAGTAGAAGTGCCACAAGATAAACTGCCAAATCAATACTGGCAGTTTTCTGGTGAGCCTTATAACTATCAAAAAGAGCACAATGTTCTTTTATTAATTGGAAAACATCATGAGCCAACAACAACCCAACAACCCTCTGCACGGACTGTCGCTAGAGAAAATTCTCACTCGACTTGTTGAGCATTATGGTTGGAAAGGGCTGCACGACCAGATCAACGTCAACTGTTTTAGCAAAGATCCTTCAATAAAGTCTTCACTCAAATTTTTAAGAAAGACTCAATGGGCAAGAGACAAAGTTGAAGCACTTTATATCAATACATTTAGCTAACGTTCTCTAAGTTTAGAAGGTGGCACGCCCGTCCAATTTTTGAAGGCTCTTCTAAAATTAGCCGCATCACTAAAGCCGAGTTGATAAGCAATCTCTTCAACCGTCAACTCGGTTTCCATTAGGTACTCTTTAGCTAACGCACACTTAACGTCATTAATGAGCAACTGAAAACTTGTTCTCTGCTCTTTTAAACGACGCCTCAAAGTTCTCGATGAATAGCCATACTCACTTGCAATAGTTTCTATCGTCGGAAAGGATGTAGCTCTTTGAAACAGATCCACTTTTATTTGATTGATCAATAAATATGGGGACTCAGCGGCATCCATAAGCAATTGACAATTATTCAGTGTTTGGCTGAGCATTGCCGCATCGTGTTGAAGCAACGGTTGATCTAGCACATCACGCTCAAATATGAGTTGAGTCTTTGGCTGTTCAAATAGGACGGAGCTACCAAACCGCTGTTGATAGTGCTCTACATAGCTAGGTTTTCGATACCGTAAGGAGAGTCTCGTAATATTGAGCCTATTTCCTGTCATTTGGTTAAACAGTGACACTATTGAGCTAAGAAAGAATTCCGTGCAGAAAGGGAGTAGCTCACCGATGTCAAAACTATTGTCGATTTCAATAATGACGCTCTTTTGATCCTGCACCATTTTTACCGAAAATAAAGGACCGTTCAGCCGCAAGTGTTTAAAACCTATCTGAGCTGCTTGAAGCACGTCTCGGCTTGTCGCCATTGCATAACCAAGTGCGCCAAAGTGACTGAACGAAGCTTGCTCGCCAGCAAATAAGCCAATGCCTTCGTTTGGGTATAGATATGTTACGCGCTGGAAGATTCTCAGTTTATCTGAATAAGTCATTTGAACATCATCACTTTGCCAATCAAGTGTCGGTACCCCTACCTCATCAAGTAGCAGCGAGATATTTGCTCCCTTTTTTTCCAAAGCGGTAAATAGCAACGAAATATCCATCGCACCTAATTGATAGCGGTGATCCACAGGCTTATATTGCGCGATAATATTCATAGCATCCCCTTCGAGATAAATAGGCTACCCCTTATCGCAAACAAATAAAGTGATATTGCTTTCATTAGTGTCCGAAATTAACCTCCAACATTAACCAATTACATCGCACCATAGTAAAGATGTTAATAAACGGTAAAATAAACATGTTAGCACCTAGCCAAACAATACCCGCACCAGAATCGCTCATTGATTCATCTGGCCAGCCGGTATTTGGTCAATTCAATGGAATCCCGAAACAATTAGGTATCGAAAAGTTCAACTATCGAGATAGTATGGATAGAGGTGCTAATCTGTGGGGCAGATATTTCGACTATAAGCAGTTTCAGTTTATTAGTGTGGTGACATCTCGTTTCATAATTGGAGTTGCCATTGCCGATATTCGCTATCTTGGGTCTTCATTTTGCTACGTTTATGACATCCAACAAAATAAACTTGTCGAACAAACTTGGCTACGTCCTCTCTCAGTCGACAAAGTAATGTCCTCATCCCCACATCATGGTCTATCTCATATTGCAGGTCGAAGCGTGATGTTTAATATCGACGCTGGCGTTTGGCAAATATCCATTGATACAAAAACCATCACCGCCAATATCACGCTATCCCCTCCTGAAGACAGCCTGCCACTCTCTATGTGCACTCCGACAGGTTATTCAGGTTGGACATATACACAAAAACATAACGCGCTATCTGTCTCCGGTTGGCTAATCATTAACGGCCGCCCTGTAAAACTGGATAACGCTTTGGCTGGCTATGACTTCTCGGCAGGTTACATGCGTCGTGAGACCAGTTGGCGATGGGCAAGTATTCACCACCAGCTGAACGGAAAAACACTAGGGCTCAATCTGGCGGCCGGAGTCAACGAAACGGGCAGCTGTGAGAATGCTCTTTGGATAAACGGTGAACGACATCTTTTAGGCCCAGTATTTTTTAGTTTTGATCGAGCTAACCAACAAGCCCCTTGGCATATCCATTCGCTAGACGGTCGCATTAAACTAACCTTTCACGCCAAAAATCAACGAAGCGAGAAACTCAACCTTTGGTTACTCAAAAGCAATTTTCGCCAATTTATCGGCTTTTTTAGCGGGACAGTTATCGACAATCATGGTGTTACACACCAATTAGACAATGTCATTGGTCTTACTGAAGATCACTTTGCACGTTGGTAAAATGGGGAAATGAATATGAATCTAACGACACTCGTAGACAACCCTGAATGGCTGCTGATTGTACTCGCTCCAGTTTTTATTATTTGCATGTTGGCTGAGTATTTCGTTGGTCAAAAACAAGGTCACCTACCGGAGAACTCTCACTACCGTTTGGCTGAAGTTATTTGTAACTTTACCCTCGCTGGCATGCATCAACTCTCTGATTTACTGACGGGGCTTTTTATCGCCTATCTTTATCTTTGGCTATTCGATTGGCGAATGTTTGAGATTCAAATGGGTGTGATGAGTTTCATCACCCTAATGATCTTACAAGACTTTTTCTACTATTGGTTTCACAGAGCCAGTCACCGTGTTCGTTGGATGTGGGCTGCACATGTCGCTCACCATAGTTCTGAGAATATGAATTTTAGTACTGCGTTTAGACAAAGTTTAATGTACCCGCTTGCAGGAATGTGGCTGTTCTGGGTTCCGCTGGTTATCATTGGATTTGAACCTAAATGGGTGGTCTTTGTGGTACTACTCAATCTAGGCCTGCAGTTTTTCGTTCATACTCAGTGGATACGTTCTATTGGCCCGTTTGAGTACCTCTTTAACTCACCATCTCATCATCGAGTTCACCACGGCCAAAACCCGCAGTACATTGATAAGAACTACGCCGGCGTACTCATCATATGGGATAAATTATTTGGCACTTTTGAACCGGAAGTTGAAACAGTGCGCTACGGCATCACAAAACCCGTAAATAGCTTTAATCCGATCACTGTGACTTTTCAAGAGTGGAAAGAGATGCTCCGCCAAGTCTCTCAGCAAGGCATCTCAATCAAGCACCGATTAAAAGTTTTATTCTCGCCGCCTTCTGATTAATGCAAATTCAAATGGCTGAGACTCCACTTATTCAGCCAGTCGTTTTTCTTTTATGAATAAATCGGTTAGTCTAAAGCGGATTTGAATTGTTAGGTAAACCATCTTTGCTAAGTCGTCAGTTTGTTATTACGTTTATCGCCGTTTTTACGCTGTTTTTTACAAGCGTAGCGGTGAGCGTGCAAGCTAACGAACAAGCGGATATCAACCTTTCATCGTTTGCCTCTCAAGGTTCAAATCTCATTCACCCGCTAGAATGCCCAAAACCCGAGCATTCAGAGCAACAATCCAGTCACCACTGTTGTGCGTCGATCTGTCTACTAAAGATGCCATGTGCTCAAACACTGGTTAGCACCTACTCTCCACCAGCATCATTGGCTTTGATTGGCCAAGATGATAACCAAAAAGCCATTGCGAGAGTCAAAACTCTCTTTCGCCCTCCCATTGCGTAATTCCCAACCCTTTTTATTCGGTTTATGCCTGTCATAGACCCAGCTGTATATAAATTAGTTAGGAATACCCAATGAAAAAGTTATTTACTCTTTTCGCGACTCTGCTCGTCGCAATCAATGTACAAGCCGCACAGTTTGAAGAAGGTACCCATTACAAGGTTCTAGACGTGGAGAAATCCGCCGCGCCTAAAGTGACCGAGTTTTTCTCCTTCTACTGCCCTCACTGCTATAAATTTGAACCGGTTATCGACAACTTGAAAGCCTCGCTACCAGAAGGCGCTAAGTTTGAGAAAGTACACGTTGCTTTTATGGGGCAAAACATGGCGGTTCCGATGGCAAAATCATACGCAACCATGGTGGCGCTAGATGCCGAAAAGACAATGGTTCCAGCCATGTTTAAGCAAATCCACGAACTACGTAGCGCTCCTAAAGATGAAGCGGCTTTACGTCAGATTTTCATCGACAATGGTGTTGATGCTGATAAGTTCGATTCGGCTTACAACAGCTTTGTCGTGAACTCTATGCAACGCGGCTTTGACAAACAGTTCGAGAAAAGCACCTTAACGGGTGTACCTGGCGTACTTGTGAATAACAAATACATTGTGAAAGCAGACCAAATCCGCTCGTTTGAAGAGTACAACCAACTAGTCAACTACTTACTGACCCTTTAATCGAGTCTCTATGACCAAAACCAGCGCTTTAAGCGCTGGTTTTATTTCTTAACAACGTCCCTTTTTAGCCTGACCTGGTGGGCAGAACTGACCATTAGAACTTGCCTCTTTGTTTTTGAGTTTCACCTCTACGTCCTTGTACTCCCCTTCTATACTATTTATCTGGCAGCCTGCTAATAACCCGCTGATACAAATCGCCAACCATATTTTATTCATCATTCGACACCCTCTACATTTGTGCCTGACTTTATTCGCACCTAGATCTAGAATGTCATCGGCTAGTCAACTTCTGTTTAGTCTCTGTCAAGCTCAGTTAGAAAGGAGAACTCCGTTGGTATTGGAACGTTTTGACGATATTTATCGCCGTGCCGCCGAACGTAAAGGTGGTGTAGAAAAGCTAGAATCTCTGTTTTCAATCCCATTGAGCCCAGAACAAATAGCTACAATCCCCAACGATCGTTGGCTATCAGCATTTAGTATGAAAATTTTCCAGAGTGGAATTTCATGGCAAGTGGTTCGCAATAAGTGGCCCAATTTCGAAGAGGTTTTCTTTGGTTTTAAAATAGAGCCGCTGTTGATGCTGTCTGATGAACAGTGGGACTTAAAAGCGGCGGATAAGCGCATCATTCGCCACCACGCCAAAGTCAAATCAATTCAAGCCAATGCGCAGTTAATGCACGAAACCTCGCTTCATCATGGCTCTTTTGGCCAAATGGTCGCAAAATGGCCGAGTGATGATATCACTGGATTGTGGTTGTTTTTGAAAAAGCATGGGCAACGCTTAGGCGGTAATACAGGGCCGTACAGTCTGCGTCAAATGGGCGTCGATACGTTTATTTTATCCGGTGACGTCGAGTCTTACCTAAGAAGCTACAAAATCATTGAGGGTGGTAAAGATACTAAGCGCTCCCTAACAGCAATCAACGCCGCTTTCTCTCATTGGCAACAAGAAAGCGGTCGAAGCTTATCCGAAATTAGTCAGACGATTGCGTTCAGTACCGGTGACAATCGCGTCTAGGTCTAGTCATTAACTGAGTTGATGAGTTTTTCACACAACGTTTTCAGTGTGATTAACTCATCCAATTCAAGATCGATTTTACATTTCATCTGCTGAGGAACGGCAAATGCTTGCTGTTTCAGACCTCGCCCAGCATCCGTCAACAACAATACCCGTACCCGTTCATCAAGATCAC
>Ga0209272_10000255_pt1 | contig 52484 bp, 44 predicted proteins | sample tdDd002_FD_187125 | JGI IMG/M metagenome (GOLD analysis project Ga0209272, IMG submission 187125) | Marine sediment microbial communities from the Atlantic coast under amendment with organic carbon and nitrate - tdDd00.2 (SPAdes)... | ecosystem: Environmental > Aquatic > Marine > Coastal >...
GTTCAAATTCTGAACTAAAAGCTAAAAACGTGATCTCTAAAAAAGGTGGTGTTATTGGAATCGCTTCTGCTACTGTTTTAAATGAGAACTTCGACGTTAACGAATTTGAGAGAATCGATATTACTGAGACCACTTTGATCCCAGTTGAAGGAGAAAAAATTCAAATGGTTACCACTCATCCTGTAAATTCTTACAAGTTTGAAGCTGGAAAAGGTATCACTATTGTTGATGCTGCTCAATTCTGGAAATCTTCAAAACACCTTGTTGTTAAAGTAAGATAAGCTGTTAGCAGTAAAGTTTATAACGATTATATCAAAGGCTGTCCATTAGGATGGCCTTTTTTTTCGTTTAAATTCTTAGGAATATTTCAAGCTTGAGCCAGCAAAAGGATACCCTCATTAGCTGCTGTTCAATTCCTCAAGAGTAATTTAATGAGCCTTGTCGATAAGCTCACGGGGGCGATCGCAGTAGCGTTTAAATCGATGATATAATAGTTTGTCAGGTAGGGTAGCCTTACTTTATTCAACCGAATTCTTCATGGATGGCAATCTCAAGAGTAATACTATTAGGATATTTGACAGGATATACCCACCATAACAGTTACTCGCAATCAAACATGAACGTTTTAGCCCGAGCTAAAGTGTTCAAAAATTGAGGACTTACCCCTCAGTTATGGAGAAACATTCCACAATTTAATTCCAGAATATCCTTTTGGTAAAACACAGCCTTAAGCAGAGAATGACTCGTAACACACTCACTATCTTCACCTTACCGACAATACGCAATATATAACTAACAATACCTCCGGATTTTGGCACGGTATTTACATTAGTGTATTCAGAAACTATTTAAAATTATATAATTAAAACAATTACTATGAAACGTATTATTTTTGCCTTAATGATCTTACCTTTTTTTGTTGCTTGTAATCAAAAAGAGTTGAAGCAACTAAAAGAACAAAATCAACAATTAACAACATTGGCTCAGCAAAAAGATGCTGCGATCGATGATTTTGTTTCCACATTAAACTCAGTCGAAGAAAATCTTAATGTCATTAAAGAGAAAGAGAAGATTGTAGCTGTTAATACAGAGAACCCAACAGCATCTCAAAAGCAAATAATTGAAAATAACATTACTTCTATCAACAGCTTACTTGAGCAAAATAGAACCAAGCTTGCTGAATTAGATAAAAAACTTAAAAACAGCTGGTACCAAAACTCAAAGTTGAGAAAATTAACTGAGCGTTTGAAAGCTGATGTTGCACAAAAAGAAACTGACATTATTGTTTTGAACGAGCAAGTTGCTAGTCTAAACGTAAAAGTTGAAGGTTTAAATGCTGATGTAACGAAACTGAATACTAACGTTGCTGATTTAAGTACAGAAAATGCTGAAAGAGCACAAACTATTGTAGAAAAAACAACTTCGTTGAACACAGCTTACTACGTTGTTGGTTCTACTTCAGAACTAAAAGCTAAAAACGTAATCTCTAAAAAAGGTGGTGTTATTGGAATCGCTTCTGCTATTGTTTTAAATGAGAATTTCGACGTTAACGAATTTGAGAGAATCGATATTACCGAAACAACTTTAATTCCTGTTGAAGGTGAGAAAATTCAAATGGTTACAACTCACCCAGTGAGCTCATACAAATTTGAAGCTGGCATAGGAATCACTATTGTTGATGCTGCTCAATTCTGGAAATCTTCAAAACACCTTGTTGTTAAGATTAGATAAGCTGTTAGCATAGAGTATTAAAAAAAACGATTAAATAAAAGGCTGTCCTAATAGGATGGCCTTTCTTTTTTTTCAGCTAATTCTTCCTTTAAAGCCATAAGGTTTAATATTTATCACCCTCCAATTTGCAAGAAAGCACCAACTACAATTCTCACTATCAATACCATTGAAATATTTCTATAGCAAGCTTTTGTGTTCAACAATTGAGGACTTTCCCCTCAGATATGGCGAAAAATTCCACAGTTTTAGGTCTGATAATCTTTTCTTAAAATGTAACCTCTCACAAACAAATGTCGTAAAAATCACTATATAAGGGTCTTGCAGAACAATTATTGAGTATCAGATGCAATTCCTAATGGTTTTGGCACGGTATTTACATTAGAGTATTCAGATACTATTAAAATCTCATAATTAAAACCTTGACTATGAAACGTATAATTTTTGCCTTAATGATTTTGCCTTTTTTTGTTGCTTGTAATCAAAAAGAGTTGAAGCAACTAAAAGAACAGAATCAACAATTAACAACAATGGCTCAGCAAAAAGAAGCTGCGATTAATGATTTTGTCACTACATTAAACTCTATCGAAGAAAATCTTGACGTCATCAAAGAGAAGGAGAAGATTGTTGCTGTTAATACTGAAAACCCTACTACTTCTCAAAAGGAAAAAATTGCTAATAATATTACTTCTATCAATAGCTTACTTGAGCAAAATCGTACCAAGCTTGCAGAACTAGACAAGAAACTAAAAGGTAGCTGGTATCAGAACTCAAAATTAAGAAAGCTGGCTGAGCGTTTGAAAGCTGATGTGGCTCAAAAAGAAGCCGACATCGCTGCCTTAAAAGAACAAGTTGCTAGTCTTAATATCAAAGTTGAAGGTTTAAGCACTGATGTTTCTAATCTTAACACAACTGTAGAAGAGTTAAGTACTGAGAGCGCTGCAAGATCAAAAACTATTGCTGAAAAGACAGCTTCTTTGAACACTGCTTACTATGTGGTAGGTTCTACTTCTGAGCTTAAAGCTAAAAACGTGATCTCTAAAAAAGGTGGTATTGTAGGAATCGCTTCTGCTATTGTTCTAAACGAGAATTTTGACACAAAAGAATTTACAAAAATTGATGTTACTGAAACAACTTTGATTCCTATTGAAGCAGAGAAAATTCAGATCGTTACAACACATCCAGTAAACTCTTACAAGTTTGAGATTGGTAAAGGAATTACCATTACTGATGCTGATCAATTCTGGAAGTCTTCAAAATACCTTGTTGTTAAGGTAAAATAATCTGTTCGGATTAGACTTTTAAACGATTATATGAAAGGCTGTCCATTGAGATGGCCTTTCTTTTCTGAGCCAATTCCTGATATATTGATCTACTGATAACAGGTATTGCCGACAAGATTGAAGGCAGGTACTACAAGGATTCTCCTTCCCTAACATATTTAAATGTATTATGTGAGGCAATTTCATTACATAATTGAGGAATCACACCACAACAGTGGGGAATTATTCCACAGTATCGACACCTCAATTTATTCTCAAATAAAACCAAACAAAATTCAGGCATCATACAAACCCTATATACAAAGGGGTTTAACCCAAATGCCAAAAAAATATTTCCTGACAGTAAATATTTTGGCACAGTATTTATACTATAATATCTAGAATTTTATTTTGAATATTATATAATTAGAAAAGACTATGAAACGTATTATTTTTGCATTATTGATCTTACCTTTTTTTGTTGCTTGTAATCAAAAAGAGTTAAAACAACTTAAAGAACAGAATACTCAACTAACTTCAATGGCTAAAGAAAAAGATGCTGCCATCAACGAGTTTGTTGCGACTTTGAATTCTATCGAAGAAAATCTTGAGATCATTAAAGAAAAAGAGAAGATTGTAGCTGTTGATTCTGAGACTCCTACTAAATCTCAAAAGCAAAAAATTGCAAAAGATATTACTGCAATCAACAACTTACTTGAGCAAAACCGTGCTAAGATTGCTGAATTAGACAAGAAACTAAAAGGTAGCTGGTACCAAAACTCAAAGTTGAGAAAATTAACTGAGCGTTTGAAAGCTGATGTTGCTCAAAAAGAAGCTGACATTGCTGCATTAAACGAGCAAGTTGCAAATCTTAATGTAAAAGTTGAAGGTCTTAATGCTAACGTTACTAAATTGAACACTGCAGTTGAGCAATTGACTACTGAAAATGCTGATCAGGCAAACACTATTAGCGAAAGAACAACTTCTTTGAACACTGCTTACTATGTAGTAGGTTCTGGTTCTGAGCTAAAAGCTAAAAATGTTATCTCTAAAAAAGGTGGTATTATCGGATTAGGTTCTGCTACTGTCTTGGCTGAGAATGCAGATACAAAAGAATTTAAGAAAATTGATGTCACCGAGACTACTTTGATTCCTGTTGAAGGAAAGAAGATTAAGTTGGTAACTACTCACCCAGTAAACTCTTATAAGTTTGAAGCTGGAAAAGGTATTACCATTACTAATGCTGATGAATTTTGGAAGTCTTCAAAATTCCTAGTAGTTAAGGCTCGATAATCAATTCATGGTTGAGTTTTAAGGTTGTCCAAGAAAGGCTATCCATTGCGGATAGCCTTTCTTATTTTTAGGTCTGACGCAACGACTTTAGCCTCAAACAAAAATTCTCTCCGGGCTCTATTGATATATTTGAAATAATTAGTATTTTTATTTATTCTAAATAAATAAACTTTATTACTTCAATTATGAACAAAGCACATAACATCAATAAGCTCTACGCCATTCTCCTAATCTTTTTAGGACTTTTGGGCTTCATCATGCGTTACATGGAACTTGGCGACTTGCAATACACTGCCCTTATTCCTGCAGCATTTGGTTTGATTCTCTTCTCTTTCACAAAGGGCATACAAAAAGAGAATCCAGTGATTGGTCACTTGGCCAGTGTCCTTACCCTCATCTTGGTTGTGATGTCAGCCGCGATGCTCACAAAGGGTTTGGCAGCAGATTTCAGCCTGGGGCGCAAACAAATCATCTTCTTTTTAGTTATTCTAGGTGGTGTGTACAGCCTGCGGTCACAGTTTCTCTATTTTAGAGCTCAACGCAGACGAAAAGCCAAGTTGAAATAAATCTCGAAACTTGAGAAAAAACAAATCCCGATCTACAGCAGTAGGTCGGGATTTGTTTTTGAGTTATAAGGAGCACAATTGATTGTTAAGAATCAATTTCGTGCCCACAGTTGGGGTATTTATTATCTGAATAATGGACTTGGTCAAAAACAAAATAAATAACAGGCCGTCCCTACAGGACTTATAATTCATCATGGAAATTGTATGCTATAGACAGTTCATCCCTAACGGGATTAAGCATTGTAATCTTGTGTTTCTAAAAGTCCCAGAGGGACGATATGTTTATAGTAAATTAAACTGGAAGGATTTTAAAGTCCTGTAGGGACGGCCTATAAAACAATATCTCACGATTCTGCCGGATTAACAAACCTTTAGATGTTTACCTATAAAGTGAAAATAGTAATCGGACTGAATTAGTTGTTCTGATAAACCGTGACGATCTTATGGCCTTTACTCTTCAGGAGAGCCTGTGTTTGACTGTAGTTTTGTGTGAATCCCAACAAAAAACCGCCACCACCCGAACCACAAAGCTTGAGTGAAAACAATTTATTCTCAAGGCCTAGTTCCCAAATTGCAAGGAATTCTTCGGGAATCATTGAACGGAAATGTTGTAACTGAAACTGAGACAGCTTCGCCACATTTTCGAAAAAAGGAGTCGACTCGCCTTTTATCAGCTCCTGAATGCAGTTGTTGTTAAGAGGAATAAACTCCTGCTTAATTTGCTCTGAGTATTCTTCCGCCTCGCAAGACTTAAGAAAAGCTTTCACCAAAGGTGCCGTATTCCCTTGTTTATCGGTATCAACCAGGAAAATAGCACTATCCTGACCAAACTTACGACCTGGCAATGTCACTAATTCTATTTTATGAGAATTATGAATCAGCAGAGGTAATTTTAAGTAAGAATTTAAAGGATCTAAACCCGAACTCTGCCCGTGAAAGCCTGATTCTAATTGGGAAAATAGCGTTTTTAATTCGGTAATCTGTTCAGCTCGGATAATACGATTATTCGGAATCGCTTTGCGAGCATATTTTTTATAAATAGCCGCACATAAAGCTCCCGAGCTTCCTAAGCCATAACTCTCAGGAATACTCGATTCAAAATATAAACCTTTGGCAACATCTTTCTTTAAGGCTTTTATATGAATAAAACGATCAAGCTCTTTCTCTTCGATATATGCACAGAATTTTTGAAGCTCAAGATTCGATCGGCGAGCAAAAAGTCTATCGGTATATTTATTCTCATCTACGAAACTCAACTCTCCCTTAAAATGGGTATACGGAATACTCAATCCCATGGAATTAAATAGAACAGCGTACTCCCCAAAGAGTAGAATTTTAGCGTAATATTGTTCTGGTCTGCGATTCATTATCTTCTGCGTTTATTTAATTCTCTGAGGACCATTGCCCATACCATCCTGAATAAATTTCCCCTCTTCAAGAAGCTCTGTCAACTCCGAATTGATAAAGGCTATTACCTCGTTTTTGTACTGCTTGGGATACAGCAAGTGAATGTTGGGACCGGCATCAAGCGTAAAAGTCACAGGCAATTTGCTTTGACTTCGAAAGTCACGAATACGCTCAATCGCTTCGAGCGTATTCGGTTTCAGAAGTGTATACGAAGGATTGGAATTCATCATCAGAGCATGCAAACTCAGGGCTTCGTTTTCGACGATACGCGTAAAGTTCTCGAAATCGCCCTTCTCTAATACGACCAATAATTCACTCATGTTGGTTCGCGCCTGTTGAAAACGGGCATCAGCATATGGATGTGACTTCATCAGTGCATGCCCCACTGTGCTCGACACCTTTTTGGGCGAGGAGTCTATCATTAAAATGGCATCCTGCATTTGATCAAAAATTGGATGAACAGGTGCCGTAAACGGGATAGCAAAAACATTAGAACTCTGTGGTAGTCCTTCCATCTCGCCCCAAATGGCGTACTTCCCAAAAAGGGAACGTGAGGCACTGCCGGAACCCAATCGGGCAATTCGGCTGGCTTTCTGATAGAAATAGTCCCGGGGCATTTCCATTTCGTCTATAGCCTCTTGCATACTGCACAGGCAAAGAGCCAGTGCACTCATGGCTGAAGCCGAACTGGCAATACCTGCCGAATGTGGGAAAGTATTTGAGCTCGAAATTTTAAGTTTGTACTTATTCAGACAAGGCAAATCATTTGAAATGGAATCAATAAATTTGCTCACTTTCTTCTCAAAAACCGGATTCTCTTTGCCCTCAAAAAGATAAATGAGAGACTTTTCGCCTGCCTTTATAGGAGAATAAGTCAGCTCGAAACGAGAAACCGATTGTTTTAAGCTCATGCTTAATGAAGGATTACATGGCAATTGGATCCCATATTTTCCCCAATATTTTATCAGGGCAATATTGGAGGGACTCTCCCAGATAATTGTATTTTCCATTGTCGTCATAGGTCTTATCTTTACGAATCTGATTCATCCATTAGCACCATATTCTCCCAGGGGATAATGGTGTTTAAAGATTTCGAATCGAAATAATTCTGAATTGTGTTTTTGTCCCAATCGCTTCGAAGCATAGCAAAATCCCCCCCCCAGGCACCCAGTGATTTTATGGCCCCCTCAAAATCAGCAAAAGCTAGCTGCTTCAAACAAGGCTGGCCTAACAGGCCTGATGTAATGCGTTCGTGTTCTGTAATAATTTTATCGAAATCGACAGCTGAACGAGTTTCTAAAAGCTGAAGCGATAAGGCAGAAATAGCCTGAATTTCTTCTTTATGACCTTTTTCCTGAGCTAGAAATCGAATAACTTCCTTTTCTGATTTCTGTTTCTTACCCAAATACAAAAAGTAGATTTGATCTTTGAATTCAGGTGAGAAGACACAGGGTGTTATCTGAGCTTTATTTTCGATTCTTTGAAAGAGAATAGGCGTATTGTTTTGGGCACAGGCAATATCGTATCCCGAAGCTTGAGAAACGCGGCCAAGCAGTTCAAAAGCATCGACTTTAGCCCACTGTGCCACATTATTTATGAGTGTAGAACTGCTTCCCAAGCCCCAGTTTCTATTAAAATTCAAATGGGTTTTAATCCTATAGGAAAGTTCATCACGAAATTGGGAATTTAAATCTATAGCATGGTTTAAAAGCTCAGCTACAAAGTCTTTTTCAGGCAAGTTGCCAGCCTTTGGTTTGAGAATTTCATCCAAAGAAAGATCGAATTTCAACCACTCTTTTTTATTTTCAAAAGCCTGCCACTTCAGTCCTTTCTCAGTATTTGGATAAACAGTCAGCGATTGCCCGTATTGGGTTGGGACAGCCAGAGTCAGTGCACCTTTAAGTACTAAATACTCAGCTGTTATCAACAACTTGCCATTCGAATAATAAAACTGATCTTGATCCAAAACCTAATTATTTTGTGTTCCTAAGGCTGTTCAGGAAGTTTTCTACCTCACTGTAACTCACTGTTGTTTCTGCAAAGCGGGTTTTTGCCATCAGTTTCTCTGCCTTGTTGGCATTAAAAGCATTCAGTAGATTCGACAAATGCATTTTCATATGTCCATGTTGAATACCTGTGGTCACCAGGGAGCGAATGGCTCCAAAGTTATTGGCCAATCCTGCAGCAGCAGTAATCATCATCAGAACTTTCGCTGAAGGATCCCCTAACAATTCGAGGCCTAATTTAGCCAAAGGATGCAGCTTGGTTAAGCCACCGACGGTGCCCAAAGCAAGAGGCAATTTCAATTCGTATCGGAATCGATTATTACTAATGCTGGCCTTGGTCAGACTCTTGTATTTTCCGGTCTGCGAGGCCCAAACATGCGCGTTGGCTTCAACGGCTCTAAAGTCGTTTCCAGTACCCAATACCACTGCATCTACCCCATTTAAAATCCCTTTGTTATGTGTGCAAGCCCTGTAAACATCAAGCTCGGCTATTTGTGTGGCTTTTAAAAATTTGTCGGCAAATACCTCGCCCGACATGCCTTCGTGTACGCCATCAAAATCTTTTACATCACACTCAACCCAACATTCCACAAGGCAATCGGGGGTGTAGTTTGATAAAATAGACATGACGATTTCACAATCGCGCTCCTCATCCGTCCACTCGGTTTGATTACTGATGAAGGTTTCTAAAGTTTTGGCCATCAATTCCAGACAGGAGTTGATAAAGTTAGCCCCCATTGCATCCAAAGTTTCGAAACTCACGTGCAACTGGTGATAATTCTCCATCTCGTGACTCATGTCGATCAACGATAGGTCGTGAATACCGCCCCCTCTGCGACGCATATTGGTCGTTAAGCTATGTGTGGCACACATCAGTTCGCGCTTCAATTCAGGGAAAGCCTTTTTTAAACGATCGCTTTTCCCTTTCCAGAGAAAATGAACCTGCCCTGTTTTTTCCATAGAAAGCACCCTGGCATGAAAGCCACCACGCTCAGCCCAAAACTTAGCCGAACGAGAAGCCGCCGCAATAACCGAGCTCTCCTCAGTCACCATAGGAATGTGATAGACCTCTTGGTTGATCACAAAATTGGGCGCAATCCCAAAAGGAAGAAAGAAATTTGACAGCGTATTTTCACTAATTTCATCCAGGAGGTTTTGTTGCTCCAAGTCGTTCAATCTAAAATAATCCAGATCCTCTTCAATTTGCTCACCCTTCCCACTAATCTCTCCAAGATATCTTAACTTTTCAATTCTCGAAAGTTTCGAAAAACCCTTTATTATCTTATTGTTCATATGATGATTATTTTAAATTTTGGACATATGGCTTCTCTATACCCTAACAGGCAAACATCAGGAACGCCTATCTCACTTGTAAATAGGCCTCAGCCAATTGCAGGCCTCTAATTTGATTCTTGATATAATATTCCAGCTCACTATAATCAGCTTGAGCATATTTCAACAAAGCCGAAGCCTGGCCATATATGGAAGGCAACTCACTTTTTTTCATGAGATAATAGCCATCCAAACAAGAATCAATCCCGCCAGATATAATCAGCTCTTTACACTGAATTGAGTCTTTGCTCTTAACGATATCGTTCACCCATTGAAGCATTTCTTCAGCATTGTGGCCAATTTTACTTAGGGCCTCAAACACTTTGCCTTCTTTATCAGGATGACGCATCAACTCTATTTTAGCAAAATTAGTACCGCCAAATGCTCCAAATTCAAGAGCTTGCAAGGGCAATTTTAAAAGGGCCTCTATACTTTTAGGTCCCATACCTTGTCCCACCTCTTTAACAATAAGGGGCACATGAAGCTTCTCTAGCAATTCCTGCAAAGTCTCGATAGGAGAACGGCGTAACACATCTCCCTCTGGCTGCAGGCTCTCTTGCATGGGATTAATGTGTACAATTAATCCGTCAGCTCGTAAGTTTTGGAGTAAAACCTCAACTTTATCAAGCGCTTTATCTTCAATTAATGTCTCAATCTGACAAATACCAAGGTTGGCATACAGAGGCAAATCATCTCCAATGATCGAACGCATATCGAAATCAGAAAAATGATCATTGCTATCAATCAAAGAGCGACATGACCCCAAGCCCATTCCCATGCCAAACTGTGCGCAGGCACGAGCAAGATTAAGATTGATCTTTGCAGCTTTTTGAGTTCCACCCGTCATGCTCGATACCCAAATTGGAGTACGAAGCTGCTTGCCTAAAAACTCAAAAGACTCCAGCTTTTTTTCAGGATGAGCACTTAAAAGCGGTTCGTAAAAGAAACGGGTATCAGCTAATGCATTTTCCATATGGGAGCGAAAGGCCAAATCAATATGATCTCGTTTTCTGTCAGTCATTGTTTTTTCTCTTGTCGGTTATCGGTAATATGTTGTCAGTTGTATGTTATCGGTTCATTTGTGCAACTCACAGTTTCACTAAATAACAAACTCATAAACGAACTCTTTTAACTCTTTATCCTTCTTTGTCCGCCATCCCCGAAGCATCGGGGTGTTGCGAGGGAGGATTTTCACTTTATCCTTTTGTATCCATTAACTCGTAATATGTCTCGATATCACCAATCTTAGGATCTCTGAAGTCCCTTCACCTATTTCCAGAATACGTTGATCGCGATAAAATCGCTCCACATCAGAAGATTTTAACAGACCGTGAGCCCCATGAATCTGAACCGCTTCGTTAGCAACTTCCCTGGAAATTTCAGAACAAAAGAGTTTCGCCATGGCCGATTGTTTACCAAATTCCTGCCCATTATCTTTCAACCAACAGGCTTGATACAATAAACTACGAGCAGCTTCAATCTTTGTGGCCATATCAGCTAATTTAAAAGCAATGGCCTGAAACTTCACAATAGGTTTCCCGAATTGCTCTCTTTTGTTAGCGTATTTTAAAGCCTCTTCGTACGCACCCTGTGCAAGACCTAAAGCCATAGCAGCAATGGTCAGTCGTCCTGAGTCGAGAGTTTTCAGCATGATCTTCGCCCCCTGGCCCAAGCCACCAAGTAAATTTTCCTTAGGTACCTGGCAATCTTCAAAGGTCAAATCAGCTGTGTCTGAAGCTCGCCACATCATTTTTCCTTTCATTGCCTCAGCTTTAAAACCAGTGGTACTTCGATCAACTAAGATAACAGATAATTCCTTTTGACCATTATTCTCACCCGTAATTACCTGAAGGGTAACACCCATTGAGGCTTTTGATGAGCCATTGGAGATAAATTTCTTACTCCCATTAATTACCCAGTTCTCATTGATTAACTCGGCTTTAGATTGCGTTCCTCTCGAATCGGAACCTGCATTTTCTTCGGTCAAGCCGAATGCCCAAACATTTTTGCCTGTTGTTAACTGGGGCAGGTAATTCATTTTTTGCTCCTCAGTCCCAAAATAATAGATAGGCCCAATACCCAATGAATTATGTGCGGCAAGGGTCGAAGCTTGTGAAGCATCAACTCTGGCCAATTCTTCCACAGCAATAAGCAGGGATAAATAGTCCTTGCCTTTTCCGCCATATTTTTGCGGAATATAGATGCCGAAAAGCCCCATTTCTCCCATTCTACGGGTTAAATGTGTGCTGAATTCTTCTTTTTCATCCAGTTCAGCCGCCATGGCTTTAACTTCTGTCTCTGCAAATTCTCTGACTTTTGTTCTAAGTTCCTCGTGTTCTTTGCTTGTATAGGGATTCATATGTGTTTTTGCGTTCTCTTTGATTTAATTACAGACCCGTATGTCTTTTAATTAGCAAACCTATATAAAATCCTTTACCTCTAAAAATTATTTAGAATTAATTTTGATAAAAATAAGATCATTGTGAATAACAGAAAGAAATTAAATCTTCGTGGCTAGCTCCACATCCAAATTCTTGGCTATTTCATATGCTTCTGCAATAATAGTATCAGGATAATTGTTGATTTGAAGAATCTTAATCGCATTTCTATTTTTCAATCTCCCCTCTAAACTGAGCATAAAATCCCCTTTTATTAAACTTGACAGATTTGACAGTAGTTTATATTAAATGTAAAATTTAAATTTATACGAATTTAAATCTCAAACTATGGAAATTGAAATTTGGAACATCTGGTTATTCGCTGCAATTCTACTGTTTGCTGTCGAAGTTTTCTTTACAAGCTTCGTTACCGTATTTATTGGCATCAGTGCTCTGATTACATCAATTGGTGCAATTCTGGATTTAAATTTGCCATTGCAGATATCACTTTTCTTAGGGCTTTCACTCCTTGGAATTTTCCAAGTTCGTCCCTCAATAAAGAGATCCATTTACCGAAACACAAACCCAAGAAGAAAAAATGCCTTGGCTGGGCATAAGGCTAAGGCAACCAAAAAATAATGACTCATAAAAGCCTGGAATAAAATAACCCTAACCCTTATATATTTCACGAAAGGTCGAGCATTTTTGTTCGACCTTTTGTATGACCACTTGCGCAATCTCAATATGGAATCTCATCCTGATATTTATCGGGACTAAAATGTATCCGAGCAATCTCTATTTTTTTTACCTTTGGTATCTATTTGAAAAATGACAGAGCCCTGGCTTAACGATTCAAACCAAAACACATGCAGTTTAAAGATATAATTGGACAAGAGGCCACTAAGTCTCGCTTTATTCAAACCGTAAATGAAAATAGAGTGAGTCATGCACAACTCATCGTTGGTGAAAAGGGTGTAGGTAAACTGGCTATGGCTATTGCCTTCGCTCAATATGTTTCTTGTCAAAACAAACAAGCCAAAGACTCTTGTGGCGAATGCGCTTCTTGTAAAAAATATCAGAAACTGGTTCATCCTGATTTGCATTTTGTTTTTCCTGTAGTAAAAGGAAAAGGGGTTACAAATCCGGTAAGCGACAATTTTATCGAAAACTGGAGAAAACAAGTTATCAGCAATCCCTACTTCGATTTAAATGACTGGTATGCCGGCTTGGGCGTTGACAATGCTCAGGGCATGATTTATTCAAATGAGAGCAGCGAGATACTCAAAAAGCTGAGTCTTAAAACTTATGAATCTGATTATAAAATCATGATCATTTGGTTGCCTGAAAAGATGCATGCAGCCTGTGCCAATAAGCTCCTGAAACTGATTGAAGAACCCCCGGTAAAGACCTTATTCTTTTTGGTATCAGAAGAGCCCAAACGAATTCTTCAAACCATTTTGTCGAGAGCTCAGGTAACAAAAATTCCACGAATTGAAAAAGAAGCACTTAGTCTGGCGCTTAAATCGGAATACAACTTATCGGAAACAGAGCTGAACAACCTGGTGCGTTTAGCTGAAGGGAGCTACCGAAAAGCTCGAATCCTAATCAAAAACTCTGATGAAAACGCTTTCAACTTCGACCGTTTTGTGAGTATCATGCGAATCTGCTATGCTCGAAATGTACTCGAGCTTATGACTTGGGCAGAAGAAATTAGTGCCATTGGAAGAGAGAGACAAAAGAGCTTTTTGCAGTATTGCCTTAGAATGATTCGGGAAAACTTTATCCTGAATTTGAAACAGGACGAAATGGTTTTTCTGAATGGAGAAGAAATGAATTTCTCTCAACGTTTTTCACCCTTTATCAACGAAGACAACGTATGGGCTATTGCTGATGAATTAAGCAAAGCCTATAATGATATTGAACGAAATGGAAACGCAAAAATCATCTTTCTTGATTTGAGCTTGCGCTGGATTAAATTATTACGTCCATAAATCGAGCTTTATATTTTTGGACTCCAATCAATTTTAAGGCTTGTATTTTGCATTTATTCATAATTATCCTGTACTATTTTTCAGTTTCGAGAAGACTTCTCTTATTAGATATTTTTCTGGATTTCACTGTCCTTTAAAAAATTAATTAACTTTAGGAGTTATTTTTGGTATTGAAGCTCAGTAGATCTGATAGATGTACCATATTATTAGCTAATTTTGCAGACGCATTTGTAGAATTTTCAGTTCGGATTTTATTCGAACTTCATACATAGATCATGCAAGCCATTTTTGTACCGAATACCGTACATGGATGTGTTTCTGCACTCAATATATACACATATGATAGAAGAGAAGGAACCAAAAGGTAAATGTGGCGGTTGCGCTAAAAAGAAATCCGATCACCGACTTTTGGCAGGTAAACTAGATGTTTACGACTGGTTAGGTGACGTTCCTGAAAGTGCATTATGTCCTGATATAATAGAAGTTAAATTTAAAAACACACGTAAAGGTTTTTATGCCAACAACAATAAAATCCGACTAAAACGTGGTGATACTATAGCTGTTGAAGCATCCCCGGGACACGATATAGGCATTGTTTCACTGACTGGTGATTTAGTGGTTGAGCAAATGAAAAGACAGAAACTCGACCCTAAAACTTACGAAGCCAAAAAGGTTTATCGCATAGCCAAGCCGGTAGATATAGAAAAATGGCACGAAGCCATTGCCCTAGAGCACAAAACCATGATAAAGGCTCGCCAGATTTCTGCAGATTTAAAGCTGAACATGAAAATTGGTGATGTAGAGTATCAGGGTGATAAAACCAAAGCAATATTCTATTACATCGCAGATGACAGAGTCGATTTCCGTGAATTGATCAAGGTTTTAGCCGAAGAATTCAGAATCCGAATTGAAATGCGCCAGATTGGAGCACGTCAAGAGGCAGGACGTATCGGCGGAATCGGACCTTGCGGACGCGAACTGTGTTGTTCAACCTGGATCACCAATTTTGTTTCGGTGACCACCAATGCGGCCCGCTATCAGGAAATATCACTTAACCCTCAAAAATTAGCTGGCCAGTGCGGAAAGTTGAAGTGTTGTTTGAATTACGAGCTTGATATTTATATCGATGCACGTAAGGATTTCCCTGCAACCAATATTGCATTGGAATGTAAGGACGGAACAGCATATCATCAGAAGACCGATATTTTCAAACGTATCATGTGGTACAGCTTCGATAAGAACTATTCTGTCAATATGGTTCAAATTCCTGTCGATAGAGTGAAAGAAATCATTCGTTTAAACAAGAAGGGGACTAAAGTAGACGAATTGGTTATTAAGAAAGAGGTTGTGACCCGAAAAGCTCTCGATTACGAGAATGTCGTTGGTCAGGACAGTCTGAACCGATTCGATAAATCGGATGCGCCTAAGAAACCTCGTCCAAAACGTAAGTTCCGTCGTAAGCCTCGTAAGACGAATAAGACGGAATAAGCCTACGTTTGAATTGAGATTTAAACATATATCAAATAAAAGTATTGAGACATAAGACTAAAACTCACTACTCAATACTTTTTACTGCTTTTAAAGACCAATGATTTGATAATTTTATTTAATAATCAATGACACTAAAATCCAAATACCTTCTCCTGCTTTTTGTCTCACTGATGTTTGTCTTTAATGCCTGTCAGGACAATGGTGTTTACGAAAATTACATCGAGATTCCGGGCCATAAATGGCATAAGGATCATGTCGCAAGTTTCGAAGTTGAAATATCTGACTCCTTACAGATGCATAACATCTATGTGAATATCAGAAACACAGGTAAATATCCATTTAGTAATTTGTGGCTTTTTATGAAGCAAACAGATCCTGATGGAAAGGTTATAGAGGATAAATTTGAATGCCATTTGGCAGATGAAACGGGAGATTGGTTTGGAAGTGGTTTTGGCGATATATTCGACTTACAACTTCTTTATAAGCCTTCGGTCGTTTTTACCAGGCCGGGAACTTATCTTTTTGAAATGAGACAAGGTATGCGGGGTGAATATTTACCCGGAATCGTGAATGTGGGTCTAAGGGTTGAAAAAACAGAACTATTACAAAATAAAAAATAATACATCCTGAGATTAGTTAAAGCTTTTTACACAAAGTAACAGCCTGACAAAGTCTGGCATAAACTGACATCAGCGTATTCATATATAAAAAACAAAGTGGGAAAGAATAAATTAAAGCGTTTTGCAGAGATGGAAACTTTTGAGAATGTTTTCCAACCCTCACACGAAGATGTTTGGGACAAGGAATTCATACTTAAAGGTAAATGGCATAAGGAGTATTTTAAAAACGATAATCCTATCGTGCTGGAAGTTGGTTGTGGAAAAGGCGAATATACTGTCGGTTTGGCACAACGTTTCCCTGACAAGAATTTTATTGGCATCGATATTAAGGGGGCGAGATTGTGGCAAGGTGCCAAAATAGCCACTGAAGAAGAACTTAAGAATGTCGCTTTTGTTCGAACCAAAGTTGAGCTTTTACGTTCCGTTTTTGCAGCTGGCGAAATTTCCGAAATCTGGATCACCTTTGCTGATCCTCAAATGAAGAAGGTAACCAAGCGACTGACCGGAACTCGCTTTATGAAGCTGTATAGCGATTTAATGGCTGAGACTGGCATGATTCACTTGAAATCAGACAGTCAGTTCCTATATGAGTACACGCGATACATGATTAAGGAAAACAAATTAAAAGTTCTGACCGACACAAACGACTTGTACAATTCAGAACACGCGAATGACATATTGGGCATCAAAACCTATTATGAAGCTCAATTCCTTAGCAAGGGGATTCCAATCAAGTATCTACAATTTTTATTAGAAGGAAAAACCGAATTTGTTGAGCCTGACGTGGAAATTGAACTGGATGAATACCGTAGCTTTGGTCGTGACAGACGCAAGCAACCCATGGAAGACAAAGACAAACCTCAAAACAAAGAAGCTTAGTTAACCGATTTTTAAGCTCAATGCATCATGTCGGACATCTATTCACGCATATTTAAAGTGGTACAGGAAATACCCGCAGGGCGCGTGAGCAACTACGGTGCTATTGCCCGATTTATGGGTTCGCCACAAAGCTCACGTATGGTCGGTTGGGCCATGAACCAGTCCCACAGCTGTGAGGAATATGTGCCGGCACATCGGGTGGTGAATCGTTTGGGTATGCTTACGGGCAAACATCATTTTCCTGGTGAAGATCTGATGCAACAGCTACTCGAAAACGAAGGCATCGTGGTTATCAATGATCAGATCCAGGACTTTAAAAGCCATTTTTGGGATCCCATGAAGGAACTTCCTGAAGATTTTATTTAAAATCAATCTAAATGATTATATTTGCCAACGCGTAAGTTCGTTATTTCAGAGATTGTTATCAAAGGGCTGAAATTCATTTTTCTTTGTCCCGGATGCACCTTCACGAAATCACAAATTTACCAACTTACTAAATCACAATATCATGTCATATACAAATAAGCAAGTTACCGATGCTTTAAAACTTGTAAAGTTTCCTGGTAGCGATCAAGATATTATAAGCCTGGATATGGTTCGTAATATGAAAATTGAAGGTAAAAAAATTGCCTTCGATCTAGTTTTCCAGAAATCTGACGATCCTAATATCATTCCTTTAAAAAAGGCCTGTGTTACAAACGTTTTGCGTTTTGTAGATAAGGATGCTGAAATCAAAGGGAATATTAAGGTGAAAGCCGTTCATATTGTTGAGGCTCCGTCGGTATTGCCTAAAGTAACCAATATTATTGCTGTAGCTTCAGGAAAAGGTGGCGTTGGGAAATCAACAATCTCTTCTAACCTGGCTGTTGCCTTAGCCAAGGCTGGTGCAAAAGTTGGTCTAATCGATGCCGATATTTACGGTCCTTCGGTCCCTAAGATGTTTGGTTCGGAAGATGCGAGTCCTAAACTGACTCAAATTGATGGTAAAGACAGAATTGAGCCACACGAGCGTTACGGTGTAAAGATGCTTTCTATTGGTTTCTTTGTTGATCCTGCTCAGGCAACGGTGTGGAGAGGTCCTATGGCTTCAAATGCACTCAAGCAGATGATTGAAGAAGGCAACTGGGGTGAACTGGATTACGTGCTTATAGACCTGCCTCCCGGAACTTCAGACATTCACTTAACATTGGTTCAAACTGTTCCGGTAACAGGTGCTATTGTAGTGAGTACTCCTCAGGATGTGGCTTTGGCCGATGCTGTTAAAGGCATCAACATGTTTGAGGGTGCCGGTGTTAATGTACCTATCTTAGGTTTGGTTGAAAACATGTCCTGGTTTACACCTGCTGAGTTACCAAATAACAAATACTATATTTTCGGTAAAGATGGTTGTAAAAAACTAGCCGAAGAAAAAGGGGTCAATCTTTTGGGACAGATTCCAATTGTTCAAAGCATTCGCGAAGGTGGTGACAATGGTGCCCCCGCAGCCTTGAACGAAGATTCGGTAACCGGTATGGCTTTCGCCGATTTGGCAAGCAAACTGATGACTGCCGTTGAAGACAGAAACAAGAATATGAATCCAACTGCTAAAGTTGAGATGACAAGATAATTCCAAAGGTCAAAAGTCGAACAGTCACATAGTCTGAATGTCGATAAGATCTGATGAATAAACATAGAAAAGCACCTTCGGTTTCGAAGGTGCTTTTTAGTTTTTAAAAATCATAATCGAACAGAAGTATTCTGCCTTTTTCGATAGAAAGATGAATATAGCCCGATAACAAAGGTCATTTTTTCGAACTTCCTTACTAAGGTCTAAGTATCAAATAATGTTTTTGAAGCTACCCTAGGCATAGGATTATAGCAAGTCAGTCGTTGAGAAGCTTCCCTACACAAATTTTGGCTTCAACTCGCAGGTTTGAAGAAAAAGTGACACTCGCTTAGGTTCCCCATAACTTTTTGGGAAGTAAGCTACACGCATCTTGGCTTCAAAATTTCCGTCTTCATACCTTCATTCCAAAACCTTAGTCCCAAACAGCCTGTTTGAAGAAAAAGTGACCGAAGATTGCCTTCCCCACAACTTTTGGGAAGTAAGCTGCACTTATCTTGGCTCCAAAATTCCTTTTTCAAGCTACCCTACATAAATGTTGGCTTCAAATAGCGTGTTTGAAAGGAAAGTGACCGTAGGTTGACTTCCCCACAACTTTTTTGGAGGCAAGCTACAATTATCTTGGCTTTAAAATTTTATTTTCCTCCTTCCGGAACCCAACTTGCCTTCAATTAAAAATTATAACGAAAAACCCCGATCGTAATATACGATCGGGGCTATATTAAAAAAAATTGTATGCTTATCGAACCTCTGAACCCGCTGCAACAGCTTGCTCAGGAGACACAAAAGCCAATTTACCATCAGCATCTTCAGCCATCAGGATCATCCCTTGTGATTCGATTCCTTTTAGTTTACGAGGCTCAAGATTCATCAAAACACTCACTTGTTTGCCAATAATTTCTTCAGGCTTGTAGTGCTCTGCAATACCCGAAACAATGGTTCTTGTATCGATTCCTGTATCAACGGTTAATTTTAATAACTTTTTAGTTTTAGCTACTTTTTCAGCTTCGGTAATCGTTCCCACACGAACATCCATTTTCATGAAATCGTCGAAGTTGATATTTTCCTTAACTGGTGTCGCTACCTTATTTTCTAGTTCGTTTGCAAGTTTAGTCGCTTCTAGTTTATCAACCTGGGCTTGAATCGTTGCATCTTCGATTTTCTCGAACAACAATTCAGGCTTATTAATCTGGTGCCCAGCTGGAAGCGCATCGGCTGTTATATCAACCCACTCAATGCGATCCATATTAAGGAAACCACGAAGTTTCTCAGCCGTAAATGGCAAGAATGGCTCCATTAAGGTGCTCAGGTTAGCTGAAATCTGTAAAGAGATATTCAAGATAGTCTTAACACGTTCCTCATCGGTTTTAATCACCTTCCATGGCTCAGTATCAGCTAAATATTTATTACCCAAACGAGCTAAGTTCATTGCAACTTTAAGAGCCTCACGGAAATGGAAAGTTTCAAGATTCTTTTCAATCTCAGCCTTAAGAACTGGAATCTGAGCTAATGTTTCTTTATCGAAATCGTTAAGTTCACCAGCTTGAGGAACTAAACCACCAAAATATTTGTGAGTCAAAACAAGAGCACGATTCACAAAGTTTCCAAAGATTGCTACCAACTCATTGTTATTACGAGCCTGGAAATCTTTCCATGTAAAGTCGTTATCCTTAGTTTCAGGTGCATTTGCAGTTAATACATATCGCAATACATCCTGCTTCTCCGGGAATTCTTCAAGGTATTCGTGCAACCAAACTGCCCAGTTACGAGAAGTTGAAATCTTATCCCCTTCAAGGTTCAGGAATTCGTTTGATGGCACATTATCAGGAAGGATATAAGATCCTTCAGCCTTAAGCATGGCAGGGAAAATAATACAGTGGAATACGATATTATCCTTACCGATAAAGTGAATCATTCTTGAATCTTCAGCCTTCCAGTACTTTTCCCAATCAGGTGTATGCTCCTTAGTTGCCGAAATATATCCGATAGGTGCATCAAACCAAACGTAAAGAACTTTACCATCAGCTCCCTCAACAGGAACAGGTACGCCCCAGTCCAAATCGCGGGTTACCGCTCTTGGGTGCAAGCCATTGTCTAACCACGATTTACATTGACCGTAAACATTTGGCTTCCATTCTTTGTGTTCCTCAAGAATCCACTGCTTTAAGTGTGGCTCATATTTATCTAAAGGCAAATACCAGTGTTTTGTTTCCTTCAACTCCGGCTTGTTTCCTGTGATTGATGATCTTGCATCAATCAAATCAGTTGCATTAAGTGAGGTACCACAGCTTTCGCACTGGTCTCCATAAGCTTTCTCATTTTTACAATGAGGACATGTTCCGGTAATGTAACGGTCAGCTAAAAACTGATTCGCCTCAGCATCGTAGTATTGCTCAGACGTTTTTTCAACAAATTCACCTTTGTCGTGAAGGGTTTGGAAAAATTCTGAAGCAGTCTCATGATGAGTTTCCGAGCTGGTTCTGGAATACACGTCAAATGAAATTCCAAACTTCTCGAAAGAGTCTTTTATAATGTTATGGTATTTATCGACCACATCTTGTGGCGTAATACCTTCTTTTTTTGCCTTGATGGTAATGGGTACACCGTGTTCGTCCGAACCACCAATTAATAACACATCCTCGCCTTTCATACGCATGTATCTCGCGTAAATATCAGCAGGTACGTAAACGCCCGCTAAATGACCAATATGTACCGGCCCGTTCGCATAGGGAAGAGCAGTAGTAACAAGTGTTCTGTTGAATTTTGTCATCTGAAAAATGAGGTTTTATAAGGTAGTCATTCAACATCGGAGATCAATTTGTCCGAAGGAACTTAGCAACACCTTAAGTATTAATAATGAAATTATTCACGAGTAGCCGATTAATGAATCGGTCCCGAAAGCGCAAAGATAAAATAGAATTAGCAATTACAAACATTTAGATTTGAAATGATTCGGTATTCATTTCATAATAGTTAGGGATTTTATTGCTAATTTGTCACTTCAATAAAAGTAAAATCCTCGCTGCTTTAACGAAGATAATTATAAACGTTCTCGGTTTCATCACAATATGAAACATATAATAAGACACTAATGTACCAACCATCTACACTACAAAAAGGCGATAAAATAGGCCTGGTTGCTCCTGCCGGAAAAATTGATAATCAAAAGATAATAAATGCTCAAATGCTACTTGAATCTTTAGGCTATGAAGTCATATTAGGTAAGCATGTTTTCGATGAATACCATAATTTTGCCGGGAACGATGAAGATAGAGCTGCAGATTTCCAGTTCATGCTCGACCATGAAGAAATCAAAGCAATTATGTGTGCCCGTGGGGGTTATGGCAGCATTCGTATCATCGAAAGGCTTACTTTTGATGGCTTCGAAAAGCACCCTAAACTATTGATTGGTTTCAGTGACATTACCATTTTCCATGCCCGCTTGAATGGACTTCACTTTGGAAGTTTACATGCCACCATGCCCATCAACTTCACCGATAATGTGGCTGATTCCAGCTCCTTACAAAAGCTCATGGATTATCTGGAAGGTAATCTTTCAGACTATAAACTTCCTGCGCATCAACTCAACAGAACCGGAGCTTGTAAGGCTGAGTTGGTAGGAGGTAATCTCTCTATCATTTGCAGTTTAAACGCAACACCCTACGAACTTAACACCAACGACAAAATTCTCTTTATTGAAGATTTAAATGAAGAACTCTACCATCTTGACCGATTGATGCAGAGCTTGAAATTGAGTGGTAAACTAGCAAGACTTGAAGGTCTTATCGTGGGTGGCATGAGCGATATGAAAGATGGTGAAACACCTTTCGGTAAAAAGGCCTATGAAATTATTAAAGAAGCCGTTCAGGACTACGATTATCCTGTTATTTTCGATTTTCCTGCAGGACACATCGACGAGAACTGGCCCTTGCCTTTTGGGAAAAAAGTGAGTATGGAAGTGACCGATAATGAGGTGAAATTGAGTTGGAAAAACTAAATTCCACGCAAAGACCGCGAAGGATTTAACCACAAAGTTCGCAAAGAATAATTTACATGATTTAATGAAAATCACTTTGTGATCTTGGCGTATCTTAATAATCTAATATTTCTTAGCGCACTTTGCGTGATACTCTTTAACTAATATCCACGCAATGTCCGTGAAGTTTTTTATTCGCTGAGTTCGCAAAGATTTTTTTTAAGCCTAACAAAAAACTCTTTATCTTACAGTTTCACACAGACTTAAGTCATCAGCTATGACAGAAAATGAAATATCGCATAAGATTATAGGAGAGGCTATCAAAATTCATAAAAGTATCGGTCCTGGCCTTTTATAGTCCGTATATGAACAAGCACTTATGTATGATTTAAAACAAATAGGACTTAATGTAAAGAATCAGGTTCCAATGCCATTTGTTTACAAAGAAGTAAGACAAGAAATTGGTTACAGGTTAGACTTACTTGTTGAGGATAAAATCATTGTAGAGATCAAAGCTGTTGAAAATTTAGCACCAGTTCATTTCTCTCAACTTTTAACTTATTTGAAATTGTCGAATAAGAAACTCGGGTTGCTGATAAACTTTAATACGAAATATCTGAAAAACGAAATTCATCGAGTTGTTAACCAGCTCTAAAACTATTCCACGCAAAGAACGCAAAGTATTTTATCGCAGAGTTCGCAAAGATTATTTACATGATCTAGTCCCCCTTTGCGATCTTGGCTTATCTTTAAGATCTAATAGTTCTTAGCGCCCTTTGCGTAAAGCACTTTAACTTATTTTCCACACAAAGAACGAGAAGTATTTAAACGTAGAGATTGCCAAGAAAAATCTACAGGATAAACAATTACACTTTGCGGTCTTGGCGCGTCTTTATTATCTCATTTTTCTTAGCGCCCTTTGCGTGAAACTTTTAAAACCATGGCAGTACACAACGATTTAGGTAAATTAGGCGAAGATTTAGCCACCAAGTACTTGTTGAGCAAAGGCTATAAGATTATAGATCGTAACTGGATTTATCAGAAAAAGGAATTGGATATTGTTGCAACTGATGGTAAATACCTTGTTGTTGTGGAAGTCAAATCCCGCTCAACCGATTATTTTGAGCATCCCTCTGATGCCATTACCCTAAACAAAATCAAATTTCTTTGTCGGGCAACACAAGCCTACGTCGATCTGAAGGATGTTGAAATGGAAGTCCGTTTCGATGTGATATCTGTGATTAAACGGAACGATAAATTCGACATCGAACACATTGAGGATGCTTTTATTGCGCCAATAGACTAATGAATAATTATCGATTTATAATCACTCATTGTAAATTACGAATTGAATACTATGAATATTGAAGAATTAAGAGACTACTGTCTTTCAAAAAAAGGAGTTACCGAAGGCTTCCCATTCGACGAGGAGGTACTTGTTTTTAAGGTGATGAATAAAATATTTTTACTCACCAACATCAACAAGGATCTAAGTATGAGTGTAAAATGTGATCCAGAACTAGCAGTGGAGTTACGCGAACAATTCCCACAAGTATTACCAGGCTGGCACTTAAATAAAAAACACTGGAATATGGTTGCCATTGATGGTTCTATTTCAAATAATCAACTCAAAGAGTGGATCGATCATTCTTATGATTTAATAGTTGCTAGCTTAACTAAAAAACTTCAAAATGATTTAAAGCAGCTTATTAATTAAGGAAACTTAATATCTTTCCATCCGAAAAGAAATACACAACCATAAAATAACAATCATGAATTTTAAACAATTAAGTGTTATCGCACTTTCATTGACACTATGTGTTCAAGGACAAGCTTTCGCAAAAAAGAAAGGAAAATCAACAGGAGGAGGATTCAGTTTTTCCACAATTTCAAATGTACCAACTACTGAAGTTCGTAATCAGGAAAGTACCGGTACGTGCTGGGCTTTTGCAACAACTTCATTTATAGAGACAGAATTGGTTCGTTTAGGTGCTGGGAACATCGATTTATCAGAAATGTTTACTGTTCGTCATGCTTACTCTCAAAAAGCTCTTCGTTATTTCCGTCTTCACGGAAAAGGTAACTACAGCGAAGGTGGACAGGCTCACGATGTATTAAATGTGGTAAAAGAGTTTGGCTTTGTTCCTGAATCAGCTTACTCAGGAAATCAATACCAAAGTGACTATCATATCCACAAAGAGATGGTAAAATCTACCAAAGCCATGTTGGATGAAATTGTGAAAAACCCCAATAGAAAGATCACTCCGGTTTGGAACCAATCGGTGAATGGTGTTTTAAATACCTATATGGGTGCTGCACCTGAAAAATTCGAATCGAATGGGAAAGTGATTTCTCCGATTGAATACATGAACAACACTGGCTTCAACCCAAATGATTATATCGAGTTAACTTCATTCACACATCATCCTTACTACAAGGAAATGAACCTTGAGATTCCTGATAACTGGTCGGATGATATGTATTACAACCTGCCTATTGACGAATTGATGTCGGTAATGGATAACGCTTTAACCAATGGTTTCTCGGTATGCTGGGATGGTGATGTAAGCGAGAAAGGTTTCTCTCATCGTAATGGTGTGGCCATTCTTCCTGTTGCAAATACGAAAGACATGAGCAATTCAGATATTGAGAAATGGGAGGCGATGTCAGCTAAAGAAAAGAAGGCTTCATTATACAAATTCGATAAGCCAGGAGAAGAACAAGATGTGGATCAGGCTTTAAGACAAAAAACTTTCGATAGCTTCGAAACCACTGACGATCACCTGATGCATTTAACAGGAATTGTAAAAGACCAGAACGGTACCCGTTATTACAAGACTAAGAATTCATGGGCTAAGAACAGTAACAAAATGGGTGGTTACTTGAACATGAGTGAGTCTTACGTTCGTCTAAAAACAGTTGCCATCATGGTACATAAAGATGCAATTCCTGCTGAAATTAAAGCGAAAATGGGATTGTAATATCTGATTAATACGTTCCGATTAAGACATATCGGAATTCAAAAAATAGATGAAAGGTTCGGAGTTTAAACTTCGAACCTTTTTTATTTCCGTCTTATTTACTCGCTCACCAACAAATTGCAACCCCTGATATCAGAGTTATCAAATCGTCCAAGGATTTCAAAGCTGCCATCAGCATGAATACGGCCCAGGTCTTGAGTCTCGATGAAAGCACAGGAATATAGGTTGGCCAGGTCGATGACGTTTACACCACCACTTCGTCCGTCTTTTTCGTAGGAGAATGGGTCATAGGCATCTCGAATCAGAATCTTCATCCATGCAGGAGTTTTAAAAAGACTGTTCCCTTTACTGTAGCCTTGCGATAGGAGCTCAGTCATACCATATTCCGAGTGAATCTTATCTACACCCAGACGAGATGTAAAGATGCCATGCAATTCTTCGCGCGTCAATTCTTTACGACGCCCTTTCATTCCTCCTGTTTCCATCACAATAACATCACCCAGATCAAGCTGGTAATTCTCTGCTAAATCAAGTAGAGCAAAACTCACTCCCAATAGCAATACCTTTTGGTTCTGAGCTTTTAATTCCTCAAGGCAAGCAATCAGTTCATCGTGATTATTCAAGTAAAAGCCCGATTTAGGATGCCCACTGTCTTTTATGAGTTTCTCCATCATATAGATCAATGAAGAGCCCTCACGCTCAAGGTAAGAAGGTAGAAGAGCCAGAATGCAATAATCCCGAACCGAACCATAAAAGGCTTCAAAGCCCTTTGTAAAACTATCCTCATAGAGATTTAAATCCGGCACATAGTGACGGGAGGTTAGATTTCCCGTTGTCCCGCTGCTTGTAAAGATGATCTTCTCTTCTAAATTTCCGGAAACAACCTTTTGCGATTTAAAGAATTCGATGGGAAGAAAAGGAATTTTATCCAGGCTATTCACTGAAGAAACATCAACATTTAATAACTTGATGTAACGGGCATAAACAGGGTTGTTCTTTGCCTGAAAATAGAAAACCTCAAGAGCAATCTCTTTAAATTCTTCTTCTGATTGTATGTTGAATATCTTATGCTTTAAATCTGTCATATCTTAATCTCAATATCATTTTGGAAAAAAATAACCGCAAAAGGGCTAAGTTTTCGCAAAGTACGCTAAGGAAAAATCATCTCTGCAAAGATAGTTGATTCTTTAATTATAATAATTCGCCAGTATGGCATCGTAAAAGAAAAGCCACGAATTCGCGAATTGTATTATTCGTGAATTCGTGGCTAATATATAGAATCAATTATCAGAACTGAGAATTATCTCAAGTCTGATATCTCAAATCAATTTTTATCCTTTAATCGCTTTTACACCTGGTAATTCTTTACCTTCGATGTACTCTAAAAGAGCACCACCACCAGTTGATACGTAGCTTACTTTGTCAGCTAAGTTATATTTGTTGATTGCTGCAACAGAGTCACCACCACCGATTAATGAGAAAGCACCTTTTTCAGTAGCCGTTACAATGGCATCAGCAATAGCTTTAGTTCCTTTAGCGAAAGTATCCATTTCGAATACACCTACAGGACCATTCCAAAGAATTGTTTTTGATTCTTCGATCACTTTTTTGAAGCTCTCGATAGTTGCTTCAGCAACATCTAATCCCATCCATCCCTCTGGAATTGCATTAACATCACATACCTTAGTATTTGCCTCATTAGAAAAATCATCAGCAATTAAAGCATCGGAAGCCAAGTGAAGTTTCACATTGTTTTCTTTAGCTTTCTGTAGAATCTCTCTTGCAGTATCTAATTTATCATCTTCTACTAATGAGTTTCCAATGGTTCCACCCATCGCTTTCACGAAAGTATAAGTCATACCACCACCAATAATCAAATTATCAACCTGTGACATCAAAGTCTGGATAATTTCGATTTTTGAAGAAACCTTAGCACCACCCATAATAGCAGTTAATGGACGCTTAGTATCTTTCAATACTTTATCAACACTTGACAATTCGCCTTCCATTACATATCCGAAAAGCTTAGCTTCAGGGAAAAACTTAGCGATTACAGCTGTAGAAGCGTGAGCACGGTGAGCTGTACCAAATGCATCATTAATCCAAAGGTCAGCCAAATCAGCTAATTTCTTAGCAAATGCCTCATCACCTTTTTTCTCTTCATCGTAATAACGAAGGTTCTCAAGTAAAAGAACTTCACCTGGCTTCAATTCAGCAGCCATCGTTCTTGCACTCTCACCAATACAATCATCAGCAAATTTCACCTCAACACCAATCGATTTTGAAAGGTGAGCAACAATGTGCTTCAATGAAAACTTCTCGTCTTTTCCTTTTGGACGACCAAGGTGAGACATCAAAATAGCAGAACCATTACCATCTAAAACCTTTTTGATAGTAGGAAGTGCGGCACGAATTCTGGTATCATCAGTAATTTCGAATTGCTCGTTCAAAGGCACATTAAAGTCTACACGGATAATAGCCTTCTTATCTGAAAAATTGTATGAATCAATAGTTTGCATGATATAATTGTATTTAGTTTTTTTCTGCAAAACAAAGTTACATTAATATCTTTTCTACTACAAAGAAAGCCAAACATATCAATTCAAAGTCTTAAAATACAGGAGAATACAAACACGATCTATGTGATTCTGAAACGATTGCATAAAGCACTCAAATAATGATTTTTATCGCTAAAACGTCATTTTTCTGGTTTTTGCATCTGCTAAGAAGAGCAGTCATTTATTCAATATGATTCTGAATTAAAGCCGGAGCATTAGCTATTTGAACAGCTCACGTTCAGGCATTAGCTGATTTTTTGCATCTTGCATCATATTTAAAATTAGATAACTGGTAATCTGTTTACTATGCCTACTTATACCACAGCTTGTCCTCGTAATTGTTACAGCACATGTAGCTTTAAGGTTACGGTTGAGAATGAGAAAATCATCTCGATTGAGCCGCATGCATCCAATCAAGCTACTCCTGAGGGGCCTTGTATTAAGGGCTTGGCTTATGTGGAAAGGGCACATTCAGAAGATCGAATTCTAACTCCTCAACTTAAAGGATCAGACGGAAATTTTCAACCCATCTCATGGGAAGAAGCCTTGAACTTGATTACTGATAAACTTCAGCATTACAAAAATAGTTTTGGGTCACAATCTGTTTTCTTTTACGCTGCAAGTGGGATGTCAGGACTCTTAAATTCTGTCTCTCATTCTTTTTGGGATTTGTATGGAGGCGTGACCACGACCTATGGTAATTTGTGCTGGCCAGCCGGACTCGAAGCCACCAGACTGACCCTGGGCGCTAACAAACACAACCCGCCCTGGGACCTGGAACATGCAAGGCTGATTGTGCTCTGGGGAAAAAACCCTGTAGAAAGTAATATTCAGGAAATGATTCACATTGATAAGGCCCTGGAAAAAGGGGCCAAATTGGTGACAATTGATCCACGAAGAAGCCCTTCCTGTGAGAGGGGACAATACCTTATTCAGCTTAAACCGGGCACAGATGCTGCTCTGGCATTGGGCGTCGCCCACGAGCTAATCAGGAATAATTGGATCGATAGAACATACATTGACAAATATGTCGTTGGATTTGATGATTTTGCACGTCGTGCTGCTGAATATCCTGTAAACAGAGTTAGCCAGATTTGTGATATTCCTGAAGAGAGCATCAGGCTCTTCGCTAAATTAATTGATAATAACCCGGGTATGACAATGATTCCCGGCTATGGTATGCAGCGATTCTCAAATGGTGGTCAAAGTATTCGAAGCATTCTTGCCCTTTCAGTAATAACAGGAAACATAGGCAAAAAGGGGGCCTGCTGGCACTATGCGAATCTGCAATCCTATGTTTTTGACTCGCTAAAAGAGCCCTTGTCCTATTTCCCAAAAATCAATGCTAAACCAAAATTTCGCAGGGCTGTTTCTATGGCGAAACTGGGCGATGATTTATATCATTTAGTTGATCCTGAAATTAAAATGATTTGGGTAGAACGTGGCAATCCTCTCACTCAGAATCCTGATAGTAAGCAGGTGAAAAAAGCCTTTCAGAAAGCTGAATTTCGAGTCGTCGTCGATCAGTTTATAACCGACACAGCTCAGGAAGCTAATTTGATTCTTCCGGCAAAAAATATGTTTGAACAAAGTGATATCATCGGTTCCTATTGGAATCCCTATGTCCAACTCAAACAGAAAGTTATTGAACCTGCAGGGGAAGTTAAACCCGAAACCGAGATTTATTATCTCCTGGCTCAAAAACTGGGCTTTGCAAAAGAGCATATTGAAAACTATTTCCCAGCCCCCAATGATGAAGCTATTGAGGCTTATTTAAACAAGCATTTAAAGGCTTTTCCGGAATTGAGTCTTGAGAAGCTGAAGCAAGGTCCATTAATTGCGTCTCAACATGAAGATTTGCCTTTCGCCGATGGTATTTTTAATACGCCAAGCAGGAAAATTGAATTGTATAGTACTGAAGCTGAGAAACTCTGGAGCGTTGATCCTTTACCTGATTATGTGCCTTTAGAGCGTTCTGATTATCCCCTGCAATTAATGTCTCCAAACTCTAAAAACAGGATTCATTCTCAATTTGGGAACCTGAATGTCATCAAACAATTTGAACCCGAAACTTTATTGTTTATTCATCCCACAGATGCTGAAAATCGAGATGTAAATGATGGCGAATTAGTTCAATTGTACAATGATAAAGGCAGTTCTGAAGTGAAAATTTGCTTCGATATGGGACTAAAGTCGGGCTGTGTTGTCTTAACGAATGGGCACTGGTATCAGGATGGCTCTTCGCCCAATTTATTTACAAAAGGAAAAGAAACCGATATGGGACATGGCACTGCATTTCACGACACTTATGTGGATTGTGAGAAAATTGCGAGCAAGTAAGTGGGTTAAAGAAGAAGCCTCATTCTTCAATATTTATAAAAATATGGGTCTAATAAAATCGTATGGGACAGAATTCATTCATATTCAACATCAATAAATGTGTGGGTTGTAATGCTTGCGTTGTGGGTTGTAGCATTGAGAATGGCACCAAAATTCCTTTGAATTGGCGAGTGGTCAACTCTGCGAATTTGATTAAACATCCCGATTTGCCTGTTTTTCATTATTCATTGGCCTGCAACCATTGCGAAGAAGCTCCATGTATGAATAATTGCCCTGCACTGGCTTACTCCCGAGACGAAAAAACGGGTGCCGTCATACATCATGCCGAGGCATGTATTGGTTGTAAATATTGTACCTGGGCTTGTCCATATGATGCACCAAAATTCAATCCTGAAACTCGGATTGTAGAAAAATGCAACTTCTGTGTTGATAGAATAAATGAAGGTGAAAAACCAGCATGTACTGTAGCCTGTCCGGTTGGAGCACTCGATTTTGGACAGCCAGTACTAAACAAAGAAAATTATATTCAACCCGGCTTTGTAAATACGGGTATCAAGCCATCTATTCAGCTTATTCCCTTAAGAGATAATTCAAAACAAACGAAAACCCTTGGGAGTGAAAAAACAACTTACACCCAGAAAATAGATTTTGAACAACTTCCTTCAAAGATTCAAGTAAGGAAAGAATGGACGCTCCTGTTATTTACATTGATCGCAGCTCTACTTATCGGGATCCTGCCCTTTTCCTTCAATATCAGACGCTTTACTTCCCAAGAGGAGATCCTGTTTGTAGGGATGGGAATCCTGGCCATGTTTCTAAGTTCGTTCCATTTAGGTAAAAAGTTGAGGGCCTGGCGTTCAATTCTAAATCTAAAAAAATCATGGTTGAGTCGGGAAATTTTCTCCTTTTCAGGATTTATATTTTTTGTAGCTTTATATTTTTATCTGGGGATAGAATGGCTTGCCTGGTCAGCTATGGCCATGGGTGTTCTTTCACTTATTTCCATCGATATGGTTTATAAGTTGACCTATCGGAAAGATAAACTAATTTTTCATTCAGCTATGGTTTGGTTGACCGGACTACTCATTTTCGGGCTAGCAATACAAAGTGATTTCCTCATAGCGATGACTCTAACAGCTAAGATTACTTTATATTCTGCACGAAAATATCAGTTAAAAAGATTTTCATTTTTATCCATACTACGTCTGTCTGGCTTGATTGGTTTGATTGTGTATTGGGCAATTTCACCATTTGATATCCCTGTTTGGTTGTATCTTCTGTTAGGACTAGGTGAATTGATCGATAGAGCTGAATTTTATCATGAAATTGAAATTATCACTCCCAAAAGCGGGTTAGGAAAAAGTTGAGATTTACATATCGTTTTCTAATGATCTGATAAAGTAAAACTGAGAACTATTTCGTTAACTCAAACTCAACTTTACCATACAGTTTCCCGTTAATCTGAATATGGATCTCGTGACTTCCTACATAATACTTACGAGTACTGATGGTTTTAAATGATAATCTTTTACTGAAATTTAAAACTTGATTAGCAGGAAGTTTTTTCTTGGATAGCTTAAAAACCTTAGATGCTTTTTTTCCATTGGCTTTCATATAATGCACAACAAAATCAATCATCAAATTTTGTTCCTGCTTAGCTTTAGAGATAATTTTGAAGGAGAATTCAATTTCATCTCCCATTCTGCAGGTCTTTTTATTCAATTTCAGATGTTCAACTTCAATCTTTACATCAGTAGGGTAGCCCAATAATTCCAAAGCTTCGGGTAAGCCTTGTTTTAAGAGTGTACGCGATGCATGAGTAATGATCCATTGGGTCCCTTTGTTTTCGATTTTTTTCCAACGCTTAAGAGTCTTCAAAACCAAACCCGGATGATCTTTTGCAATATCATTCAGGTTATTGGCTACCGATCGACGCACGTAGAGCTCCGGATCTTCTTTCAATTTTTCCAACAATTCCAAAACAGGGCCTGGATCAACTTGAAACTCCTTAAGAGCTGAGGACCAGGGCAACCTTGGACGTGTCCCTTCCGAAACCAATCTTCGTACATGAAGGTTATCATCTTCTGTCCACTGATGAAGATATTTAAACGTTTCATTAGGGTACTTTCGAATAAAAGGACGAATGGCATCTTCAGATGTGAAGCGTTTGGTGATTGCAATTAAGGCTTTCATCGAAAGATTAAAATCCTTCTGGTCTAAACCATAAGTCGATACATATCGAGCTATAGGCATAAAATAAAAGCCATCAAAACCAGACAATTCTTTAGCTTCAGTAGCTTCTTTGAAAGTTGACAAAAGTACATTTACAGCATTCGAATATTCAGGTGGAAGATGAGAATATAGGCTTTGACAAATTAATTCGGAACGCTCAGATAAACTCAAGTGATCCAATTTTGAAACGATACTCTTACGAAAGGAGGTTTCATTAAATTCGGGCCAAACTGTCTTAATTCTCTGCCCCATACGTTCAACCAAAGTAGGATTGAACACATCCTTAAATAAAAAGCCTTCTTCCATGATTCACAATATTGAGTTCTTTATTCGGCATTGAGCTTCTTACATCAAGTCTCAACTGTTAAAATTACATCTCGAAAATAGCCAAATACTCCCACAAATAAAAGATTCTGTTCCGTCTGGCTCCAGCCATTTCTTTAATAAAGCCAGCCTCTTCAAATTCTTTCACCAACTGATTTGCCGATTGAAAACTCAATTGCATTTCTTCTTTTATATCATTAACAGAAAGGTAGGGCTTTGAATAAAAAATGTGCAAGAGTTGTTTGGCTGAAGGGTGTCTCTTTTTTCCAAGCTTAGTTTCAATTTTTTCCTGATAGCTATCTTTCAGATCTTGTAATTCTTCAAGCCTTTCGATACAAAAATTAGCCGTTTCATTCATTCCTGTGATGAAAAAACGAATCCATTGTTCAACGTCATTTTTAGAGCGAATCAGATTTAATCTATGATAGTATTCCAGCCTGTTTTTCTCAAAGAATGATGAAAGACAGAAAATTGGTTTCTCTAAAAATCCAAGGCTCAACAACTCCAGTAGAATTAAAGTTCTTGCTGTACGTCCGTTACCATCTAGAAAAGGGAGAATTGTTTCAAATTGACAAAGTGAAATCGCCATCTTAATCAGATAGGGCAACTCCAAACTCTCGTTACGCCAAAACCACTTGGCATCATTTATCAATATCTTCAAATCATGTTTGCTTGGCGGCGTATAATTCGACTCTGATGATATTTGATGTTTATTATCCTTTGCATTGTATTTAAGACGCAATTTCCCGGCAGTTTCCTCTTCCCTTGGTAGGTCAGCATAAAGCATACGATGGGTTTCCTTTACCATGTGCAGGGTCAGTGGAAATTTTTTAATTTCACTAACAGCCCACTCGATAGAATTAATATAGTTGTTGACTTGTTTGTGAGCGATAATACTGCGAAAACCTTTCGAAGCTGAAGGTAGAAAAGCTTGTGTCATATTAGAGCGAATTCCTTCCATCATGTTTGAAGCAGTCACTTCAATAGCAGTAAACATAGGTAAATGCTTATCGATGTCACGATAATGCTTACAATAGGCATTCAACTCACCAAGACGATGCATACAGGACTCAAGCATAATATTTATTTGCTTGTCCTGCCACTCAAAAGAACGATTAATCAAGAATGAGGATGTGCTTTTATACGCCTCTCGATGACTTTGATTAATAAAATTTCCGCTATCTCTCCTATTAAGTTTTTCCCTCATAAAATTGAATAAGTTTTCCTTATTGAGGTAAAAATACAAATAATTTAATAAGACGAAAAAGTCTGAAATATAAAAATAGTGCTTGTGTAAAATTATGATCTACTGTAAGATGCATAAACTCAATACCTACAGTGGGTACCTATCTTTTGACACTCTCAAATATTCTTTAAGAAATTAGATTAAGTCTATATTGGCGGCAAATTTTAAAACTTCAATCTATGTTAAGAAAAATTTATCTTGCAATAGCTCTTATTGCATTCACTTATAGCGTAAAAGCTGAAGGCTATGCCGTAAATGTTCAAGGCGCAAAACAAACTGGTATGGGGCACGTTGGTACTGCTATCAACTGGGATGCCAGTAGTATGCAATTTAATCCTGGTGCTCTTGCAACTCTAGATGCAAAATACTCTCTTTCAATGGGTGGTAGCTTGGTATGGTCAAACACAGAATATACAAGTGCAAATCCTACTTTTAATACCGATACTGATAACCCAGTCTCACCCCCATTCTACCTTTACGGTTCGGCAAAATTAAATGATAAATTAGCGGTTGGATTAGCTGTTTACACGCCTTTTGGTAGCTCTAATGTTTGGGGTGACAATTGGGCTGGTAGATATTTAGTTCAAGAGATCGCTCTAAAATCTATTTTCATTCAACCTACTGTATCGTATAAAGTGAACGATTGGATTTCTATCGGAGCTGGTTTGAATATTGTTTATGGACAGTTTGATCTTGAAAAAGCTGTTGATTTGAGAGGTTTAGCTCAAAACCCATCAGCTCCTGATGGTAAAGCTACACTTTCAGGAAGTAATGTTCAGTATGGTTATAATATTGGTATTTTCTTACAACCAACCGAAAAGTTAAATGTTGGTATTTCATACCGCTCTCAAGTTGATGTTGATTTGGATTATAAAGATGGTGATGTTGAATTTTCTGTACCTACTTCATTTTCACCTCTTTTCCCTAATGGAGGAGTTAATGCAACTCTTCCTTTACCTGCAAGTTTGAATTTCGGTCTTGCATATCAAATCAATGAAAAATGGTTGGTATCTGCTGATGTAAACTTTGTAAAATGGGATACATATAAATCTTTAAGTTTTGATTTTGAAAATGAATCTTCTATTACTATACCTACATCGCCAACTACAACAATGAATGTTCCAGTAGTAGCTGATACGGAAAGCAAAAGAAATTGGGATAATTCAATGACTTATAGAATTGGAGCTCAGTATTCTGCTAATGAGAAATTAGATTTACGTGCAGGTTTCTACTATGATGAGACACCTACTAACGACCAATATTATGCTCCTGAAACCCCAGGTGCAAACAAAATTGGAATCACAGGTGGTTTTTCTTACCTACTAAATGAGAAATTCAGCATTGATGCTGCTTTCATCTACTCTAAAGGAGAAAAAAGAACAGCAATGGATACAAATACTAATACATCTTATCCTGATGGATTCGGTGGAGAATATCAAAATACAGCTTTTATACCAAGCATTGGTATTACATACAACTTCTAGAAAAATCAAAATCTATAAAAAAGGGCTGCCTTAGGGTGGCTCTTTTTTTTATGCCTCTATATCTCTTCAAGTGCTGACTTCAAGAGCTGCTCTATTGCCATCGTGAAACCACTTTCATCAACAGTCTTTGTATTTTGATAGGTATCTTTTAATTCTTTAGGAGCATTTGCTACAACAAAAGGATGTCTTCCCCACTCTAACAAATCGAGATCGTTGTAATCGTTCCCAATGACCATTGATCGATCTGGATCAAGACTTAAGTGTTTACAAAGCCATTCTGCTCCATAAGCCTTAGAAATATGCAAAGGAAAAATCTCCATCCAAATTGATTCATGATCTAGGGGAGATGTCGCTCTAATAATTTTTACTTTCTTGAATTTTGCTTTCAGTTCGTTGAAACCGTTCACACAATTGGGTAGGATCACTATCAGTTGACATGCTTCCCTCTTGGTATCTTCCTGGTTTCCGATGGGACTTGAAAAAGGCTTGTACAAACTTAATCTTCTGTCAAAGTCGTGATTCACTTTTCCCGATCGATAATAGGCAAACTGATGATTGTGTGGAATAGGATCCAAAATCATAAAATCAGTCTTAAGTTTGATGAGTTCAAGTGAAATCTCATAAACAAGTTTTGAATCAAGATGCTGGGAAAAGATAATTTCTTTGGTTTTCCAATTGTAGATTCCAGCACCTGAAGCAAAAATCAGATAATCAATTGGAAAATCCTCTGGAAGTACTGATAGGGCTGAATACAGGTTTCGCCCGGTAGCAATAACTCTAACAATATTCTTCTGCTCAAGTCTATGTAGCGTTTTTAAATCAAGATCACTTACCTCTCCCTGAGCGGGTAAAAGAGTACCATCCAAATCGCTAATTACAATTTTTATCATTCCAGTCATGTGTAAACTTAAGCTTAGTGATTGAAATCTAAGATAGGGAAATTGTTTATCTAATAATGTCTGAAATGAAAAAGTCAGTTCATAATCAAGACAAGAGTCTCATAAATAAAAAAAAGCGACACTTTACAGCATCGCTTTCATATAATAGAATGGTATAATTATATTATTCTACAGTAACCGATTTTGCCAGGTTTCTAGGTTGATCGACATTACACCCTCTTAATACGGCAATGTAATATGAGATCAACTGGAATGGAACAACGGTTAAAAGAGGAGCTAAAGCCTCAAGTGTCTCAGGAATTTCAATCACATGATCGGCCATTCCCTTAATTACTGTATCGCCTTCGGTAACAATGGCAATAACGTGACCTTTACGAGCTTTTACTTCTTGTATATTACTTACAATCTTTTCGTATGATTTATCCTTAGTTGCAGCAACAAAAACAGGCATCTGCTCATCGATCAGAGCAATTGGACCGTGTTTCATTTCAGCCGCAGGGTAACCCTCTGCGTGAATGTAAGAGATCTCTTTTAGCTTAAGAGCTCCTTCCAACGCCACAGGGAAAAGATAGCCTCGTCCCAAATATAAGGCATTAGTCGAATCAACATACTTAGCTGAAAGTTCTTTTATCATCTCACTCTTATCCAGAATGGTTTGAATCTTTTCAGGTAAGCAAGCTAATTCATCAATATGCTTCACATATTCATCCTGAGATAAGGTTCCTTTTCTATAACCTACCAACATAGCCATCATCGTAAGAACAGTCACCTGAGCTGTAAAGGCTTTGGTTGATGCCACCCCAATTTCAGGTCCGGCATGGGTATAAACCCCTGCATCGGTATTTCTTGGAATACTAGATCCAACTACATTACAAATACCAAGTACGGTTGCTCCAGCTTGTTTAGCCAAATTAATTGCAGCAAGTGTATCAGCAGTTTCACCACTCTGGCTAATTGCCAAAACGATATCATCTTTATAGATAACCGGATTTCTATAGCGGAATTCTGAAGCATATTCAACTTCAACAGGAACCCTTGCAAACTCTTCAAATAGGTATTCACCTACCATACCTGCATGCCAGGAAGTACCACAACCAATAATCAGAATTCGACGTGCCTCTACCAACTTAGGAATTACTTCATTGATACCTCCTAAGAAAAGTTCTTTAGAGGCAGGAATAACTCGTCCTCGGAATGTATCTTTAATCGATTGAGTTTGCTCGAAAATTTCTTTTAACATGAAATGTTCGTAACCATTTTTCTCGATCTGTTCGATATCCAAATCCAACTCCTGAATATGTGGCGTTAGCTTATCGTTATGAATGGTTTTTAGTGTCAACTCGTCACGACTAATAATGGCAACATCATCATCGTTCAAATAAATAACACTCTGGGTATATTCAATAATCGGAGTCGCATCTGATGCTAAGAAATATTCATCTTTACCAACACCAACCACAAGTGGACTTCCCTTACGGGCAGCAACCAACTTATCTGGTTCATCTTCACAAATTACAACTAAACCGTATGCTCCCACAACCTTAGTTAAGGCCAAACGAACAGCCATCTCAGCTGTCACACTACCTTTAAGATAGATGTACTCAATCAAATTTGCTAAAACTTCGGTATCCGTTTCACTTGAAAATTCATAACCTCTGCGAATTAGTTTCTCACGCAATGGTGCATAGTTCTCAATAATTCCATTGTGAATAATCACAAATTTATTATTCATCGAACGGTGGGGATGAGCATTTTCATCATTAGGCTCTCCATGAGTAGCCCATCGTGTATGTCCAATTCCGATATTTCCAGAGATATCAAGACCAGATACATGATTTTCAAGATCCTGAACTTTCCCTTTACATTTAAAAACACGAGTTTCATCAGTTCGAAGCGCAATACCTGCTGAATCGTAACCGCGATACTCCAGTCTTTTTAATCCATTTATTAGAATAGGATATGCATCCCTTTTTCCAATATATCCAACTATTCCACACATAGTTATATATCTTTTAAAGTTCTTATTTTGGAATCAAAGTCCCAATAAAATACTATATATTCATCTGCAAAAAAAGACTAAAATCTCTTAATTACAGCACAATAATCATAAACGAATTTCAAATATACTCGAAGCATTCTATACAAGCAAAAAAATTATAGCTTTAAAAAAAGGTGAGTTTAAAACAATCGTTTTAAACTCACCTTTTTATGTTTTTTTAACTTGCCGGTTATTCGCTAACCATGCTATCGTATAAATCAGAGTACGCTTGTACGTAGTCTTCTTCGTTTTTATATTCCATAAAAGTTTTGCCGGATGCTTTAGCATAAGACAATAAATCTTCATTTATAGATGGGCTTCCCATGATAACAGCATCTGACCAATCCATAGCCAATTTATTAATCGCTAAATAATCAGCATTTTCAAGAATCTTCACATCATCGGCATCAACACCTTCGATAAGAGACTTTTGAGCGAAATCTTCACTAAAGGTCGTTGGGAATTCATCATCGTAAACAGAAAATACAACTTTAGTATCTGTAAATAACGGATCTTCGTTAAATGCTTTCTTAAGATATAGAGGTAAAAGTCCGGTAAACCACCCCTGGCAATGAACTACATCCGGAGCCCAACGTAACTTTTTAACAGTCTCCAGTACACCACGTGCGAAGAAAATTGCTCTCTCGTCGTTATCTTCAAAAGCCTGACCATCATCTTGTAAAAGAACTTTTTTACGATGGAAATAATCTTCATTATCAATGAAATAAACCTGCATTCTAGCAGCTTGAATTGAAGCCACCTTAATAATCAATGGATGATCGGTATCGTCAATAATAAGATTCATACCTGATAAACGAATCACTTCGTGCAGCTGATTTCTTCTTTCGTTGATACAGCCATAACGCGGCATAAATGTTCTGATTTCTTTTCCTTTTTCCTGGATTCCTTGTGGCAAATATCTACCTACTTTAGACATCTCAGATTCAGGAAGGTATGGCGTGATTTCTTGGGATACAAACAGTACTTTAGTCTTTTCCATGTGATCGCTTATATTGTAATACAGATTATCCGTGCAAAATTAAGAAAATAATTTGTAATACATCTACTTAAGCGAATCTAAAACACCTAGTGTACAATTAAATGAGCAAATAATGATTTTTGTATTTATTAATTTTATTTATTTGCAGTTTCAAACATGGTCGAGTTTTAAACAATACCAGAAGATTAATAATTAAGGAAGCGATCAATTACTAGTACTAATAATCAACCTGTTGGTTGATGAATTAATTCCCTAATTACAAATATTAGTTACACAATTTATAATTGCCCCTGACGAGGCAAGAGAGATAATAATGATGCAGATAGTTAAATTTGTTGCTGAAACACAATCAATCATTAGCAAGTATAAAGCAAATGGGAAACGTGTTGGTTTTGTTCCTACTATGGGAGCACTACATGAGGGACATCTGTCTTTGGTTAAAAAGTCGAAAATGGAAAACGATATTACTGTTGTTAGTATCTTCGTTAACCCAACTCAGTTTAATAATACCAAGGACTTAAAAACCTACCCTAGAATTTTAGATAAGGATCTCGATTTATTATCGAAATACCAACCTGATTTAGTCTTTGTCCCCGAAGTTGATGAAGTTTATCCTGAGCCTGATACACGTATTTTCGATTTTGGAAAGTTGGAACAGGTGATGGAAGGTAAAAATCGTCCGGGCCATTTCAACGGTGTTGCTCAAGTAGTAAGCAAATTATTCGATTTTATTACTCCTGATAATGCCTACTTTGGTCAAAAAGACTTCCAACAAGTAGCTGTTATTAAGCAGATGACCAATGACCTTGAACTAGACATAAATATTGTGCCGTGTCCCATTATCAGGGAGATAGATGGCTTAGCAATGAGTTCTCGAAACATGCTTCTTTCAGCAGAGGAACGAAAAAATGCTGCAAAAATATCTGAAACTTTATTTAAAGCTTGTAACTTAGTCCCCGATTTTGGCGTATCCCAATTAAAAGAGTGGGTTGTGACCGAGATTAATAATAACGCTTATCTTGACGTTGAATACTTTGAAATTGTAGATGATACAAGCTTACAGACCATTGAAAAATGGGAAGATTCTGACAGTAGAATAGCTTGCATCACCGTACAAGTTGGGAAGGTAAGATTGATAGATAATATTTCTTTATAATATTTAGTTTTAAGCGACATGTATATTGAAGTTTGCAAATCGAAGATTCACAAAGCATCAGTAACCAGTGCGAATCTCCAATATGTTGGGTCTGTTACCATTGACGAAGATTTAATGGATGCGGCCAACCTTATTGAAAATGAGAAAGTCCAAATTGTTAATGTAAACAATGGCGAACGTCTGGAAACCTATGTAATTAGAGGCGAAAGAGGCTCTGGTACTATTTGTTTAAATGGTCCTGCTGCTAGAAAATGTGCTGTAGGTGATGTGGTTATCATCATTTCATATGCCTCAATGGAATTTGAGGAAGCAAAAAGCTGGGAACCAGCTTTGGTTTTCCCGGATACTGAAACCAATAAATTGATCTAAACAATCAATTGTAAATACACACAAGGCTGTTCGATTCGAGCAGCCTTTTTTCTTTGGTAGCAATTTGCATAATGCTTAACTTCCCCTGGATTTTTTTACCTTGACTACTTAAAAACTCGTCAATTACATCTTATACAAACATGAATAAACTCGATATCATTAAAAATAAAATATTCACAGATAAGGAATTGGCTTTTCCCACCCTTCAAACCTGGCGTTTTAAAGAGGAGAAGATTGTGTTTACAAATGGCTGTTTCGATATCGTTCATCGTGGGCATTTGGAATACTTAGCAGAAGCCTCAAATTTAGGACACAAGTTGGTGATGGGTTTAAACACTGATGCTTCAGTTCAACGCCTTAAAGGTCCCAACCGTCCTATTAACGATGAATACTCCCGCGCTCTACTACTTGCGTCACTAGGATTTATGGACATGGTAATCTTCTTCGACGAAGAAACCCCATACGACTTAATTAAGTTTGTTCAGCCTGATATTTTGGTAAAAGGCAGCGATTATAATGCTGAAGATATTGTGGGATACGATATAGTAAAAGCTAAAGGTGGTAAGATTATCACATTGGATTTTATCGAGGGATTCTCGTCAACCGGTATCATCAATAAAATAATCAACACACACTAATCAATTTTTGACTTAAGATCTTAGATTTACGAATAAGGATTATAGTAAGGCTTTTTTACTTTAACCTTTGCCCTTTTCTACTTTAACCTTTATTAGCTATGCCTCCAAAAACAAAAACTGCTTTTTTCTGTCAGAACTGTGGTGTTGAATCGTCAAAATGGGTGGGGAAATGCCCCTCGTGTGGAGAATGGAATACCTTTGTCGAAGAGGTAATTGTAAAAACCAACAACAAGCAAAGCATAGGCAGCAATGGGCAAACGCCCAATAAACCTTTGAAAATTTCAGAAATTGTTACTTCAGAAGAAAGACGATACAATACTCAAAACGGAGAATTGAATCGCGTATTGGGAGGAGGTTTAGTCCCTGGATCAATGGTACTGATAGGGGGCGAACCCGGGATTGGAAAATCAACATTAGCTTTACAGATTGCGCTGAATCTTAAAAACTACACGACCCTCTATATTTCAGGTGAGGAAAGTGCCCAGCAAATTAAACTCAGGGGAAATCGAATTAATTCGGATAACGACCGATGCCTGATTGTGAGTGAAACATCGATGGAAAACATCTTTTCACACATCAAGAATACCAATCCGGATATCCTGGTGATTGATTCCATTCAAACTTTAGGTACACAAAATGTTGATTCGGCCCCCGGTTCAGTTTCTCAAATCAGAGAATGTACAGCACAGTTGCTTCATTTTGCAAAGGAATCGTCGGTTGCGGTACTGCTGATTGGGCATATTACCAAGGACGGCAATCTGGCCGGACCAAAAATTCTGGAACACATTGTAGATACCGTGCTACAATTCGAAGGCGATCAGAACCATATGTATCGCATCCTTCGTGCCACAAAAAACCGATTTGGTTCAACCTCCGAAATGGGTATTTATGAGATGCGCAGCGATGGATTACGGGAGGTGAGCAACCCTTCGGAATTATTGCTTTCCTCAAACGAAGAGAGCTTGAGTGGTGTGGCGATTTCTGCTTCGATGGAAGGCATGCGACCTTTCCTTATTGAAGTTCAGGCTTTGGTTAGTTCAGCTGCCTATGGTACCCCACAACGTTCGTCGACCGGTTTCGATTTAAGACGATTGAATATGTTGCTTGCTGTGCTCGAAAAACGGGCCGGTTTCCGTTTAGGAACCAAGGATGTTTTCCTAAATATTGCAGGGGGAATTAAGGTTAACGATCCGGCCATCGATCTGGCTGTAATTATAGCAGTGCTTTCTTCAAGTATGGATATTTCCCTACCAAAGGAAGTTTGTTTTGCCGGGGAAATTGGCCTTTCCAGTGAAATCCGTTCAGTCAACAGAATTGATCAGAGAATTAGTGAAGCTGAAAAACTGGGTTTCAAACATATTTTTGTTCCTAAGAATAATTTCAAAGGTCTCGACACCTCTAAATTTAAAATCAAAATCCATTTTGTGAGTAAGGTTGGACAGGTTTTCCAAACCTTATTTAAACAATAAGTCTTATAAATAAAAAAGGCTCCAAGCTGTATTGCCTGGAGCCTTTTTATTTATTTCAATAAGTACGATCGAAGAATCATATTCCGACTAAGCCAAAACAAAATCGAGTTGTTTGGCCGCCAGATTAGCTTTAGCCACCAAAACCTTCACTTCGTCTCCCAATTGATAGATCTTTCTATGGTGACGTCCTACAATACAATAGTTGTCCTCGTCGAACTCGTAATAATCATCTTCAAGTTCACGAATTGATACCATCCCCTCGCACTTGTTCTCATCAAGCTCTACATAAAAGCCCCATTCGGTAACACCCGAAATGGTGCCATCGAATTCCTCTCCTACATTATCGACCATAAATTCAACTTGCTTGTATTTTATCGATGAACGTTCAGCCTGTGCCGCACGTTGTTCCATTTCACTACAATGCTTACACTGAGATTCAGTTTTATCAAGATTAGCTGATTTCGCATGATTTTCATATTGATTCAAGAGACGATGAACCATCATATCAGGATAACGACGAATAGGCGAAGTAAAGTGAGAGTAATAATCGAAATGCAAACCATAGTGACCTACATTATTGGTTGTATACTCAGCTTTTGCCATGGAACGAATCGCCAAAGTCTCTACCAGGTTTTGTATTGCATTACCTTTCACGTTGTGTAAAAGTTCATTCATCGATTTTGAAATAGAAGTCGGAGATGCCGTTTTAATACCAAAACCAAACTTATGAATAAAGTTATTAAAGGTTTCCAGCTTTTGTGTGTTGGGCTGATCGTGTGTTCTGTAAACAAATGTTTTAGCTGATTTTCCCTTTGATACTCGACCAACCGATTCAGCTACCTTTTTATTAGCCAAAAGCATAAATTCCTCAATCAGTTTATTCGAATCTTTCGACTCCTTGAAATATACGCGAAGGGGTTTACCATTTTCATCAATATCGAATTTTACTTCAAATCGATCAAAATCGATGGCACCTTGCTTAAAACGTTTCTCTCTAAACTTTTTTGCCAAGTCATCCAAACACAAAATTTCATCTTTGAAATCACCTTCACCGGTTTCAATCACCGACTGGGCTTCTTCGTATGTAAAACGTCGATCTGAACAGATAACGGTTCTACCAATCCATGTCTTATGAATTTCAGCGTGCTCATCAATCTCAAAAACGGCCGAATAGGTTAGTTTTTCTTCATTAGGTCTCAAGGAACAAAGTCCATTAGACAAGCGTTCAGGTAGCATCGGCACCACACGGTCTACAAGATAAACCGAAGTGGCTCTTTCACAGGCTTCCTTTTCAATAATACTTCCTGGTCTTACATAGTGCGTTACATCGGCAATATGCACGCCAACTTCCCAGTTGCCATTCTCAAGCTTTCTAAGCGACAAAGCGTCGTCGAAATCTTTAGCATCTGCAGGGTCAATGGTGAAGGTCGTAATATCTCTGAAGTCGCGACGCTTAGCAATTTCCTCTTTTGTGATTTCATCCGAGATTTCATCAGCCGCTTCATTCACATGTTCAGGGAACTTATATGGCAAATCGAACTCTGCAAGAATAGCATGCATCTCAGTATCGTTATCACCTGATTTTCCTAAAACATCAGTAATCCTTCCAACCGGGTTTTTCGATTTCTTAGACCATTCAGTAATCTGGGCAATAGCTTTATCTCCGTCTTCTGCACCATTAAGTTGTCCTAATGGAATAAAAATATCATGCGGCATATACCTCCCCAAAGGAATTAAAAAAGCAAAGTTTCTTGAAGTTTGAACAACGCCAACAAAGCTGGTTTTCTTTCTTTTTATAATTTCAACAACTTCGCCCTCTGGTTTCTTGCTCTTTCTACGCGCAAATAAAAAGACCTTAACCTGATCGCCATGTAAAGCTCTATTCAAATTTTCCTGACTTACAAAAATGTCTTCTGCTGTTTCATCAGAAACAATATAGGCTGAACCTCGGGAAGTCATATCAACCACGCCGGTAACAGTTGCCATCTTCGCTTTTAACTTAAATTTTCCTGTCGAAATTTCACTAATTTGATCAAGCGCTGTTAAATCGTGAAGTATTGATACAATCAACCTTTTGATACCCATGTCCTTTATTTCAAGAACAGCAGCAATTTGTTTATAGTTTAATGTTTTCGATGGTTCTTTGGCAAAAACTTCGAGAACTTGCTGTTGCAAGCTTTGCTTATTATATCGGGATTGTGTTTTCTTTCTTTTTCCTACCATAATATGATATTTACACTGGATGAAACAGAAGTCCAGTAGCTTCTGATAACAAAAGTACTCAAATACTCTGATAAATAGCTTCTGCGTACCTTATGCCTATCATAAATTAAAGAGAACAATACGTTAACAACGGTTTTATAAGCAAGACAGTAGAATCAGTTTGGCATTCTCTGGAAAAAAACAAAAGATAAAATCAAATTAGCGAGCACCAACTCAAAATATGACTGATTCACTCTGAATTGAAGTTGTTCAACTATGATTATTCCTCAGAATCAGGGGATGAAGCCATAATTTTTTTATAATTTTACCCACCCAAAAGAAAAGAGTCATTCTTTTGTTCATTTTTAAAGCAGTATATCAAAAAGGCCTAGTTGCTGATATCTAAATACTAAGACGATGGAAAATAATTTGCACATTTACAATACACTCAGCCGAAAGAAAGAGCTGTTTACGCCTATTAACCCCGGTCATGTTGGTTTATATGTTTGTGGTCCTACGGTTTATGGTGATGCTCATTTGGGACACTCGCGTCCGGCAATAACCTTCGATATATTATTTCGCTTTTTAAAACATTCCAACTACAAAGTACGTTACGTTCGTAACATTACCGATGTGGGACACCTGGTAAACGATGCCGACGAAGGTGAAGATAAGATTGCACAGAAAGCTCGCTTAGAGGAATTAGAACCTATGGAAGTGGTTCAATTTTTTACCGATCGCTACCATAAAAATATGGATGATTTAAATGTACTGAAGCCAAGTATAGAACCTCGAGCTTCAGGACATATTATCGAACAAATGGAAGTCATTGAAAAATTATTTGACAATGGCTTTGCCTACGAAAACAATGGCTCGGTTTATTTCGATGTTGAAGCTTACAGCAAGAAGCATGATTATGGCAAACTTTCCGGACGAAAAATTGAAGATTTAATTTCAAATACTCGTGAACTGGAAGGACAAAGCGAGAAAAAAAACAGCTTTGATTTCGCTCTTTGGAAAAAAGCAAATCCTGAGCATATCATGCGTTGGCCATCAAAATGGAGCGTTGGTTTTCCAGGATGGCACCTTGAATGTTCTGCAATGAGTCAGAAATATTTGGGCGCAGAGTTTGATATTCACGGCGGTGGTCTTGATTTACAATTCCCTCACCACGAATGTGAAATTGCTCAATCAACCGGCGCACACGGACACGAAGCCGTTCGCTATTGGATGCACAACAACATGATTACCATCAACGGTCAGAAGATGGGAAAATCATTAGGAAACTTTATCACTCTTGATCAGTTGTTCTCAGGCGATAACGATGTTTTGGAGCAAGCTTATAGCCCCATGACCATTCGATTCTTCATTTTGCAAGCGCATTACCGTAGTCCTCTCGATTTTTCGAATGATGCACTTAAAGCTGCAGAGAAAGGTTTTAACCGTTTAATGTCAGCAGTAGCCACTCTCGATAAAATTAAAGCTGGTACTGAATCAACGGTTAATATCGAAGATTTAAAGGCGAAATGCTATTCGGCATTAAACGACGATATGAATACGCCAATTCTGATTGCCCACCTATTTGATGGTGTGAAAATGATTAATTCATTAGCTGCCGGCAAAGAGAAAATTACTTCTGATCAGCTTGAACTTCTGAAAAAACTGTACCAGGATATGGTTTACGAAATCTTGGGTTTGAAAGATGAAAAAGAAGCTACGGGTGGAGCAAATGAAATTCTCGACAAACTTATTTCATTGTTGCTTACAACTCGGGACGAAGCCAAAAAGAATAAAGACTGGGCTACTGCCGATAAAATTCGCAACGAATTATCCAGTTACGGCATTGCCATTAAGGATACAAAAGATGGTTTCGAATGGGAAATCATAAAATAAAAACAGAAACTGTCCGATAAATATCGGGCAGTTTTTTTTTATTCAATTTTGTAAGATCAAAGACATTAGTTTAACTTTGGTCATTGTACTTTTCTCATCATATGTTTAAAGTCTCGCATATCATTCTAAGAATCTCATATCGATCTAAATAATATGAAACTTCATTCTCTTATTATTCTCTTGAGTTTTGTTGCTCTAAACGCATGTAACAGCAATGGTGCTCACAAAACTTTATCGAAGACTGAAAACGTATCACAAGATACTCCAGTAGAATATATTCGAAGTTTAAGATTAAAGCAACCACACCGTGGAGAGCTTTTTACCAAGGGAGATACAATTCAAATTTCAATACACAAGAGAAAAAAAGCTGAAGATATTGATTCTTTACAATTGCTTATAGATGGACAGCTAACACAAACCATTCTAACTAAACCCTGGCAATTTTCACATATTCAGAATGCTGAAGAAATGGGAAAGCACAGTTTTCAGTTGTTGGCATATCATGAAGATGGAAAAGTTGGCAATCTTATTTCCTATTACAATATCAAGTCTGACAAGTCTCCTGAAGAACTATCTTATCTAATCGTCAATTCATATCCTCACGATAAAAACTCATACACTCAGGGCTTGTTCTATCACGATGGCTATTTGTATGAGGGAACTGGACAATATGGCGAATCAACACTCCGTAAAATCGATATTGAAAAAGGAGAGAGTGTATTTGATAGAAAACTGGAACCAAATTATTTTGGAGAAGGCATTACATATTACAAGGGTCATATCATTCAACTGACCTGGACATCAAAAAAAGCATTTGTTATTAGCGCTGATGATTTTACTCAGAAAGATTATTTTGAACCACCTACAACAAATGGACAAGGCTGGGGAATTACGACAATGAATGATCAGTTACTTATTTCGGATGGTAGCAATAAGCTGACACTGGTAGATGCCCAAAATTATGGAAAAACGGGTGAGATTGAAGTGTATGATGAAAAAGGAGTGGTTACCAATTTGAATGAGCTGGAGTACATTAATGGTAAAATCTATGCAAATGTTTGGCTTACTGACAGAATTGTAGTCATAAATCCTAAAACAGGACGAGTTGAGGCCAACTTGAACCTGGAAACTATTCTAAGCCCCGTTGAAAAAAGAAAACTCACAAAGGGCGACGATGTACTTAATGGGATTGCTTTCGACTCTATTAATAAGCGTTTGTTTGTTACCGGAAAACGCTGGTCAAAACTCCTAGAGATTAAAATCAATTAAATTAATGTAGGATCAGCTAAAAAGGCACGACAAAGAGCCTTATCTATTCAATTTCCAATCTGCCGGATTTCTGTTTAAAAAGAGAATTTTGTGTTGATCTCAGCCCCTCATATGAATCCAAAAGTCCTTTAACACTCCCAATTAATACTTTCGCCTCGACCATAATTGGCACCCTATTTTTATCGTTACTCACCCATATGGTCATGTCTTCACCACCTTTAAACAGATGACCTTCCACCAGCATTGGGGAAAATTTCAGGCACTCGTATTCCTCCCCATTCTTTAGTTTCACATTCTCTATGCCTTTATACCTGATATACAAATTGTGGATTTCATTGTCAATTAGCATCTTAATCGGAATCTTATCCTTCTTCCGGTAATTGGAGAAATCAAGGTTTCGGGTATAATAGGCGACTGAAACAATATCAGAACTGAAATTTTTGTTCTCTAAAGTATCCTGTTTAAGTGGTTTTTGTCTTTTCTTAATCTGAGAATAAACACAGTCATTATCGTAATCGAACCAATATTCATGACGAGCGATATAGTCAGCCTCATGAGTTTTTCTGTCGAAATAAAAAGGCTTCAGGCTGGTAGTATCCACATAACATGAAATGGTATCGCGTAGCTTGAAGAACCAATCAAAAGCCTTTAAACTCCTACCCAGAGCCTCAATTTTATAAGCTGGTTTATCTAAATACTCCTCCTTTTTGACCTCGAGATTAACCTCACCTGCTGCTACCCAAATAAATCCCCAATTATAATAACCTCTATAGGTAAGCTTTTCACCTGATTGAAAAGCAAAATTCTCTATTTCAGATTTCTTCTGAGATTTAAGCTGAAAAGTTGTACAGAGCAATAAAGTAAAGAGGAGCAGATATTTCAAATCAGTCGTATTTATTCCTTTTGGGAAAATTAGAGGTTCACCTTTCCAATTTTATTTTCGATAGCAGTCACCTTGGATTTTAAACGTTTGTGCTTATTCTTTTGAATATCCACAGTCATCGTGGAATAGACACGCTCTGAATGTGGTTCTAAAATCGCATAAGCTTTATTCACTATGGTCAAGGCTTCAGGGAAGGTATCTGTCTCAATTAAAGTTCCCATTGCTGTCAGCTGGTAATCAACGCCGCTTTCGCGAATCATTTCAATAACCTGACTAACGTATTGACTAACGCTATCACCCTTATCTGTGGGGAAAATAGCAAATTCCAGTAGTGCTGACATAATTTGAGCTTTTAATGTTCGTGAGGCAATTCTATATTTTCTTCAACTTCCCAATTGGAACGAACTTTTATTTCTTTTCTGAAGTAATGTATGGTCTCAGGTTGTAACTTCTTGATATAATTACCTGTATCCCATTGATTGTTATCATTCCAATCTTCAATAACCTTAATTAAATATGTTTTGGGTTCAAGATAATTAAAAGTGAGAAGACTATCAGTGTAAATCTTTTTGCTTTGTATCAGGCTTTCGTTCTTATTGTTCTCGATAACCTGTACAATTACCGGCTTGTGTACATGACCAATACTTAATAAGATCTTGCCATAATGCTCAAGTTCTTTCGTTTTAAATTTCTTGCTGTATCGATCACTCACTAAGCCATAAATATTTTTAAAAGCAGTAGAATCAATATCCAATCGGTAAGCAGTTTCAGCCTCCCATTTCGCATTCATTTGATACGAACGTAATAGCAAAGGGTCCTTAACGAAATTAAATGGCACCGAATATTCCAATGTGTCAACCAATTTAAACAGATGTATACTATCCAGTTTTAAGTCAGCCAATGGTTCATTGAATTCAAACTTAATATTTTTATTCAAATCCTGTTCTGATTTTATATTTGCTTTGAATTCGTAAACAGGTTTCTTAATCTTAGATTTCTTTTCCTGTTTCTTAGTCTGTTTGGCCTTCTTAGGGGCTTTAAAATTTAGCTTAACTGTATCACTATAACTAACAAGTTGATTTGTTGAGTCAGTTTTAAAGTAATTAAGAACCGCCATTAAAGTATCTCTCTTGTAAATATTCGAATCTGTAATCCAATAAGATAAAGTGTCCTGACGGCTATTTCTTTCGATTAAAAAGCTGCTTTTATCCTCTTCCAAGTCGATAAAATCAATTTTCAAATCATCACTCCTTTTATATGAGAATTCAAAATCCAGCTTCTCTCTTCTTGTACGATTATACTTAGTCAGATACAAAAGAGGATTTTCTTCTTCAAATAAGTTGATGTGTATATCGGCAGGACTGAAAGCTGTGAATGTTTTAAGAATCATAGAATCCGGAGAAATACTATCCATTTTCTGAAAACTTTCAGCTTTAGGTGTGAGTAGCGTATCAAGAAAACCGATGATCTCTCCTGGTCCATTATATTTGTAATCACGATTTCCATCGATTAAAGCAAAAAGTTTATAAGTTCCTGCCTTAAGATTATTCAATTTAAAATGACCTGCAGTATCTGTTTGTGCAATATAATCAGGAATAGTAGTTAATGGAACAGAATCCTGGTGATTGCTGTAAGCCATAATCTGAACCTTCTCAATTGGCAAATTTGTAAAAGCATCAACAGCGTGCCCCTGAATGCTTAAAGAATCAAGCGCTTTGCCTGTGGAAAATACATATTGAAAATTACCCAAAGGATTTCCTTCATTATTATCAGTAATACCATCAGCAAAATCGAGAGTATAAGTTGTATTAGCCTTCAAACTATCACCCATTTCAACATAGATAGAACGACCTCGAAGACGAACAGAAGGTTTCTTCTTGAGTGGTGGTGAGACAACAAATTTGTCATTGATGTCTTTTAATTGAACGAATTCATTAAAGTAAATATTCATCTTTCCTCCCTCAAGTTCTGTAGAGAAATTCTGAGGTTCGGTTTTAATTACCTCTGGAGATTCCTCGTCCTTTGGACCTCCGGTTGGGTAACCTACGTTCGCACATGAATATATAAGGGATGAAATAGTCAACCCAAGAAGGATTTTAATCGCTGATGCTTTCAATTCGATATGTTTTGGTAATAGTCTACAAAATTATAAAGATTCAAAACAAAAATAAGTTAATAAAAGCAAAATGCTTATGTCAAAGGTTTTTAATTTCGATTTATTAAAGACCTGACGAATTAATGTTAAGATTCCTCAACTTCACTGTATCTGAAAAACTCAAATGTGAGATAGGGTATAATAGAATCTGGAAATTCTACTGTAAGATATTGGTGAGTTGGTATCAATGAGTCGTTCTGATTTATATATGGCTTTAAAATAGACGAAAAGCTACCTTTCCTTGCATTAAGGAAGATTAATTAACAATGCGTAATAAACAGAAGGATATGATAAAATCTACGTCGTCTGCGGGAAATTCAATTCATAATGGGTGATGAGTAATTGACAAAAAAAATACTGGTGGATCCAATTGCTGGATCAGAGCCAGGCAGGGAAAGAATACTAAGGAAGCATAATTAACGATTAGTGATGAACAATGGGCAAAAAACGGAAGGATAAGATAGAATCTGCGAGGATCTGCGCCATCTGCGGGAAACATGGTTCACAATGGACATTTAGCGATGGGAGCTAAGCATAGCGGTGGATCTCGTAGCCAATAAGAGCCAAACTCAGCATTATCCAGGTATTTGACTTTTGAACCTTTCGACTCCCGATCTCTACCGGGATAGACATTCCCAGACTTTAGGGCATAAAAAAAGAGAGTTCCGATTCGAAAATCAGAACTCTCTTAAGGGTTGGCATCGACCTACTCTCCCACCTTTCGGCAGTACCATCGGCGCTAATGGGCTTAACTTCTCTGTTCGGGATGGGAAGAGGTGGAACCCCATTGCTATAGATACCTGAAATCTTCAGTTA
>Ga0209272_10000257_pt1 | contig 51792 bp, 39 predicted proteins | sample tdDd002_FD_187125 | JGI IMG/M metagenome (GOLD analysis project Ga0209272, IMG submission 187125) | Marine sediment microbial communities from the Atlantic coast under amendment with organic carbon and nitrate - tdDd00.2 (SPAdes)... | ecosystem: Environmental > Aquatic > Marine > Coastal >...
TCCATACGAGAGGGAAGTCCTTGTCGTGTTCAAAAAGCTGTAGAGATTCTTCATCACGAGCATCCTGATTTAATTGTTGATGGAGATATTCAAATGAATTTTGCACTGAATGCTGAGCTTAGAACCAAAATGTTCCCATTTTCAAAATTAGGTTGGCGAAAGGTGAATACCATTATCTTCCCGAATTTGAGTAGTGGTAATATTGCCTACAAAATGATGCAGGAAATTGGTGGCGCCGAAGCAATAGGACCAATCCTTTTAGGAATGAACAAATCCATACATATTGTGCCATTGGAAAGTTCTGTTCGAGAGATTGTAAATATGGTAACTATTGCTGTGGTTGATGCGCAATAAGGTTCCTTTTTTAAGGTGGTGAACCTGAATTAAACCTGTCGGGAATTATTTTCCTGATGGGTTTTTTCTGCTTTAGTCAGTTTGTAGAAAAGAACCCCTTATTGGATATTTTCATCTATAATTTTCATTATTTAAAGGAAAAATCCAGTGCTTTTATCATCTATAATAATTATAGATCAGTAGATGTAACCTATAGTTAATAAGGGATTTATGAATAATGTATAAGAAACCGATTTAAAATAAAATAAACAAAAGCCTAGTGTTTAATTTTTCTTATCTATTGGTAATCAGGATAAAATGCAGGTTGATCAGCTAAGAATGTCCTCTCACCAAAATAAATTAGATTCAGTCTAAGTAATAGGCAATCAAATTTGTTCATTTGAGGAAATGTCCCGAAATTTTATTTACCGTTCAAAAAATGCTAAAAAGTTTGCCCTGCATTTTTCGGTGTATATGGATAAGTAAAGTTATCCTAATAGAAATTAGATTGCTACCCAAATAAAACTATCGAAACAGACATGAGAAGTGTTAAACTTTTCTTGTAAGGAATTGTTTAAAAGAATATCGGCAGAAGCATTTTCTGTGACCGAGGAAGCGAAGCTATGCCGATACCCTATAAAATAGATAACGATACACCTTGAAAAATGGCTTAATCGGGCATCAACCACCCATCAACCTAATCCATTTTTCTTGCAGTCCTTTCATTCACTAGTATAAACCTTAACTCAATCAACCATGCGAGGCTTACAGAGGCCTTATTTCTGGCACGCGATTTATACAAAGTCGCGTGCCGAAAAGAGGCTGTACAAAGAATTGTGCTCAAAAAATATTGAGTGCTACCTTCCGTTAAAGAAAGAGCTCCGTCAGTGGAGTGATCGAAGTAAATGGGTTGAAGAACCTCTACTGCGATCGTACTTGTTTGTTAGAGTCAGCGAAAGAGAGTACTACGACGTAATGAATTCAAATTACGCGGTTCGGTATGTAACTTTTGGTGGCAAAGCTGTGCCTATACCGGAAGACCAAATTCAGGCGCTTCAACTTTTCCTTGCCGATGAAAATCGAAAAGTAGATCTCAGTCATGAGAATCTGGAGAAAGGAGAATTGGTAGAAGTGGTTGGAGGTCCTTTAAAGGGAATCCAGGGTGAGATCATGCAAATAAGGGGAAAGAATAGAATTGTCATTCGATTCGATTCTTTGGGAACTTGTGTTTATACTGATATTTCAATGGACAAGATCAAACAAGTTCAATCCGTCTTTTAAGTTTATCCAGATAATTTTATGAAGCAATTTGAAGTAGTTACCACAATTGGATTGGGGTATATCGGACTTCCTACGGCCTCACTTATAGCAAATAGTGGGATTCGTGTGAATGGTGTAGATGTAAATCCGAAAGTTGTTGAAGCTGTAAATCAAGGACGAATTATTATTGTAGAGCCTGATTTAGACAAGCTTGTAAAGCGTGTTGTTGAAGACAATTTATTGTCGGCACATACCGAACCAATGGAAGCTGATGTATATACTATTGCAGTTCCTACTCCCTTTAAAGGCAATCATGAGCCTGATATTTCCTATGTTTTGGAGGCTACCAACTCAGCAATTCCTTTATTAAAAGCAGGTGATTTATTTATTATTGAATCGACTTCACCGGTTGGAACAACTGAGAAAGTTCGTGATTTGATTTACCTAAAACGTCCAGAATTAAAAGATCAACTACATATTGCTTATTGTCCTGAACGTGTGTTGCCAGGTAATATTATTTACGAATTGGAACACAACGATAGAGTAATTGGAGGTGTAAATGAGGAGTCGACTAAAGTAGCGTGTGAATTTTTCAGAACTTTTGTAAGAGGTCAGCTACATGAAACCAACTCAAGAACGGCTGAAATGTGCAAGTTGGTTGAGAATTCTTCGAGAGATGTACAAATTGCCTTTGCTAATGAGTTATCAATTATCTGCGATAAAGCAGAAATTAACGTTTGGGAATTGATAGAATTGGCCAATCGACATCCTAGGGTAAATATTTTAACTCCTGGTAGTGGAGTTGGAGGACATTGTATTGCTGTAGATCCGTATTTTATAGTTTCTGAATATCCTTTGGAAAGTCAAATTATTGGAAAGGCACGAGAAATTAATAATTACAAAGCATTCTGGTGTGTTGAAAAGATAAAAAATGCACGCTTACAATTTAAAATTGATAATGGATATGATGCTAAAATAGCATTGATGGGCATGGCATTTAAGCCCAATATTGATGATTTGCGTGAATCCCCGGCTAAATATATCACTCAAAAAGTAGTGCAAAGCAATCAAGAAGGAATTTTGGTTGTAGAGCCGAATATTAATGAACATGAGCTGTATGCTTTGACAAATTACAAACAGGCTTTTGAAGAAGCTGATATGGTAATTTATCTGGTGGCTCACGATGAATTTAAAATTCTTCCTTTTTCGAAAGAAAAGGTAACCCTTGATTTTTGTGGTGTGACTCGTTATCAGGAGGAGCTTCCTGAAGAAGTACTCATAGAGGTAGAACGAAGAGTGAACAATACACAGAAAAATAGATCATGACTACTACTGTAGAACACAGGAATTAGTGTTACTACGAAAGAAAATTTACAATTTAAATCTTTTGACTTATGAGTGTTAATGGAAAATATAGGGTTTTATTGGTGTTTGGAACCCGACCTGAAGCGATTAAAATGGCACCTTTAGTTAAGGAATTTCAGAAATTCCCTGAAAATTTTGAAACAATAGTTTGCGTTACTGGTCAGCACAGAGAAATGCTAGATCAGGTATTGAACTTATTCGAAATAATACCTGAATACGATTTACAAATTATGAAATCTGGTCAGGATTTATATGACATTACCAGTAGAGTAATGTTAGGTATGCGTGATGTGTTTAAAATTGCAAATCCTGATTTGGTTCTGGTTCATGGCGATACAACAACATCATCGGCTACTGCTTTAGCCGCTTATTATCAGCAAATTCCAGTGGCTCATATCGAGGCAGGTTTGCGAACTCATAATTTATATTCTCCATGGCCTGAAGAGGCGAACAGACAAATTACTGGAAGATTGGCTCAGTGGCATTTTGCACCAACCATTATGGCTCAAAAGAACTTAATGGATGAAGGAATAAGTAAAAACAGAATTTTTGTTACCGGAAATACTGTAATTGATGCGCTACAGCTTACCTTAACAAAAATACATCGATCGTCGCGTGTGGTAATGGATATTGTAAATGTCTTGCAAGCTAAAGGAATTCCTACGGGAAAGGTAGCAGAATGGGTTTATCGAACCAGAAAAATGGTACTGATTACAGGGCATAGACGTGAAAATTTTGGAAGAGGATTTTTAAATATATGTGAGTCGATTAAATTTTTGGCAGAGAAACATCCTGATGTTGATTTTGTATATCCTGTTCATTTGAACCCAAATGTTCAGAAACCAGTTTACGAAATTTTAGGCAATACTTCCTTAAATGGAGACAGAGAAAATCAAAACATTTTCCTTATCGATCCGATTGATTATTTGCCATTTGTATACTTAATGGATCTTTCTCACTTGATTTTGACAGATTCGGGAGGCATACAGGAAGAAGCACCATTCCTTGGTAAACCTGTTTTGGTGATGCGGGATACAACAGAGCGCCCAGAGGCATTAACCGCAGGTACAGTGAAATTGGTAGGAACCGATTCACAAAAAATAATTGAAGCTGTGGACCTGCTTTTTAGTGAAGAGGTTACCTATAGGAAAATGGCTCAAGCCATCAATCCATACGGTGATGGGAAAGCTTGCATCCGTATTGTACAAGAGTTGAAAAAAACATCCTCGGTTCGTGAGCGAGTTGTTGCATAGACGATAAAGAATGTCGGAACTAAAGAGCCAAACCATACGAGGAGTTTTCTGGAGCTTTATTGAAAAGTTTGGTAGTCAGTTTATTCTGCTAATTTCTCAAATTGTTCTAGCCAGACTATTGGATCCCCGGGATTTTGGTTTGCTGGGAATGCTTGCCATTTTTATAGCCATTTCACAAGCCTTTATCGACAGTGGTTTCGACAATGCTTTAATTCAAAAAAAGGATGCCAATCAAACGGATTACTCAACGGTATTCTTTTTCAATATTAGTATAGGAGTTGTTCTGTATTTGATATTGTTTTTTACCGCTCCGCTGATTGCTGATTTTTTCAGATCGCCGGAATTGGTTCAATTGACAAGAGTTGTTTGTTTGATTTTAGTTGTCAATTCTTTTGGACTGATACAGTTTGTGAAGTTCAAAATTGAGATGAATTTTAAAGCCATTGCTCAGGTAGTTGTTATTGCGAATTTGTTATCAGCTGCTTTAGGAATTGTATTGGCTCTATTAAATTTCGGAGTTTGGGCACTTGCTGCACAGGTAATTGGAATTTATTTTTTTCGATCTATACTGTTTTGGGTAAAAAGTACATGGAGACCTTCAATGGTTTTTTCCATTAAATCGTTTAAAGGATTATTCAATTTTGGATCCAAATTGCTTTTGTCTGGTTTAATCAGTCAAACCTTCGAGAACATATATCTTTTGGTGATAGGTAGAATGTTTTCTGCAACCGCCTTAGGATTTTACGATCAGGCAAAAAAGTTTCAGCAGGTTCCGGTAGCAACATTGGCGCAGGTAGTTGGCAATGTTACTTTTCCGGCATTCTCGAAAATACAGGATGAAAATGAAAAATTAAGATTGGGCTTTCGAAAGTTGATCAAGCTATTGGTCTTTATTAATTTCCCACTTATGATTGGACTGGCTGTAATGGCAGATCCTTTATTAGTTGTTGTTCTGGGAGATAAGTGGGAACCATCAGTGCCATACTTTCAATTGTTGTGTATTGCAGGAATGATATACACTTTACACTCCTCCAACCTGAATATTTTAAAAGTTAAAGGCAGGTCGGATCTTTTTTTATATCTGGAAATAATAAAAAAAGCAATAGTAGTTCTTGCCATAATCATTGGATTAAAATGGGGAATTATTGGCTTGATAATCGGACAAATATTCACCTCATTCATTAGCTTTTTTATCAATGCATTTTATACAGGAAAATTAATTTCCTATACCATATCAAACCAACTTAAAGACGTTAGTCAGACCTTCTATATTACAATTGTTACGGCGGCAGTTATGAGTTTAGGTTGGTTAATTCAAAATCAAATTTTAGCTCTCTCATACCAGATACTTAGTGGTATCGGAACCTACTTACTATTGGCTTTTGCAACAAAACAAGAAGCAGTTAGCGATGGGATATCAATTCTTAAAGAACTAATACCTACACGAAGATGGAAAAACGCAAAATATTAGTAACCAGACCACAACTACCACCTTTAAATGAGTTTATTCCGCTGTTAGCAGATATTTGGGATAGTAGGTGGCTAACTAATAATGGGAAATATCATCAGGAATTTGAAAAAGCTTTGGCTAGTTATTTGGGCGTTCCATATGTCTCTTTATTTGCGAATGGAACATTGGCTTTGATGGCAGCTTTGCAGTGTTTGCGAATTAAGGGAGAGGTGATTACCACACCATATAGTTTTGTGGCTACTACACATTCTTTATGGTGGAATGGAATAAAACCGGTTTTTGTTGACATTGAACCAGATTATTGCAATCTGGATCCAGCAAGAATTGAAGCTGCTATAACTCCACAAACAACTGCAATTTTGCCGGTTCATGTTTACGGTAATCCTTGTGATGTAGATAGCATTCAGAATTTGGCAGATATTTATGGCTTAAAGGTTATTTATGATGCAGCCCACGCTTTTGGTGTTCGATTGAACGGATCCAGTGTTTTAAATTATGGTGATTTATCAATTGTTAGCTTTCATGCGACTAAAGTGTTCAACACCATAGAAGGTGGAGCTATTATCAGCCATGATATTAAGACTAAGAAAAGAATTGATTACCTGAAGAATTTTGGGATTGCCAATGAAACCACTGTGGTGGCTCCGGGTATTAATGCTAAAATGAATGAAATTCAGGCAGCTTATGGTCTTTTGCAGCTAAAGTATTTCGATACAGTTATCGATGGCAGAAAGCACATTACAGATCGGTATAAGGAAGGTTTGAAAGATATTCCAGGTTTACGTTTTCTGGATGAACCGGCAGGAGTGGATTACAATTATTCTTATTTCCCGGTGTTTATTGATGAGTTGGAATTTGGAAGAACTCGTGATGAAATATATGAAGAGTTAAAATCGCAGGATATCTTTGCGCGCCGATATTTTTATCCATTAATAAGCGAGTTTGCAGCTTATAGAGGTTTACCTTCTGCAAAAGGATTGGATATTGCACATGAGATTTCCCGTCAAATTATTTGCCTGCCTTTGTATCCTGATTTGCCTGATGATGTAGTCGATTTGATTATTTCTATAATCTCCTATATGTCGCAACCCGATGGAAAGAAAGTACCTATTAAAATTCTTCACTCCTACGAGAAGAAGAATAAATTGCCTAAAAAATAGATCCTATGGATAAGCCTCTTGTAAGCGTAAAAACCATTACATACAATCATGGAAAATACATTGCTCAGTGTATTAAGGGGATTGTAAATCAGAAAACCAATTTCTCTTTTGAGTTTATTATTGGTGAAGATTGCAGTACGGACAATACAATGGAAGTGATTCAGGGATATGAAAAACGATATCCTGATATCATACGCGTAATTACGAGCGAGAAGAATGTTGGAGCAAGTGAGAATGATCATCGTACAGATATGGCTTGTAGAGGGAAGTATGTTACTTTTTGTGAGGGAGATGATTACTGGACAGATCCATATAAGCTGCAAAAGCAAATCGACTTTTTAGAAGCCAATCCTGATTATGGAATGGTTCATACCAATTTTTCCATTGTAAAGGGAGATAAGGTATCTAAAAGTTTTCGTGGTGACGAAATGTTACCTACAGGACATATCTTAGATCAACTGATAAGAGGAAATCATGTTGCAACTGCATCGGTATGTATGAGAAATGAAATTTTGCAAAAGATTCGTGCTGAGGAACAGATTAAAAGAAACGTATGGAGAATGGGAGATTATCCGCTCTGGTTGGAAGTAGCATCGATGACAAAAATTCACTATTTGAAAGATGATACGATTACCTATCGTATACATTCCGATTCGGCAACGCACGGTTTAGATTGGAATGGGGATTATTATTTTTTTAAAGACAGATATGGCATAAAGAAACATTATATAGACAAATTTAACAGGAAGGAATTGCTTCCGTTCATATCTAAAATGTACCACAGAGAACTTTTGAAATTTGCCATTTTTTTAAAGGATGAACAATTGAGAGAAGAGTGCAACAAATACTATAAAGAAAAATCGGAAAGTGTCGAGTTACCTTACCGTTTGTTATCGCAATTCAAAGTGTTTGATGCTCTTTATTGCTTTGTGTATTCATCAAGAAAAAAACTTAAAACTATCGTTTAACCAGTTTATTAGAAAGCAATGCGGAATGCCAATCAGAAACCGGAAATAAGTGTAATTGGTCGTAATCAGGAAAAATCAACAGAGGAAGTTGGGACCTGTTTGTCGATTATGCAGCCTTACGTATTTCCTTATATTGGGTATTTTCAGCTGATTGAAGCATCTACCGAAATTGTGTTTTATGACGATGTGAATTACATAAAAAGAGGCTGGGTAAATCGAAATAGGATTTTATTAAATGATCGAGATTTTCTTTTTACAATTCCTGTAGAGAAAGCAAGTCAGAATAAAAAGATCAATGAGATTGTTCCTGCCATCGATGATAATTATAGAAGAAAATTATTCCTTCAACTGGAATCTGCCTACTCAAAAGCTCCGTTTTATAATGAAGTAACCAACCTATTGATTGATACTTTTGAAAGAGATTATCAAAATATTGGCGATATGGGAATTCAATCTGTTTTAGCGGTGTTCGAATATCTTGGAAAAACAGTTCAATGGACGAAATCATCGGTAAGTTTTTCTCAAAATGCAGGAATTGACAAAGCAGATCGTTTAATCGAAATTACAAAACAGTTGGGATATAAAAGATATATTAATCCAATTGGAGGAAAAGAAATCTATCAGAAAGAATATTTTAAAAATCAGGGAGTTGATTTGCGTTTTTTAAAATCAGGCAACATAAAGTACAGGCAATCTTCTAAGGAATTTGTACCCTATCTATCTATTATTGATGTACTAATGTATAACGACAAGCATACGGTGTTGAATTTTTTGAAGGAGTATGATTTTTTGTAGTACCCTGAAATATTAATTTCCCAAATCAACCTATAGATACAATTTAATTGTATTAGAAAAATCAATAGTTATGCAAGAAAAGAAAAAGTTACTCATGTTGGGAGCTAGTAGTTTTCAAATACCTTGCATAAAATATGCAAAGTCAGAAGGCTACCATGTAATTACTTGCGATTATTGTCCTGATAATCCTGGACATAAATATTCCGATGAATATCATAATGTAAGTACTACTGATTTGCAGTTGGTTTTAAAACTTGCCCGCAAATTAGAAATTGATGGAATTTTAGCCTATGCATCCGATCCTGCAGCACCAACAGCAGCTTTTGTTGCTGAAAAAATGGGATTGCCAGGGAATCCCTATAAATCGGTTAAGACATTATCAGAGAAAGATTTGTACAGATCTTTTTTGAGATTGAATAAATTTAATACACCATGGTATGGCGGGTTTAATACTTTAAAAGATTTTTCCAGTTCAAGTTCACAGTTTACCTATCCGGTAATTGTAAAACCTGTTGATTCGAGTGGAAGCAAAGGAATAAGTGCGGTAAACGATTTTTGGGAAATGGATAAGGCAATTACTCATGCCACTCAATTCTCCCGTTCAAATAGGTTTATCGTTGAAGAGTTTATTGAGAAAAAGTATCCTCAGCTCGATGGAGATATTTTTGTGCACAATGGGAAAATTATTGCTTACTACTTGGGTGATCAGCGAAATGATGTTGCCATCAATCCTTTTGTTCCCTCCAGTATTAATTATCCCTCGCTTTTGCCTGATTTTATTCATGATAAAATTAAATCGGAACTGCAGAGAGCCATAGATCTTCTTAAGATAAAATTTGGAGGTTTTAATATCGAAGTGATTGTTGATGAGAAAGATGAAATTTATCTGATTGAAATTGGTGCTAGGAACGGAGGCAATTGCATACCCGATATCATTAAGTGCGCCAGTAATGTAGACATGATAAAAATGAGTGTTGATGCGAGTATGGAAGTAGAGCCTAAAATATTGAATCGTAAGAATATTGAGAAGTTTTATACAAGTTATGTGATCCACTCCAATAAGGATGGCAAATTCAAATCTGTAAAATTGGATGATTCCATTTCTCAATATGTTCTTGATATTAGGTTAATGGTTAAAGAGGGTGGTGATGTTTATAAGTTTAATGGATCGAATTGTACGGTTGGAGTAGGCTTATTAGAATTTCCCAATTTGAATGTCCGAAACAAAATGATGGACAAAATAGAGGAATTAATAGCTGTTGAACTGGAATAGAAGAATGGGTAAAGCAATTGGTGGATATTTTGAATTGGAGAATCGATTTGAATCAGAATTGTATTCTAATTTAATTCGTTTTAATACGGGTCGAAACTGTCTGGAGTATATTCTAAGAGCGAGAAATTACCGGAAAATTTATCTACCTAAATACAGCTGCCATGCTATTATGGAACCGATTTTGAAATTGGATATTGAATATGAAAAATATTTGATTACAAAGGATTTGGAACCACAACACATTCTTGAAATAAAAGATGATGAATGCATTCTGATAGTCAATTATTTTGGAATGAAAGGCAAATACATTTCAAACATTAGTAAGAGAGTAAACAATTTAATAGTTGATAATTCGCAGGCGTTTTTCGAACCTCCCTTAAAAGATGTAGATACATTTTATTCGGCTCGTAAATTTTTCGGTGTTGCTGATGGTGCTTATTTAAGTACAGACTGTAATACTTTTATGGATTTTGAACAGGAAATATCATGGAAACGCAGTGAACATCTGCTAAGAAGACTTGAGAATGGTGCCAATGATGGATATCCTGCATTCCTAAAGAATGAGGAGTATTTGTGTGGAAAAGAAATTAGATTAATGTCCGAGTTTACGCAGAAAATACTGGCTGGAATCAATTATACTTCAGCAAAGAACCGAAGAAATAGAAACTTTCAATATTTACATTTAAAACTAAAGTCATTAAATAAATTGACCTTTAACGATGCTGAAATTGATGGACCAATGGTTTATCCAATTTACATTGAGAATGAGTTGTTAAGAGATGAACTTATTCGACAAAAGATATTTGTTGCCAGTTATTGGTCTAATGTTTTGCAGGAATGTAAACCCGAAAGTACGGAATATAAACTGGCAAAATATCTACTTCCACTTCCAGTAGATCAGAGATATGGTCTTTTAGATATGGATAGAATTTGCAATGTTCTTTTAAAAACTGTTGCTGAATGAGATATGTAGAAATCGGAATTTGGTTTTTAATCTTTTTTGTGGCTTTTTATTTGAAAAGCTTTACCATTGGAGGTCAGGAATTGGCTTACCTGTGGAAAATGCCCTTACTCTTATTCCTGATATCAAGGGTGGTTGGACAGGAAACAAAACATGCTTTTTTAGTATTAGGTTATCTGTTTGCGGCGAAGAATTTGGTACATGTTGCCTTTTTTAAATTTCCTATCGATTCAATAATCAACTTTACCAAATATTTAACCATTCCATTATTTGTTCATTGGATTTATTTGAACATTAATAGTGCAAAGGCTCTAAAAAATTTGCGACTTGTACCAGTGTTTATGGCTGCATTTTTCATTTTGAGTAATCTGCCCTATTATTTGGGTGTGTTTTCAGCACCAGCTAGCACAACCATGTTATGGATGGAAGATACACGTTTAGATGGATTAATAGGAATTTTGGGAGCTCCACATTATACATCTGCAGTGTTAGCAGTCGCATCTATTATTGTGTTGGACTTAATCGTGAAGAAAAGAGGGAACTTACGAGTTAATTTAATCATGATTCCTATCCTGCTTCTTGGGGTTTTTTTTCTATTTAAAACTTATACCCGAACTGGTTGGCTGATGTTTGTTGTAGGCATATTAGTTCTTTTTATCAGAAAAGTTTCATTTCGAAATTTAGGTAAGATTGCAATTGCAGGAGCTTTATTATTCGCTGGTTTGGTATTTCTTTTTCAGACGAATGAAGGCTTCAGACGAAGGGTAATGGATGACAGAGCCGGACAGGAGGATAAATCGGCTTATGAAACAGTTGGTTCAGGTCGATTACAAATTGCACAAATCTATTTGGAGAATTTGTACGAAAGTAATTTTGTGACTTATTTAGTAGGTATGGGCATGGAAGAATCGATGCGCCGATACGAGCAAAAAGATGGAATGCCATTGTTTGCACATAATGGATTTATCCAAACTTTAGTTGATAATGGAATTTTAGGATTTCTCCTATATATCCTGTTTTTACTTACCATTTATAATTCGATTGCTGGTTCTGAGAGTTCTCACAACCAGTTAACGGTTGCTCTGTTTTTTATGTTTTTATCTTGTCTGGCAACACAACAAGCCAATTATTTTTTAGTAGATGTTTTCCTCTCTATTTACATTGGAATATCTGTAATCGAGAGTAGGGTAAATCGCTTTATCGATTACCGAAAAAAGTCTGATGTTTATGAAAAGATAAAGACCTGTCAACCTGTTTATCGTCGCTAATTATTGTGAATATATGTACGGATTTAGCTTAATAACCATAAGAGATTTAGAGCGGATTGAATATCAGGGAAGTTTTCCTGGAATTCAAACCAATTGGATATCTAACTGGTACAATACATTCAGTAAGGTTGAAGACAATATTATTGGGTATTCCAAAAAGCCTTATATAATTACAGTTCACGAGGGAACAAGACTGGTTGCTATAGTGCCTCTTTTAAAATTAACTCGTACCTATTTTAAGTTTTTCAAGTTAGATTTTTTAGAATTCCTTGGACAACAATGGTCTGGTTTAGGTTATGACATTATAAAACTAAAATCATTGGATGATTGTTTTACTAAGGACCTCACTAAATGGATAAGAAATAACATTTCATATCATTTTTTATTTCTTAAATATCTTCCTAAATCAACAAGTTTTAAGCAAAAATATAAGTTATACAGATATGCTGGTGCTCCTTATATCAAGGCTTCTTCTTTTGTTGATTATGAGGACTTTTCGAAGAATGTATACTCAAGGAAATTTAGAGAGGAATTGCGTAGAACTTATAGAAGTATTTCTAAGAATGAGCTTGAAATGACTACGGAGGTCGAGGAAATAAATGAATCAAGTTTAAAACATATAAGAGCAATTGCTAAATCTAAGGTTGTTGATGGAAAAAGCTTTCTATACGGAAACAGTTCTAAAGAGAATTTTCATTTAAAGGTATACGAAACGTTTCCATCGAAAGTGGTTTTTATAAGATTTAATGGCAAACCTGTAGCTTATGCTACCGAGATTGATTTCAAAGGAAAACGAATTGGTATTGATGCCTCTTTTAATAGAAAGTTTCGTAAATATGGGATAGGAATTCACTGTATTGATGAGGTGATTCGCAATAGTTTTAAAGAGGGAGCTGAAATGGTTTCTTTTGGTTTAGGTCTTGATTCATATAAATTCAGATACTGTAATAAAATTGAAGAGTTTTTTATGTGTTTTGATTTTAAATTTAGGCTTAAGTCTTTATTGGCATTACCATATATGTATTATCGATTGAAGAAAACAGATAAAATGGTTGGGGAGATTATGGATAAAGCATTAGCCAATCGAAAAAAAAGAAGGAATCATCACAAAAGAAAAGCAAACGAAACAAAAATAAAATTAGAGAATATAGCAATTAATGATCTATAGTCTATCGAAACAAGAAGGTTAAAAGCCTTATTACTAAAACCCAATTTAACCCAAAATCAAACTATCATGTATCATTTTAGCTCCATCTCACTAAAAGAATTGGAGAGCATAAATTACAAGGCAAGTTTTCCAAGTAATCAATATAAATGGATTTCCGATTGGTATTCTGTTTTCGAAAAGGTTGAAAACAATACAATTGGATTTCAAAAGAAACCATTAATAATTGCAGCCTACGAAGGAGAAGAATTAGTGGCAATAATACCTTTGATAAAACTAATAAGAAAATATTGCAAATGTATAAAACTGGAGTTTGTTGAGTTTTTAGGTCAGCAATGGTCTTGTATCGGTCATGATCTGATTATAATGAAAGAACTGGATTCTGACTTTATTGATGAGTTATTGCGATGGATTAAAAAAAAGATCAACTATCATTTCATCTTTTTTAAATATGTGCCAAAAACATCCATTTTAAATCAGAAGTTTAAAATGTATCGGTATTCTGGAGCTCCCGTAATTCCAATTGCTGATTTTGATTCTTATGAAGATTTCTCGCTTAATGTTTACGCAAAAAAATTCAGAAAGAAACTTAGCAGAACAATTCGAAAAATAGAAAGAGATGGTTTCAATTTGAAATTATCTTACGAAGAGATCAACGAAGCCAATTTTAAGATAATTAAAGAGATTGCAAAATCAAAAGAGATCGACGGCAAGAATTATGTGTATGGTGATAAAAATAAAGAGAACTTTCATTTGAAATTGTACGATAATTTTCCTTCGCATGTACTCTTTGCAAAATTTAACGAAACACCTGTAGCATATGTGGCTAACATAGAGTGTGATGATGTTCGTATTGCCGTTGATTGTGCTTTCGATCGTGATTTTAGAAGTTATGGAGTTGGTGTTCAATGCATGGATTGTAACATTCGAAATAGTTTTAAAGTAGGTAAAAAGAAATTTTCTTTTGGTGTTGGTTTGGATGCCTATAAATTTCAGTTTACAGATAGAGCGGCACCTTTTTACATGTGTTTTGATTACCGATATCGTTTAAAATCCTTATTGGCTTTACCTTATTTATACTATAAAGTTGTAAAAACAAATCATCAGGTTTCGAAGCAATTTAAAGAGATTCAAGAATATGTTTAGTCTGAAAAGATACATAAGAGATGCAATTAGTATTTTACTATTGTTGATTTTTAAAAAGTCAGCTTTAAAGCGATTTAACAATCATGTGCTTTCAATTTACTTTCACAATCCATCTCAAGTATTATTTAAAGGTATTGTGAGATTTCTTAAAGCGCACCAATTCAATTTTATATCCGAAAAAGAGTATTTAGAAATTGTAGAGGAAAGTTATTCTATTTCGGAGAGAATGGTGTTTATTTCCTTTGACGATGGATGGAAAGGGAATTTGAAATTGATTAAGACAATAGAGAAATACCAAATCCCAGTCTCCTTTTTTATTCCGGTAGAGCCAGTTGTTACAGGAAATTTTTGGTGGGAATACACTCCGGCAGTTTTGACTGATAATATAAATTTTTTAAGTGTTGAAGATTTAAAGAAAATTTCAAATTCGGAACGATTACAGCTTATTAATTCCGCCATATCAAAATATGATTTGAAAAGGTCGTGTGTTGATTTAAACGAACTAAAGAGCTTCAATAAACATCCTTTAATCACAATTGGTTCTCATACTTACCATCATCCAATTACTCTTAATTGTTCAAATGAAGAGTTGGATTTTGAATATCGGGAATCTAAGAAAACACTGGAAAAATGGTTAGATACAGAAATACAATCTTTCTCTTATCCCAATGGGGATTTTGATCAAAGAGATATCAATTTATTGAAGGAATGCGGATATAAAATGGCATTCACAACCAATCCGAATCTGTCAATTGAAGGAGATGTATTTCAAATACCCAGGGTGTCTATAAATTCGAATGGAGGAACCTATGAGAATATTGCACGAATGTTAGGAGTTTGGCATCGATTTGTTCAGCCTTTTAAACTAATAAGAAGTCCATATCGAATATTAAAAATTAATTTTTCAAAAACGTAGGTAAAACTGAATTATTTAATGAAAGAAGTACTTTACATAGCTCCGGGAAATCAAAACAGTAAGGGAGGAATTGGTTTATGTGTTAACAATTACTCTCGGTATATGACCGACTTTAAGGTTTTGGTAACTCATAAGTATGAGTCTAAGTTTTTGAACACGCTTTGGTTTCCAATTTGTGTTTTGGAATTCATTATTCGATTGTTAAAAGACAGGGATATTAAAATATTGCACATTCATGGAGCTTCAAAAGGAAGCTTCTACAGAAAATACATCTTGTTTTCTATAGCTCGAATTTTCTTTACTAAAAAGATAATCTATCATGTACATGGAGGAGGTTTTCGGGATTTCTATCTTAAATCTTCCCCTTTTATTCAAAAGCGTGTTCGTTATGTAATCAATTCATCAGATGTTTTGGTTTGCTTATCGGAGAAATGGAAGCATTTTTTCGCAAGCGCTTTTAAAAGCAGACGAATTGAAATTGTAAACAACATGATAATTCCACCCGTTACCACTGAAAGAAATGAAAAGGAGGGTAAGTTTATTCTGTTCTTTTTGGGTTTAATAGGTGATAACAAAGGAATTTTTGATTTGATTAAAGTAATTGCTAAAAATCGAGACTTATTCGAAGGAAAATTGGAATTGAAAGTGGCTGGTAATGGAGAAGTGGATCGCTTTAAGGAAACCATTGAAAAATGGAAAGTGAAAGATATAGTCCAATTTGAAGGCTGGGCTGATTCTGAAAAAAAAGAGCAGTTGTTTCGATCATCCAAAGCCTTTATTTTACCATCTTATAAGGAAGGGTTACCCTTATCAATTTTGGAAGCTATGAGTTATGGATTGCCGATTATATCGAGTAAAGTGGGAGGCATTCCGGATTTGATTTATAAAAGCCGCAATGGCATATTAATTGAACCTGGAAATCAGATAGCCATTAAAAATGCAATTGAAAAACTAATGACCAATAAAGATCTCTGTGATATCTATTCACAAAAGTCGAGCAAAGCTGTTGTTGACTATTATCCACAAAGCGTATTAAAATCATTATTCTCAATCTACCATGAATTACAAGGGAATAAGGGATTACTTTTTGAGCAAAATTAAATTCGGAATAGGATTTGAAAGAGAATTAAAAAGAATTAAGGAGTTATACTCAATTAGTGAATCTCAATTATCAGATTTAAAACACAAAGAGTTCGTAAAACAATACCGTAATGCATTTTTACATTCAAAATTTTATAATGAATTGTATCGCAAACACGGTTTAAACCTAAATTCAGTAAAATCAATTGATGATGCTGAAAAAATTCCAATAATAACCAAGGAGGACATCAGGCATAGAGTAGATGATTTGTTGACCACAAATCGATTGTTTTTGTATAAAGCATATACCAGTGGTACCACGGGTTCGCCTTTAAAGCTTTACAGAGATTATCTATCGGTTTGTAAGGAGTATTCTTATGGATATCATTTTCAGAATATTCATGGATATGAGTTGGGAGATAAGGTAATCTCCATAAAAGGAGATTTGGATAAGGATGAAATATTCCGATACGACAAAGCATTAAACACCTTGCATTTGTCTAGTTATAATCTCAACGAAAAAAATATTCTGAAATACTATGAATTGATTCGTGATTTTGAACCAAAAGTGGTGAAGGCATATCCAAGTTCTTTACAGATTTTGTCAACAGAATTGTATAAAAAAGGATTAAATCTAAATATTCCTTTGGCATTCACATCATCAGAAGTATTGCATGATTTTCAAAGACGGATAATTGAAAAAGTGCTGCATACTAAATTAATGGATTGGTATGGCAATTCGGAGCAAACCATCGCATTGGGACAGGTGAAAAAAGATTTGTATCAGGATGTTCCCTTGTATGGTCATATCGAAGTGCGTGAGAATCACATTATCACAACAGGATTTATAAACAAATCCTTTCCCTTGATTCGATATAAAATTGATGATGTAATTAAACTGAAATGCGATAGCAGTTGCATTCGATGTTGTACCAGTAGTATTTTAGGTCGCGACAATCAGTATGTTTTACTAAAGAACGGACAACAAATTGGTTTACTCGATCATGCCTTCAATTTTAATAATGTTAAGAATATTTTTTCTGCTCAGATCGTACAAAAAGTAGCAGGTGAAATCGACTTGAATATAATTCCTGACTTTGGATTCACAACTGAAAATAAGAATGAATTGTTAGGTAATCTCAATCAGTTGTTGGGTGATGATTGTAAGATTCATTATAATGAAATTTGTGAGAATCAGATTATTAAAACGGCTGCGGGCAAATTCAATTTAATGGTTTCCTATTTAGATACTAAGGATAAGGATTCAACAGCACAAAAGATTCTTAATGAGATTGACGCAAGTTGATAAAAAAGATTTGATACTATAACTCTATCGATAATATGGCAGTTCAGCTAATAAAAGATCTTATTGCTTACAAAATTAAATTCGGAGGTGGATTCGAGAAAGAATTGAGGCGGATTATTGAATTGAGTCAAAAATCTAAATCTGAGATTCTGGAGCTTAAAAGTGAAGCTTTTGTAAATCAGTATCGAAATGCATTTAAGAATACTGTTTTTTATAAGAATTTGTATAGAAGTAAGGGTTTAACAATTCATTCGATTAAAGATTTATCGGATATTTCAAAAGTGCCGATAATCGAAAAAAAAGAAATACGAGAGTATGCAAAAGTCATGTTGGCTAAATCGCGACTTTGTGTTTTTAAAGCCTATTCGAGTGGAACAACCGGTACGCCATTACAGGTTTATAGAGATTTCTCTTCAACCATAAAAGAGTATGCCTACGGACATTATTTCCAGCAAATGCATGGTTATCAGTTGGGAGATCCTGTTGTATCTCTTCGCGGAACTTTAGACAGAAATACATTTTCCTATTACGATAAAACTAATAATGTTTTGTACCTGTCTTCCTTTCATTTGAATGGAAACAGAATAGAGGAATATTACAAATTGATTTCGGATTTTAAGCCGAAAGTAATCAAAGCTTATCCTAGTTCAATGCATATTTTGGCAACCGAATTGTATAAAAAGGATTTGAAATTGGATATTCCAATTGCATTTACTTCCTCTGAAGTTTTACACGATTTTCAAAAAGAAATTGTTGAACGTGTTTTAAATACGAAAATATTTGATTGGTATGGCAATGCGGAACAAACAGTTGCTTTTGGACAGTTTGAAGACAATTTGTACCGAGAATTTCCAATGTATTCTCACACCGAAGTAAAAGACAATCATTTAATAACTACAGGTTTTATCAATTCTGCTTTTCCGCTTATTCGATACAAAGTTGATGATGTAATTCAACTCTCACCGACAAGTAATGGGACATGTGTTGTTCAGAAAATTGAAGGAAGAGATGATGATTACATTCTATTAAAGAACGGTCAGAGAATTGGTCGTCTCGATTTGGCTTTCAAGAAAGCAAAACAACTTCTTGCAGCTCAGGTAATACAAGATTCGGCAGGAGAAATTAAAGTCAACCTAATTCCCGATAAAAAGTTTGGAAGAAGTGAATTGAGTAGTATCAAAACAAATTTGAGAGATTTATTGGGCGATGAATGTGAAATACTCTTTAACGAAATTGAAACCGAACAACTAATTCGTACTGAAAAAGGAAAATTCAATCTGGTAGTGTCAAATCTGAAATAGACATTGAAATATGAATGCTGAAAATATCTTAATTATTGGTGCCGGACCTCAGGCTTTATTTTTGGTTCGCGAGCTATGTCGTCTAAATCATGATGTAACTTTAATTGGTCGAAATAGTGAGATAGCTATGCATTCAAAGTATGCTAAAAAAGTATTTGTCGAAACAGAAGAAAATTTAATATCAGAATTGAAACAATTGGCATCCGAAATGCCAAAACAGAAATGTTTTGTAGCCAGTGGTTTTTACCTTTCATTTCTGATGAATCATTTTTCTGATTTTACAAAATTATTCAATGTTTTTCCAAGTAATGCTCAATCGGTTGGTAAACTGATGAGCAAAATGGAAACTTATCAATTGGCGCATAGTGTTGATGTTTTATATCCCAAATCAGTTTTATTAAGCGATATAAATATTCAATTGGAGGAGCTAAACTATCCTCAAATCATAAAATGGAACAGAGATATTTATTTGTTCGAGAAACCTCGTTTTAAAACAACCTGTGTTAAGAATGCGAATGAATTGAGGGATTTAATTAGCAAGTTATCCGAGAAGGAAAAAGAAGCATTAGTAAGTCAGGATTATTTGGGTTCAGATTTAAGAAATAACTTTTCATATGGCGCCTATGTTATTGATGGGGAAGTAAAACTGGATATCTGTGTTAACGAAGTAAGACACTTTCGTTCTGGTGTTTCATCAGTGGTGGAAGAGTATACTGGTTCTTTCGCTTCGGAGATAAAGAATGCAGCTTTTGCCTTAATTTATCAAACACAGTTTACTGGTTTTTTAGATGTGGAATTTAAGATTAAAGATGGTAAGCTCTACTTGCTGGAAGTAAACCCACGACCATTTGGATTCATTAAAATAATGAAAAAGAAATACCCCGATTTAATGCTGGTTGTAATGGGCGAAAAAGCCGAATCATTCAAGAATAAAAAACCAGTAAAATGGATTAATTTCTTACGAGATATGGTGTTGATTTTTAAAAAACCAGCTTCAGTTTTTCATATGTTAAAGCTCGTTTTCGATTTTGAAAATCGGACTTTCGATGTGTGGGACATTAATGATCCTATTCCATTTTTCTATCAAATGAAGCGATAGAGCATAACTTGAAAGAATATCAGAAAGTTAGAAGAAGTAAACTGCTAATAAGAAGAATAAACAATCCATCGGAAGAATAATGACCAATCTTTGTCTTACACTCGATTACGAACTTTTTGGTTCTGGAAAAGGAGATGTGTTTCAGCATATTATTGAACCAACCTATCGATTGTTGAATATTTGCGCTGAGCATGATATAAAACTCACCATTTTTTTTGAGGTTGTTGAATATTGGAAAATCAAAGAGAATTACGATAAAGGAGAGCATATGGGCTATAAAAGCAATCCTGCTTTAGCCATGGAGGAACAAATTAGGAAGGCACACGAATATGGACACGATATTCAACTGCATATTCATCCTCAATGGATAGATGCCAAATATGAAAACGAAGAATGGGTTCTTAACATGAAGTATTGGCGGTTACCCGAAGTACCGGATCGGGTTGATGAGACAATTAGCATGGGATTGGGTGACCTGATTCGAAAGGGGAGAGAGGAGATAGAATCCATTCTTCATCCGGTAAATCTGGATTATAGATGCAATATATTACGAGCGGGAGGATACAATATCGATCCATCTGAAAGATTGTTAAGGGTACTTAAGGAGAATGATTTTATTGCCGACAGCTCGGTTTATTATGGTGGAGTAGCTAATGGTGCACTTTCACGTTACAACTATTCATCTGTTAAGGATAGCTTGCCTTATTGGTACGCAAACGGTTCGCTTCTTTCAGTTAATGCCAGCAAGAGTGATTTTTTAGAAGTACCTGTATTTGCTCAAAAAATAAGAAGATTTAAAAAATACGATTTGGTAAGAGTGAAATCTGCCTTGCATAACAAAGTCCACTCCATCGAGAAATTTAAAAATAATAGTGTGCGAAAATCCAAGTTTGAAACTTTAAAACAGATTTTTGAAAAAGAGGCTGTAACCTGGGATTTTTGCTTGTTCTCGAAATCTAAAATGAAGAACTTTTTAAAGAAAGCACGACAGGTTCAAGCCAAATCGGATTATAAATTTCATCCCTTTGTTTTGGTTGGGCATCCAAAGGATTTTTACTATTCCGATGCCATTGATTATTTGATTCAGCAATCGAAGAAAAAGAAAATTGATTTTCTGACCATGAGCGAAATGGTGAATCGCATCCATCAACTTTAGTTCAATTTACATGATAAACGAAAGTCTCGAAAAACTACGAGCATATATAGAAGACCAGGAATATAAAGGTTGGGATCCATACGATGGATTAAATTCTAAACTCTTTCAGACTGTCCCTTTTTTAAGAAATAGCAGACTAATGAGGTTGGTATGGATACAAACTTTTAAAAGAAATCCAATTAATTTCCGGGATCTTGCGGGGATTAAAAAAGCTTATAACCCAAAAGGTCTTGGTTTATTTCTTAGCGGTTATTGTAAGCTTTATCAATTTGATCGCACACAGGAGGTAAGATCCCGGATACTTTTTCTTAGTAAAAAGCTGTTAGAGTTAAAATCCCCAGGTTGGTCGGGTGCTTGTTGGGGATACAATTTCGATTGGCAGGCACGAGCATTTTTTCAACCTAAAGGCACTCCTTCGGTTGTAGTTACTTCCTATGTGGCAAATGCATTGCTAGATGCCTACGAAATTTTAGGAGATAAAATCTTACTTGAAACAGCAATTAGTACAAAGGATTTTGTGTTAAATGATTTACATCGATCCTACGATGGGAATGGAGATTTTTGTTTTTCCTATTCACCTCTCGATGAAACAAAAGTGTTTAATGCATCTTTACTAGGAAGCAAATTGTTAGCTCGAATATATCATTATACAAAAGAGGAAGAGCTTGCAATTGCAGCAAAAAAATCGGTGCAGTTTTGCATTAATTATCAGAATTCAGATGGATCTTGGGCATATGGAACTTTACCTTATCATGCCTGGATAGATAATTTTCATACTGGTTTTAATTTAGAAGCCCTTTCCGATTATAGAAAATATACTGAAGACTATGAATTTGATTCCCAAATATCATTGGGCTTAGAATACTACCTGAATAACTTTTTTACGAACAAAGGAGTACCGAAATATTATAACAATTCTGTTTACCCTATTGATATTCACTGTCCGGCGCAATTGCCAATTACCTTAAGTAAACTGGATAAATTTAAGAACAATCATGAGTTGGTAAATAAAGTGATGAATTGGACAATTCAAGAGCTACAAAGTAACCAAGGCTACTTCTTTTTTAGAACTGGGAAGCGATTCAAAACAAAAATTCCATACATCCGTTGGGCTCAAGCCTGGATGTTTTTGGCTCTAACAACCTACAAAAGTGAAACTTTAAAAACACCGGAATATGAGAAAGAGAATTACGATAATGAACTCGCCGGTTGATGTTTTAACCATGCGCGAAACCATCAATTTAATTGATGATTCCATACATCAGAAAAAATCCATTCAGCATATTGTTGTAAATGCAGCCAAATTGGTTCACATGCAGGATGATGAAGAATTGTATCAGTCGGTTATTAGTAGTGATATAATAAACGCTGATGGAATGGCTGTTGTATGGGCCGCAGAAATTCTTGGGAAACCACTTCCGGAAAGAGTTGCTGGGGTTGATTTGATGCAGAAACTTGTGATTTTAGCTTCCGAAAAAAAGTATAAGATATTTTTCTTTGGAGGTAAGGAGGATGTAGTTAGTGAAGTGGTTAGAAAGTACAAATCGGTATTTGGAGAAGAGATTATTGCCGGATATAGAAATGGATATTTTAAGAAAGAGGAAGAAGCTACTATTGCAGAGCAAATTGCAGTATCTGATGCTGATATCTTATTCGTAGCCATTAGTTCTCCTACTAAAGAAATTTTTCTGAACACCTACAAAGAACAATTGAAAGTTCCTTTTATAATGGGAGTTGGAGGCTCTTTCGATGTGGTTGCAGGAAAAGTAAAGAGAGCACCAAAATGGATGCAAAAATCTGGATTAGAATGGTTCTATAGGTTCATGCAAGAACCGGGTAGGATGTGGAAACGATATTTGATAACCAACTCTAAATTTATCTATTATGTTCTAAGAGAAAAGATAAAAAACATATTCTAACCAAATATGTTATCAATACAACACTTTAAAACCTTAATAAACCAACCATGATTAAAGGACGAGAAAAAACGCTAGCCCGGATTAGTACGCTTTCGCAAGTGGCTTTATCCGTGGGCTGTTATTGGTTCGTTGCCTGGGCGGTAACAACTTATTTACGACCGGTTCAAATTGCAACTCATGATAGCAATACTATTTATTTGTTGATCATTGCCATTTGGTATACTCTAATTAAAGAATTCAATCTTGGGAAAATACTAAGGGTTAAAACTTACTCAGAATTGTTTGCTGAATATTTTGCCATGGTATTTATCAGTTCGGGATTACTCTATTTAGGGAGTTTATTTTTAACTGATACAGTTCAAGTTTTGATTTTAGGACTATTTGCATGTTTAAATATGTTGGTGCTTTTCGGATTTAGAATGTTAAGTTATACAATCTTTAAAAAGATTAGAGGAAAAGGATACAACACAAGAAATGTATTGATTGTTGCTGATGATGAATCTTATCTTCATTTTATAGATAGAATGCTTTTTATTCGCGATTGGGGATACAATGTATGGGCAATAATGTCAGATGGAAAGCACATAAAAAACAAGTATGAATCCAATGTAAGAGTTATTCATGAGCATTTTCAACTTACCGAAATTATTGATGCTAATGTTGTTGATGAAGTGATTTATTGCAAAGGTAATTTTGATAATGATGAGGTGAGAGCTCTGATATATGCTTGTTCCGAAGTCGGAGTTACTTTTCGTGTGTACTCCGAATTATTGAGCGTAGTTAGCATGCGATCGCACTTAACTTATTTCAAAGAATTGCCATTTCTTACATTTGCGAATACAACCAAAAACTACTTTGCTTTGAAAGTTAAGGAAATACTGGACTTTGTATTTTCTTTTTTCATCGTACTACTCATATCACCTGTGATGTTAGCCATTGCCATAGCCATTAAAATAGAGGATGGAGGTTCGATATTCTTTAGACAAAAAAGGGTGGGTCTTAACGGGCGATTGTTTGCATGTCTGAAATTTAGGACAATGGTCGAAAATGCAGAAGCATTACGTGTTCGTCTCGAGAATCAGAATGAGCAGGAAGGACCTGTGTTTAAAATAAAGAACGACCCAAGAGTAACAAGAGTTGGTCGATTTCTTAGAAAGACATCTTTAGATGAATTGCCACAATTTTTCAATGTTTTAAGAGGTGAGATGTCAATTGTAGGACCTCGTCCACCAATTCCTTCTGAAGTACAACAATATCAACGTTGGCAACGTCGACGATTGAGTATGAAACCTGGTATTACTTGTATTTGGCAAGTTTCGGGTCGCAACAACATACCTTTTGATGAGTGGATGAAATTAGACATGATGTACATTGATACCTGGTCGCTAAAGCTTGATTTAATGCTTTTTTTAAGCACGATAAAAGTTGTGTTAACCGGTGATGGACAATAAGATATAAATCCAAAGGAGAGAGTTGATAATGGATAAGAACTCCTGTTTGTTTATTCATTCATTCTCTCCAAACCTGATTGTAAGTTGTAACAATTTACAAGTATGGGTAGGTAGTTCCTGTCTCGTAATTTTTAATTCGTAATTCATAAAAAACCAAGACCATGAATAAAAAGTATTTACTCCTAATGAGTCTTCTTATAGTAATGAGTCTCATTTCCTGTCGATCGAATAAAGATTTGGTTTATCTGCAAGATGCAGAAGCTGAAGTATTAACTCCCGAATTTGTAACCAAAGTTCCGGAATATAAAATCAAGACCAACGACAATTTATTTGTCAGTATCAAGTCTATGAATCCTGAAATAAACCAATTGTACAATCCTGCACAAAGTACAGGTGGACAACAAGGATCTCAACAGTTGTATAGTCAGTTGCCAGATCAATATCTAAATGGATATTTAGTAGATTCCAATGGGAATATTTCACTTCCTATTATTGGAAATGTTGGAGTAGCAGGATTATCACAAATTGAGGCTCAGGCAAAGGTTCAGGAACATGCTGATGAGTATTTGAAAGATGCCAGTGTAAAAGTAAAACTCTTGAATTTTAGAGTAAGTGTTATGGGTGAAGTAACAACGCCTGGTGTTTACTACAATTACAATAGTAGTCTATCTATTTTAGAGGCGCTTAGTATGGCAAATGGAATTACCGATCATGCTAAAATAAACAGAGTTTTGGTAATGCGAACGAACGATAAAGAAAGTAAAACCTATCGCATAGATCTGTCTTCAAAGAATTTTCTTAAGTCGGAAGCCTTCTTTTTGCAACCAAATGATGTTGTTTATGTGGAGCCTCATAAAATTAAAAGTACTGATATGAACTCCAATATTTATAGTATTCTTCTATCTACGGTTTCTACAGCAGTATTAATTACAAGTTTGATTATTTCTAACTAAGATTGAATAACATGCAATATGTTGATGAGGTAATGGACTATTTCGATAAAAAGGAAGGTCCTGACGTAAAAGATTTCCTCTATCGGATTCTTTCGAAGTGGAAATTATTCATGATTTGTGGTGTGCTAGGCATATGTATAGGCTATTTGGTAAGTAAATACTCTACAGCTGTGTATATGATGCGTAGTTCTTTGCTTATTCATGTTGATCCTGACGATACCAATGCAAAGCAAATGTTCGAGGGGTATCAACTTCGTGAAAAAGCCAATATCCAGAATCATGTGGAAATATTAAAATCTTATACTTTAAACCGAAAGGCGATGGAAAACCTGGGCTGGAATCAGTCCTGGTATAAAATGACCATATTTTCGGATAAAGGAATGTATAGAAATGAACCGTTTGATATTGAAAAACTCGAGGGCACAAATCTATTAGACATTCCTATTTCGATTTCTCAGATAGATAAACATTCATTTAAAATTAAAGTTGATGGAAAAGCCGAATTTGAAGGCAACGAGATAGATGTGAAATTCGAGAAAGAAATCTATGGTAATCAAACATTTAAAAATAAATACTTTCATTTTACAATAAAGCCTAAACAAACAAAGGTGGATAAAAATCCAGATTATTATTTTGTGTTCAATGATTTGGATAAGTTAACCTTGAAATACATGGAAAGTATGATCATAAGTGTTGCTGAGAAAAAAGCAGAATTAATTCATTTGCGAATTGATGATAGCGAACCAGCAAGAGGTGTTGATTATTTGAATGAGTTGAATTGGGTTTATTTGCAGTTCGGATTGATTGAGAAAAATAAAAAATCGGAGAATACAGTTCGATTTATTGATTCACAATTGGAAGGAATTGTAGATTCTTTGCAACTGGCCGGTCAAAGCTTTACTAATTTCAGATCTCGAAATCGAATTGTTGATTTGGGGCAGGAAGCTGGTGTTGTGGTAGCCAAAATGGAGGAGATAGAAAGCGAGTTGTCTAAGGCACAAATTTCCTTTGAGTATTATAAGAATCTTTTGAGAAATTTGGATGATGCAAATCAAATGAAACAGGTGGTTTCTCCATCAGTTGCAGGAATTACCGACCCATCGCTTGATGCTTTGGTTTCCAAGTTGACTGATTTGTACGGGAAAAGAGAGGTTTTATCATATAGTGTACAAGCAAAAAACCCAAGTTTGGTAATTCTCAATAAAGAGATCGATTTAATTCGTCAAAGTCTAGATGAGAATTTAAAATCGATGGTGGCTAATTCGCAAATTGAGGTAAAAAGTTTGAGTGATAGAATGCAGAAAGTGCAAGCACAACTTTCCCGAATGCCAAAGAACGAACAGAAGTTGAATAATATGAAACGCAACTTCGATTTAAATAATGAACTGTATACTTTTCTCTTGAAGAAGAGAGCTGAAGCAGCAATTGCTAAGGCATCTAATGTTTCCGATTCTCAAATTATTGATCCTGCTCGATTGGCAACTATCATAAAAATTAAACCTAAACTTGCCATTAATTTACTTATTGGTATGTTTTTAGGATTGGGCTTTCCTTTTTTACTTATCATTTTAAGAGAATTTTTTAATGATAATATTCAAAGTAAAGAGGAATTGGTTAAGAAAACTCAGTTGCCAATTTTGGGAACAATTGCGCATAATCGATATGCAAATAATCTTCCAGTTTTTCATCAGCCTCGTTCAGCAATATCCGAATCGTTTCGAACTTTACGAACCAATTTGAACTATGTATTGCCCGATCATCCAACCAAAATTATTGGGATACACTCAACAGTTCCAGGAGAAGGCAAATCATTTGCTTCGGTGAACTTAGCAAGTATAGTTGCAATGAATAACAAAAAAGTTCTCCTGATTGGCGCCGATATGCGCAAGCCAAAAATTGAGGGAATGTTCGATTTAGAGAATAAAGTTGGATTAAGTACATATCTGATTCGTTACAACAAATGGCAGGAGGTTGTTCAGAATACGCACATCAAAAATTTGTACTGTGTTACTTCTGGTCCGGTTCCACCAAATCCTGCAGAATTATTAGAGAACGGTCGTTTGGAAATGTTTTTGAATGCGATTAAAGGTAAATTCGACTATGTATTTATTGATAATGCTCCGGTTTCGGTTGTAACAGATGGTTTTATTACTGGAAAATTAGCTGATGCAAATCTGTTTGTTCTGCGTCAGGGATTTAGCCATAAGGAACAAATTAATTTTGTGAATCAAATTTCCGAAAGAGGAACATTGGAGAATGTATCCTTGGTTTTAAACGATGTTACGGCAAATGGAATATATGGTACGAATAATAATGGTGAAGGCTATTATTTCGAAGAACCTTCGCCTGGAATTGTCCGGCGTTTATGGGAAAAAGTAAGTAATAATTAATCAAGATATAAAGGTTCGATGAAAATCGAGCCTTTTTTTATTCCTATAGATTGAGATAGATTGAAATATTTGCATAATTTTAGAAGAGTATTGTTCCCAAAACTTTCGTTTATGATTATTGCAGTTGATTTTGATGGTACTATTGTAGAACATAAATATCCACAAATTGGTAATGAAATACCATTTGCAATTGAGAGTTTACTTGCCTTGCAAAAAGAAGGTCATCAGCTTATTTTATGGACTTACCGTACAGGAGAATTATTGCAGGAAGCCGTGAATTATTGTAATAATAATGGTCTTGTATTCTACGCAATCAATCGTAATTATCCCGAAGAGGAATTTGAAGAAGAAACTGTAAGTCGAAAAATCTATGCGGACTTATATATCGATGACAGAAATATTGGAGGATTACCTGATTGGGGACATATTTACAATTTAATTTCTAACTATGAAATTGAACAAGAGAAAGAAACAAAGCCCAAAAATCCGCTAATACGTTTTCTAGATCAGATTTTTGGGGATTAATTCCTAAAAGGACAATTCAATTTTGACTTTCTTTTTCTTTACTTTTTCGTGCTTTAATTTGCCAATGAGTTTGCGTCCTAAGCCTCTTTTTACAGCAACATAAGAGGTGTGATCGAGTACATCTATTTTACCCAATTCATCTTTCTTCAATTTGCCCATTTTAAAGAAAAAGCCAACCAAATCCACCTTATTTACCTTCTCTTTTTTACCAACACCTACATATAAAGTTTCCCACTCTGGCGATTTTGGTGGATTACTATCTTCTGTTAAGGTTAGAGTTTCCATATCAGTCGGTATAAACTCTGGTATTCTCTCATCTTCTTTAAGAACAATAAATGAATTGCCATCAGCATGCATACGTGCTGTTCTTCCATTACGATGAACAAAAGCCTCTTCAACTCTCGGCAATTGATAGTGAATTACATTTTTGATTTCAGGAATGTCGAGACCGCGTGAGGCAAGATCGGTTGTAATCAGTAAATGATTACTACCATTTCTAAATTTTATAAGAGCTCTTTCTCTGTCTGATTGTTCCAATCCGCCGTGAAAAATATCACAGCTGATTCCTTCATCCAATAGCAATTCTGCAATTCGCTCAACTGCATCACGATGATTGCAAAATACCAAACTAGGCTGATCTCCAACTTTACAGATTAGTTGAAAAAGAGCATTTAATTTGTCCTTATCATTGGCAATTACCTTCATTTGAGTTAAAGCAATTTGTTTTTCCTCTGGTAGAAAATTAATTTCCTGATGAGATATGATTTGAGCAAATTCAGGAATTTCAATTCCTTGTGTTGCCGATGTTAAAACCTTTCTTAGGCGATTCGGTAATGCTTGAATAACTTCTGACATTTCTTTCTGAAATCCCAATTCCAAAGCCTTGTCAAATTCATCTAAAATTAACAGTTTAATTTTTGAGCAATCTATATTTTCGCGGCGGATATGATCGGCAATTCTACCTGGAGTTCCGATTAAAACAGTCGGTGGCGTTTTTAAATTGTTTTGTTCTATTCGCATTGAATGTCCGCCGTAGCAACAGTTTACTTTCATGCCTGTTCCCATCGATTTAAAAACAGATTCTATTTGAAGAGATAATTCTCTGGCAGGAGTTAGTATCAAAGCTTGAACACCAGATTCATTAGGTTTTAAGTCTTGCAGCATTGGCAACAAAAAAGCCAGCGTTTTACCAGAACCAGTAGGAGATAAAAGGACTAAATCCTTATTTGTCTTCCAGGATTTGGAAAAGGCATTTTGCATTTCGTTTAATTCCTGGATACCCAGTTTTTTCAGTATTTCTTCATTTTTAAATCGCATGGCGCAAAGGTAATAACAATTATCAGTTACCAATTATCTGTTTGTCATTCTAACTTTAATTAATAATTCAAATAATATTTTTATAAGATGTAAGTAAAAAGAAATGATTTTTATTCAAGATCTAAAAGTATTAGGTTTGTGATGATAACAGATCATATTCCTATTTTTCAATGACAAAAAACTCGAAATTACTGTCCTCTTATTTAAAACAAAAGCAGCTTAATGCAATAAAGGAGCTAATGCCTCAAATGTTTGATGGAGATCTGCTCAATCTTAATAAATTGAAAAATTACCTGGATTCATCCATGTATATCAATCAAGGCAATTATGGTTTAAATTGGTTTGATAAACAACAAGCAATTGAGCTGGCTAAAGAAGAATGTCTGGGAAAACTGCTTTTAGATAAAGAAAAATCGCGAGCGCCTGAAAGTGGTAATTTACTGATTGAGGGTGATAATTTGTCTGTCTTAAAATTGCTAAAAAAGGATTACGAAGGAAAAATTAAAGTGGTCTATTTCGATCCTCCATACAATACCGGAAAGCAATTTGCTTTTAATGATAATTTTCAGTTTACATCTAATCAATATCTGGAATATCTAAACGAAATAAATCCGGGTAGAGTTGATCGATTTATGCAACACAATATTGAGAGTGGCGAAAACCATACACAATGGTTGAATATGATGTTGCCACGTCTTATTCTGTCGTATGATCTTTTAAGTGAGGATGGACTCGTATATTTGTCGATAGATGAATCGGAGAAGCACAATTTGCAAATAATGTGTAACGAAGTATTTGGAGAAAGTAACTTTATTGGTTCATTTATTTGGGAGAACCGAAGTGTAGCCAATGATTCTCAGAATCTGTTTTCTACTATTCATGAGTACATTCTGATGTATGCGAAGAATAAGGAACTTGTTCAATTTAAGGGAGAGGAAAAGGATTTATCTACTTATACCAATCCTGATAATGATCCCAATGGAGATTGGACTGCTGATAATCCAACCGCTGCGAGTGGCAATGACAATTCAAGATTTTCAATTCAAAATCCGCTAACAGGCGAAGAATATATACCGCCATCAGGAAGATACTGGGCATTTTCGAAGAATCGTGTTAAAGAATGGATAGCTTCTGGGAAAATGGTTTTTCCAAAAGAATTGGGTAAACGATTTTTATTAAAGAAATATAAGAGTGAATTGAGAACATTGAAAAAACCGATTTCATCTGTTATTACTGATATTCCAACATCGAAAGGAACTAAAGAGTTGAAAAATTTATATCCTGAAGGTTTGCCTTTTAAACATCCAAAACCAACCGATTTGTTGATGAGACTATTTGAGCAAATAAGTGACGATGGCGATATAATTTTGGATCCTTTTGCTGGATCAGCCTCCACGGCTCATGCAGTTTTTAAGCTTAATCATAAAGAAAATTGTAACAGAAAATTTATCTGTATTCAAAATGATGAAGCTCTTGCTTTAAATGCAGAAACAATTTCATTAGGATTTACCAATTTAAGTGAAGTTGCACAAGATAGAATAGAAAGAGCAGGAAAATTGTTTTCTTCAGAAAATGTCGGGTTTAATTATTTGAAATTGACATTTGAACAGGAATAATTACTTCAGTAGCATTATTATTGCCATTTATTGTATTGTTTGGGAGTGTTGAATTACTATCATTCAGTTTTATTTACTTAATAGAGTCTCAAGTTGTTGAATTTATACTCAAGTTTTTTTACTTTGCGTAAGACTTACAATAAGTCTGTAGATTGAATTGAAATACTTAAACAAACTATAATACACTAGGAAACAATGGCAAAAATGAAAGCTCTAGTAAAATCTAAAGCCGAAAAGGGCATTTGGATGGAAGAGGTTGATATTCCTGAAATTGGAGTAAACGACGTTCTTGTAAAAATTAGAAAAACTGCTATTTGCGGTACCGACTTACATATTTACAAATGGGATGAATGGTCACAAAATACCATTAAACCAGGAATGATTATCGGTCACGAATATGTGGGTGCAGTTGCTCAAGTTGGAGCAGGTGTAACTGGATTCGAAATAGGAGATCGTGTTACTGGTGAAGGTCATATAGCATGTGGTCACTGTCGTAATTGTCGCCGAGGACGTAAACACGTTTGCGAAAATACAGTTGGAATTGGTGTAAATATTGATGGTATTTTTGCTGAATATGCTGCAATTCCTGCTTCGAACCTAATGAAGATGAGTGATAAGATTGATGACGAATTGTTGGCAATCATGGATCCGTTTGGAAATGCGACTCACACAGCACTTTCTTTTCCTTTAATTGGAGAGGATGTTTTGGTAACAGGAGCCGGATTAATTGGTAGTATGTGCGTTGCCATTGCAAAATTTGCTGGTGCTCGTTATGTTGTAGCTACCGAAACAAATCCTTATCGCATTGAATTGGCTAAGAAAATGGGTGCTGATCGTGTAATCAATCCAATGGAAGAGAGTTTGGATGATGCAATTAAAGATTTGGGAATGATTGGTTTTGATATCGGATTGGAATGTTCAGGAGCTCCTGCTGCTTTTAACGATATGGTTGGTCACATGTACAATTCTGGTAAAATCTCATTATTAGGAATTCTTCCTTCACAAACAACTGTAAATTGGAATGATATCATTTTTAAAAGCCTTCAGCTAAAGGGTATCTACGGTCGTGAGATGTACGAAACCTGGTATCAGATGGAGCAAATGTTAATGAGTGGATTGGATCTTTCTCATATGATTTCACATCGCTTTAAAGCAGATGATTTCCAAAAAGGTTTTGATATCATGGAAGAAGGAAATTGCGGAAAAGTAATTTTAGATTGGGAATAAAATTATTTTTTTAAAAAATATGTTAAGCTCTGAGTGGAAACTCAGAGCTTTTTTGTGCTTACAAGGATAAGTTAATGTTAAAAAATGGTTTGCAGAAAACAAAAATAATTGCATTCTTTGATCACCCAACTATACCATGAGAACCACTGATCAATACATATGTGAGTTGTTGTCTTCTGATAACAAGCAAGGAATGAACCTTTTATTTAAAAAGTATTTTGAATCACTTGTGATTTGGGCAGATACTTTTTTAAACGATTTAGACCAATCAAAGGATTTGGTGCAAGATTTATTCGTGAATATCTGGAGGAATAAAAATTATCGCAATTTGAATCCAGACAAATTACCTTCCTATCTTCATGTAGCAGTAAAAAATGCTTGTTTTAGTAAATTAAAAAAGAAGGATCTTTTAAAGAATACTTGCGAACTAGAATTATTCGATAAAATTTATGAAGAATATGAATCTAATAGGGAAGAGATCATAGCAAAAATTCTCGTTGAAGTTGAGAAGTTGCCGGCAAATGGTAAGGAGGTTATAAAATGTATCTACTTGCGAGGGATGAAATATCAGGAAGCTGCTGATGAATTAAGCGTAACAGTTTCAACGATAAAAACTCATTTAGTTCGTTCTCTTAAAACTCTTAGAATTAACTCCGAAAAGCTCAGTGATTTTTTACTTTTGTACTTTTTTGCAAAATAGTTGATTTATTTTGTCAACCGTTTTTAATTTTTACTTGTACTTGTTGTGAAACTACACTTTTATACCAGTACAAATGAATATTAGCGATCAAAAATATCAAGACTTAATCGATTATATTTCGGATGAACTCAAAGAATCTGAACGAATAACTATAGAAGTATGGATAAATGAATCAGATGTAAACCGAAAAATATACGAGAAAATACTTCGGAAAGTAATTTATACTCGATGGAGTTTAAAATCTACACAAATTGATTCGGAGAAAGAGTTCAAGAAATTTGAGAAGAAATTATCTGCCAAGGTTCGTTACTTCACTTATATTGCTGTTGCGGCAAGCGTTATTACCTTATTCGGTATATCTACACCGTCACTTTGGAATCAATATCAGGAAAATCAAGAAGTGATTGCATCCTTATTACCAATTCAACCCGGTAAAAAAGGAGCTCAACTAATCTTATCAAATGGAAAGAAAGTTGAGATTGAGAATCAAAGCAAAGAGATAAAGGAAAAAAATGGTTCTTTAATTCAAATAGATTCTTTAACAGGTTTGGAGTATGATCAAAAGCAAAGTGAAACTCAGAAATTAATTTACAATACCCTAAAAGTTCCACGTGGGAATGAATTCAATTTACAATTGGCGGATGGAACTAAAGTATGGTTGAATGCCGATTCTGAATTAAAATATCCTGTACAATTTAATGGTGACGACAGACAAGTGTATTTGAAAGGAGAAGCTTATTTTGAAGTTACTCATAACAAGAATAAGGCATTTATTGTGAACTCTTATAATCAGCAAGTAAAGGTTTATGGGACAGAATTCTGTGTAAATGCATACAATCATGATGTGATAAAGACGGTGTTGGTGGAAGGATCGGTTGGAATAAGAGCTAATTCGAGAGCTAAAGAATTTAAATTGAAACCTGGAGAATTAGGAGTGGTAAATCATGAAACTGGACAGGTGCAAATTAAAAAGGTGAATGTAAGACCTTATATCGCGTGGAAGAATGGAGATTTTGTATTTGAAAACGAAAGTTTGGAAAATATCATGTTACGTTTGGAACGTTGGTACAATGTTAAAATTTTCTATATGAACGAGGAGTGTAAAGACTTTCGTTTTTCAGGAGACATGAAACGATATTCTGATGTTAGAAAGTTGTTGTATTTCATTCAGAAAACATCAGATGCAAAATTTGAAATTAATAATAATACAATTGTTGTAATGGCAAAATAATATATATAAATAAAAAAACGGAAGGTTTTGCAGAACCTTCCGTTTAGAATTAAATAATCGAATAGATTCTTGGAGGTTTCTATTCAAATGTTAACTCATTTCAATACAAAATTATGAAAAAAAACCATTTATTGGTGCATTTCCCGAAACGGAGATGGCTAAAAATCCTATTGGCAATGAAATTGGTGTTCTTTTTAACATTGGCATTCTCTTTAAGTGCAGCAGCTGGAGTTTATTCTCAAGATCAGAAAGTAAGTTTTGAGTTTGAAGACGCTGAGATTTTAGATGTACTTAATGAAATCAAGACTCAAACAGGTCTTTGTTTTATCTACAACGAAGATAAAATTGTTGAATTGGATGCTATCAATATTGATGTTACAGATAAGAGAGTTGATAAAGTACTTGATGCGATCTTTGAGAATACGAATATGGAATGTAAATTTCAGGATGAGGTGATAATGGTTGTTGACAGAGTACCAGAGCCTATTCTCAAAGAGCAAAAAGAAAAGAAAACTATTAACGGGAAAGTCATTGATAATGATGGATTGGCTCTTCCTGGAGTTACAGTTATAGTTAAGGGTTCTTTTTTGGGAACGACAACTGATGTAAATGGTAAATATAAGATTGTAGTACCTGAGAAGGCAGAAGTGTTGGTTTATAGCTTTGTAGGGATGATCAATCAGGAGATTACTCTCGGAGATAAAACAGAAATAAATGTGACCTTACAATCGGCTGCAGAAAAATTGAAGGAGATTGTAGTTACAGGTTATCAGAAAATCGAAAAACGAAAGCTTTCTTCTTCAGTTATTACTGTTAATGCAGAGCAAATTAAAGAAGGAGGAGCCTTATCGGTTGATAATATGCTGCAGGGGAAAATTGCAGGATTATCCGTCGTTAACAACACTTCGACTCCAGGTGTAGCTCCTAAAATTAGAATACGTGGAGCTTCTTCTATTTCAGGCAATCGTGAGCCAGTTTGGGTGGTAGATGGTGTAATTCTGGAAGATCCGGTTCCATTATCTCCAACAGAGTTGAATTCATTGGATAATATAAACCTGATTGGTAATGCGATTTCTTCACTAAATCCAGAAGATATTGAACGAATTGATGTATTGAAAGATGCTTCAGCCACAGCTATTTACGGAGTTAAAGCTGCCAATGGTGTAATTGTTATTACTACGAAAAAAGGAAAAATAGGACCGGCGAAAGTCCAATACTCAACAAATTTTACTTTTAATGAACGTCCTTCTTATAAAAATTTGAATAGGATGAATTCAAAAGAAAGAATTGATGTATCAAAGGAAGCAGTGGAGAGAGGATTGCTTTATAATCAGCCTCCTGCTCATGTATCCTATGAGGGAGCCTTGTACGATTTTTATGCGAAAAAAATAAGTTACACGGAATTTCTTGAGAAGGTAAAGTTCTTTGAAGAGCAAAATACAGATTGGCTGGATATTTTATTTCGAAATTCTGTTTCACAAAAACACAACCTTAGCATTTCTGGCGCCAACGAGAAAACCAACTATTATTTTTCAGGAGGATTTACAAATAGCAACGGAACTTTTAAAGGTAATGATTTGAAGCAATACAATGCTACAATGAAAATTAATAGTAAACTAACAGAAAAACTGAATGTTGGTTTGCAATTGAGGGTATCTGCCAGTGAAAGAAATTATCAGCATTCCGCCATTGATCCTTTCCAATATGCTTACCAAACCTCTCGAGCTATTTCAAGCCATAACCAGGATGGTAGCTTGTCTTACTATAATAAATCTCAAGGACATGATGTTCCTTTACAATTTAATATTTTAAATGAATTGGATAATTCAGGGCGTAATATTGAAAATCAATCCCTCAATTTTGTTGCTAATTTAAACTATCAATTGTTGCCAGATTTAAGATTGGGAAGTGTGATTAGTCTTAATAGAAGTAATACTTATCAAAAGGAATGGTTTAATGATAAAACACATATTGCCGCTGGTTTGAGATATTTGAATTTGGGTGATCCTTTCCCGACTAATTTAGATGATCATTTTTACACAGGACAGTGTGAGTTACCATATGGAGGTCAGATTACGAATGATGATACAAAACACACTTCTTATTCGGTACGATCGGATTTGAATTACAAGAAGACATTTTTTGATAAACATGAAATAAGTACTACGGTAGGTACTGAATTTCGTTCTTCTCAATACGATGGAATTAAGACTACACAAATGGGATATCTTCCCGATCGGGGAAATCAATTTGTAGATGCAGATATGATTAAATTTCCTAAATATAGAGAACGGGTTGAGAGATTTAAGGATGTCATTACTGATCGTTTAACAAATGTAATGTCCTTTTATGGAACCTTTACCTATTCTTACGATTACAGATACATTGCTAATTTTAATATTAGAGCTGATGGATCAAATAAATTTGGACAGGATAAAGACAATCGGTTCTTACCAGTATGGTCTGTTTCCGGACGATGGAATATGCACAATGAAAAGTGGTTTAAGAATATGCTTTGGTTGAATCAATTATCTATACGTGGTTCCTACGGAGTTCAAGGAAATATTGCTAGTAATGCAAGCCCTAATTTATTGGTTAATCTTGGTTCACGTGATGCAACTTCGGGGCACTTGGTTTCAACATTAGATATGCTTCCCAACCCTATGTTAAGATGGGAAAAAACCAAATCATACAACCTGGCTTTAGATTTTACTGTTTTTAATGGTAGAATTAGTGGAAATGTTGATTTATATAAGAAAAAAGGAGAGGATATGATTGTGTCTCGCGATGTATCTATTACCACAGGAAGCAATTCAATGACTTTAAATGCAGGGAATATTGAAAATAAAGGATTTGATATTAATATCAATATGACCCCAATAAGAAGCAAGAATTTTACATGGAATTTATCAGTGAATGGAGGAAGGAACATAAATACGGTTACCGATGCAGGAACCTCTGATTTGACCTATGAAGAGTATTTATCTGGTAATGCAGTAATCCCTGGAAAGGCATTAAACTCATTTTATTCCTATAAATTTGGTGGCCTCGATGAAAATGGCTTACCAACCTTTAAAGACATAGAGGAAACCGATGGCATAACAAAGGAAGAAATGTATGCAAAGATGCTTGCTTTTTCAGGTAAAAGAACGCCGGATATAGAAGGAGGCTTCTCGACTACACTACGGTATAAAAAATGGTCAATAGGAGCGATTTTCTTCTATAGCTTAGGACGAGATATTCGATTAAATCCACTTTACGAAAGTACAGGACAACATCTGCCCAATCCACAACAAAACATGGATGATGTATTTGTGAATAGATGGAGAAAACCAGGCGATGAGAAACATACTAATATTCCTACTTTGTCAAACGATCCGCTTGATATGAAGCCTTCAATATTTGGTAATGGAAGACAGATTGAAATAGCCGACAATAAGTGGGAAATGTACAACAAGTCAGATTTAAGAGTTGCTTCTGGCGATTACTTACGACTTCGAACTCTTTCGCTAAAGCATTCGTTGTCGGAGCATATTTGCGATAAACTACATGTGTCTGATGCAAATTTTAGAGTAGAAGTTAGTAATGTTTGGACTTTAAAAGATAAAAAACTAAGAGGTAGAGACCCAGAGCAAATTTCCTTCTCAAAGAACACCGGAGCAATACCAATGACTCCTACTTATACACTTGGTTTTGATGTTACTTTTTAAATACTAATAATGATGAGATATAATATATATACAATACTGTTTTTATTGTTGTTTTCTTCTTGCGATGATTTTCTTGAAGAAATACCTAAAGATAAAATTATACCCGAAACGGTGCAGGAATATGATGAGCTATTATACGGTGAAGCTTATATGAGGGCTCAAGATATGGTGGCTAAATATCTGGATTTGATGACAGATGATGTGAAAAGCTATGCTAAAACCAGAGGATTCTCAGATGCCAGAGAGAAAGCATTTGGATACTATGCTTGGCAAGCTGATCCGGAAATGGCTATCTCAGGAGCTCGTAATAGCGATGATGCATGGGAGTGGTACTATCATTCCATCTTGATTTGTAATATGACTTTAGAGGATCTTCCTGATGCTAGTGGAAGTTTGACAGATAAAGAGGATGTAATGGGACAAGCTCATTTTTTAAGAGCATGGAATTATTTTATGCTAGTAAATCTTTATGGGCAACCTTTTAATCAGGAAACTGCAAGTATCGATTTAGGAGTGCCGATTAATGATGTAACAGGAATGGAGGATAAGCAATTTTTGAGATCTTCTGTTGCCAAAAATTACAGCTTTATTGAAGAGGATTTAGAAACTGCTATCGATTTACTTTTATCCTCAAATAAGGAAAAGGATAATTTTAAGATAAATATTAATGCAGCATATCTTTTTGCTTCACGTGTTGCTTTGTATCAAAAGAAATATACCGAGGCGATTAAATTTGCAAATTTGGCACTAGCTAATAAATCTGCTCTTTACGATTTAAATAGTAAAAATCCTTCCGACAGGTTTATTAACTATAAGAATCCGGAAATAATATTTTCTTATGGGGAGGAAGTGACACCTTATTATAGTAGTGGATATATTTACAAATCAAATTTTCCCATATCTGATGATCTTGGCAATTTGTATGTTTCGGGTGATTTAAGAAAGCAAAACTTCTTCAAAAGCGGTTTGCCCAAAAAAAATGGCAGTGGCGAAACTACAGGTGTATTTGGCTTTGCCATGCGAACTTCTGAATTGTATTTGAATAGAGCGGAAGCTTATGCCGAATCTGGTGAAATTGATAAGGCAATGAAGGATATTAATAAATTAAGATCGAATCGATTTTCTTCAGCGGATTATATGCGTGAGGCTACTACAAAAGAGGAAGCCATTAATATTATTCGTGAAGAAAGAAGAATGGAATTTTGTTTTGAAAGACATAGATGGTTCGACCTGAGAAGGTGGGATCGCCCTAGCATAACACATGTATTTATCCGAGATAAAAAGAATGATGTTATTGAAACTTATGTTCTTAAGCAGGACGATCCGGCATATACACTACCGTTGCCATTTGCTGTAACTACAAATAATAAAGAGATAAAAAATATTGATAGACCGGAAAGAAATCCTGAAAACTAACAGAAGTTATGAATAAAAAAAATAGATACATTACTGCAATAGTTTTTTGTTTAGCAATTGGTCTTTCTTCTTGCTATAATGAAGACAGCATTAGCTCCGAACTTGGTATTGATGATTTAAAGCCAGTAGATAGTTCTGAACCTTTGGATCATTATATCTATGAATTTTACAATCAATATGGATCTTACATTACATATGAATATGATACCTTAGATTATCAATGGGATTTTAGTATAAAAAAGGAGGTGACTTTTGCTCAACAAAAAGATAAAGAGATTTTATTTAGGGGAATTCAACATGTTGAAAATGTACTGTTTGGATTGTATTCTGAAGATTTTAAAAAGCAATATTTGCCAACCAAAATTATGTTAGCTGATTCGATAAATGAACCGGGTTCTCGCGGTAAATTGGATAAATTCTCCGAATCAGGCACAGCATATATCGCTGTTGGTAAAATACGTGATGGTATTGTGAATATTAACGATGAAGATTTTAATCAATCCAAAGCTGCTATTAATTATAATTTTTGGATGGGGTATTTGAGAGCTAATGATAAGTTGATAATTCCTTCCTCATTTTATAAGCCTTCTGAGGGATACTATCATGTAAACCTAAAAACTTTAAGCGAGAATGAGGACAATTCAAAAATAGATATTAAAAATTATGGATTTTGGGCGGATAAAGATGGTAAACCTAATGGGGGTTATTATTTTTGGACTCCGGATGAAGAGGTAGATGTAGAACAATTCTTCGAAAAAATACTTTCTCATTCCAAAGAAGAGATGACTGTAATGATGGAAGGGTATCCTAAACTCCAAGATAAATACAATATTTTGATCAACCATATTCAGAAAGAATTTGATTTTGACATTCAATCCATAGGCGATAAAAATAAATAACAAATAATAATTAGCAAGGAGAAGTTAATTTCTTCTTGCTAAGACTTCTTAAGCCGACTGATTTTTATCTGTCTGGAAGAATATTGCCTTTTTTTTAACGATCAGAAATTTTAAAACTGTTGAGGGACAATCAACTAAACTCAAATAAATAAATTTTATATTATGAGATGGTATATATTATTACTAAGTGTAATGCTTTGCATTTCCAGTGTAAATACAACGCAAGCACAACTATTCGATGCTTTAAAAAAGAAATTATCGGAGAAAAAAGACGATGATAAAGAAGAGAAAAAAGAAGAGAAGAAGTCGTATAGCGATTTACTAAAGGATTTTGAATCGCAAAATGGTTTATTTCAATTACATACAAAAGGCACAAAATTGTATTTTGAAATACCTGATAGTCTGTTAGGACGTGAGTTTTTGTTAGCTTCCCGAGTTTCAGCAACTTCGAACAATAAGGAGATAGTAGCCGGGCAAATGCCAAGACAGCCTCTTTTGATAAAGTTCTCGAAGGATGCGGAAAAAATTTATATGCATGTTGTGAATTCCGACAACGTGTGCGATGAAAATTCGGATACTTATAAATCTTTGCAGCGAAATTATCTGAATCCAATTATGAAATCCTTTAGCATTAAGGCATTTTCTCCTGATTCATTGGCTACAGTTATTGATATGACTAAGTTTTTCAGTTCCGATGAAAAAGAATTGAATCCATTTAAAAAGAAAAGTATCCTTGATATCATTTTTGGCAAAACACCTATGAGTGGGACGTATGATGCTAAAAGTTCTGGTATACTAAGCTCTAAGTCATTTCCTTTAAATATAAATGTACGGAGTCGATTGGCGTATACAGTTGATGATGCACCTTTTGTTGCAGAATTAACTCGTTCAATAATATTGTTGCCAAAAACACCTATGAAACCACGTATTTCAGATTCTCGATTGGGTTTCTTTACAGAAGGAAAGATAGTGTTCGATGAGAATAAAGATAAAGTAGAGAGAATCAGATACATCAATCGATGGAATATTGAGCCCAAAAAGGAAGATCTTGAAAAATACAAAAATGGTGAGTTGGTAGAACCTATAAAACCTATTGTCTATTACGTTGATACTGCAATTCCTGAAAAATTCAGAAAGTATATCATGCAAGGGATTGAAGATTGGCAACCTGTTTTTGAGGCTATTGGATTTAAGAATGCAATTGTAGCGAAAGAGTATCCTAAAAATGATCCTGACTTTGATCCAGACGATATTCGTTATTCATGCTACCGTTTTGTAACTACAACTGTAGCAAACTCCATGGGGCCTTCATGGGTTGATCCTCGTTCAGGTGAAATCATAACGGGTGATGTGTTATATTATTCCAACGTGATTAAATTATTACATAATTGGAGATTTGTTCAAACAGCAAATTTAGATCCGCAGGTAAGAGGAGAAGTTTTTCCTACCGAACTTATGGGGAAATCATTGCGATATGTTGCAGCACATGAGATTGGACATACTTTAGGTTTAATGCATAATATGGGAGCTTCTCATTCATACCCGGTAGATTCGTTACGTTCTGCGTCTTTTACTCAAAAATACGGGACAACCCCATCTATTATGGATTATGCTCGTTACAATTATGTAGCTCAGCCTGGTGATGAGGGGGTTCGTCTAACTCCACCAGATATGGGAGTTTATGATTATTATGCAATAAAGTGGGGATATAAGCCAATATTCGAAGCTAAAACTGCAGCGGATGAGTATGAAACTTTAAATAAATGGATTTTAGAGAAAGCAAACGATCCAATGTATCATTATGGTCCACAGCAATTTTTCTTCGATAAGATAGATCCGGCTTCTCAATCTGAAGATTTGGGAGACAATTCAGTAAAAGCTGCTGAGTATGGTATGAAAAACCTAAAGTATACCATGAAGCATTTAAAGGAGTGGACTACCACACCTAATAAGGACTATTCCAGAATGAAGGAATTATACGGAGAGATCTTTAAGCAATTTAGAAGATATATGGGACATGCGGATGCATATCTAGGTGGATACTATCTTTATGAGCCAGTTGCAGGAGAAAACCGTAAAGCAAGTGTATTAGTGAGTAAGAAAGAGCAACGATATGCTTTGGATTTTATTTTTAACAATTTAAGAGATATGCCTAATTGGTTGTTGGACAATGAGATTGTGGATTGTTTTAGACCTGATGATATGAAATTAGGTGAATATACTAGAATCATTACTAAAGGTTTGTTTTCTTCCAAAATTACGGTTCATTTAAGTTGGGATGAAAAGAAAAACCCAAACAATGACTATTCGGTACTGGAATATATGGATGATTTATTTGATCGAACTTTTGCATTAACCAAAAAGGGAGAAAATTTGAATTTTTACGAGAGAACTTTGCAATACACATACATAAAACAGTTGCTTACCGATGCAGGGTATTTTTCTGGTTCGTCATTAAAAAAGAGATCATTTTCAATGGATGAGGAAAATGTTATTTATCCATGGGAAAAGATGAATGTAGAATTGGAATCACTTGTACGTCCAGGGAAAGAGGCGGATGTAAAGGCAAATATGAATCCTATATATCTTCATGAATTGCAAAAGGCTGTGAAGTTGCTTAAAAAGAATATGAATAAAGGGGATTTTAAAACTCAAATTCATTATAAGAATTTATATAAGCAGATTTCCGATTTTCTACAAAAATAACAGGTGTTGAGTAATGATGTAATTATTGTCTTCTCTAAAAGAATTTTCTGATACCTATTGATAAGTGGAGGACATTTTTTATAAGGTGTTGTGAAGTAGTATTAAATAATTTAAAACAAAAAAGATGAAGAAAAAATATGATCTATTACCCGATGCTTTAAATTTTATAGCGTGGTTGATATTGGCAATCGCAATATTCTCTCTATTTTCTAGAACAGGACATTATGTAGTTGCAGATAATTGTTTTGATTATATGGAATTCATGTCAATGATTCTAACATTATTAATACAGCCTTTGTTTTATTTCTGCGTAGCTCTAGCATTGGCAAGAATAGTGAGAAAATATAATTAGTTAAATTTTAAATGTACAATATGAGTTAATACAAATTGATCTTTCTCTTTGAGTAATTGTTAGGATGTTAGTGGTTAACAATGCAACTTCTAAATGCATAGTTACTGTTTGTTGATAACTCAACTTTCATAGTTTCTTGTTAAGCATGAGTGCTGTGTATGGAGCACATGTTTTAGAATTTGCAAGTTTTACTCAGGAGATTCATCATAAAATTAAATTTAGATATATTAATGGTTTTACCACTCCCAATCCGGGAGTGGTTTTTATTGTTGTAATGATAAGGGTTAAGTATGACTGAATTTAGTTAATTAAAATAAACGTAAGAAAAAAGTTCTATATCAAATACATTGGTTATCAAATATTGACAGGATACGATCTATTAAATAATGTTAAAATGGGAAAGGATCAAAATTTCCTTAAATTGGTTTATTAAGAAGAATGATTAGCTGTTGGATACAACAGCTTTTTTTGTGTAGTAGATTGCCATATTTAAAATGATAGCTCAATTAAACAATTAATTCTCATGTTCTCCTCTTAAGTGCTATTTAGAATAGATATTATTAAAGCAATAGAATAATTAAACCTTCCTTATGATGAGAAGAGAGATGACGGACTTTAAGAGGCAGATAATTAGTGTTATATGATTGATTGAAGCGGTTGGAGCTTGCATGGATGGAAACTTGTTTCGAACCAATTTTTATCTTTTGAGCAGATCCAATATAATACAAAATACATACAAAAGGTATGTACTTTGCATTGCTATGTACTTTTCATTACATTTGTATCGAAAAGTCAGATAGAATTGTAATGAACTGATTGAAAAGTATCGATAAAATTGAATTGATCATGAACAAGAATAAATCCAAAGAGTATGACGTGATAATTATCGGTGGTGGTGCTACCGGTGCGGGAACTGCACGTGATTGTGCAATGAGGGGACTGAGTGTACTTCTTGTGGAGCGTCATGATTTTGCTACAGGAGCGACAGGGCGTAATCATGGATTATTGCATAGTGGAGCTAGATATGCTGTTACTGATCATGAATCGGCATCGGAATGTATTAAGGAAAATATGATCTTACGCCGAATCGCAAACCATTGTGTTGAAGAAAATAACGGATTATTTCTTACACTTCCTGAGGATGATATTACTTTTCAGTCTCAATTTGTAGAGGCTTGTTCAAGTGCAGGTATTAGCACTGAAATAATCGATCCTGAATTGGTTCGTCGTATGGAGCCTTCAGTTAATCCTGATTTAATTGGTGCTGTACAAGTACCGGATGGTTCGGTTGATCCATTTCGTTTGACCATGTCGAATGCACTTGATGCAAAAATACACGGTGCTGATCTTTTAACCCAACACGAAGTAACTGGATTTGTTCGAGAGCAAGATAGACTTTGTGGTGTGGAGTTGTTTAATCATCAGAAGAAAGAAAAAGTAAATTATTACGGAAAAGTAGTAGTCAATGCTGGAGGAATATGGGGACATCATATCGCAAATCTTGCTGGAGTTAATATAAATATGTTTCCAGCGAAAGGATCGCTACTTATTTTTGGTCATCGTGTTAATAAAATGGTACTAAATAGATGTAGAAAGCCAGCTAACGCGGATATTTTGGTTCCGGGAGATACAATTTGTTTGATTGGAACCACATCTGAACGTATCCCATATGATCAAATAGATAATATGTTTGTTTCAAAGGAGGATGTGGATGTTTTGATTCGAGAAGGAGTAAAGCTTTCTCCATCACTGGCAACAACTCGTATTTTACGTGCTTATGCAGGTGTTCGTCCTTTAGTGGCAGCAGATAATGACCCAAGTGGACGAAGTATTAGCCGTGGAATTGTATTGTTAGATCATAAGGAACGGGATGGACTAGAGGGATTTATCACTATTACAGGTGGTAAGTTAATGACATATAGATTAATGGCTGAAGAAGCGACCGATTTGATCTGTAAAAAACTTTCAGTTGATAAAAAATGTGAGACTGCTGATAAGTCTCTGCCAGGATCAGAAAAGAGTGATTTATCTCTGGAAAATGCCTCACAAAAAATTTATTCCAGTTCTAGTATTGCTCAGAAATCGGCACAGGATCGACATGGTTCCCTGGCTCACAAAGTATCTAATGGCGGGAGTAATGATGATTCATTGGTTTGCGAGTGTGAGGGAGTATCAATTGGTGAGGTTAAATATGCGATTAATGAATTACATGTGAATAATTTAATTGATTTGCGTCGACGTACTCGTGTTGGAATGGGAACATGCCAAGGAGAATTGTGTGCTTGTCGGGCAGCTGGTCTTCTTTGTGATTCACTAGAAGAAGCGGGTAAGGCAAAAGATGATTTGGCAAATTTTCTTCAGGAGCGATGGAAGGGAATGTCGCCAATTGCCTGGGGAGATACAATTAATGAAGTTCAGTTTACCTCCTGGATTTATGAAGGAATTTATGGATTGAAACCAGAAAACAATTAAGCAATTACTATGAAATTCGATAACATTATAATAGGTGGTGGGTTGAGCGGACTCACTTGTGGAATTAAATTGGCGGAGCAGGGTAAAAAATGTGCTATTGTTTCATCGGGTCAGAGTGCTATTCATTTCTTTTCTGGTTCATTCGATTTATTGGGAAAAGTGGATGGAGAGGATGTGAGTAACCCATTAGAGGGAATGAAATCTTTATCTGAAAAACATCCTTATCAGCGTGTTGGGCTTGAAAATATAGAACGTTTAACTGATGATGCTTTGCATTTATTAATTCGGGCAGGTTTGAGTTTTACAGGACAAGCAAATAGAAATCATTTTGTGTTAACTCCAATGGGCATAATGAAACCAACTTGGCTTACATTGGATGATTTTACAAGTTTTGATCACAAAGATCATTTTCCATGGAATAAAGCAGTAATTCTTAATTTCAGTGGATTTCTTGATTTCCATACTCTATTTATTAAAGATGGTCTTAAAAAGTTAGAGGTGGATGCTCAAATCAAGAATATTTCGATGAAGCAGTTTGAAGCCATTCGAAAAAACCCAAGCGAAATGCGTTCCACAAATATTGCGAAAGAATTTGATAAGGGAAATGCTATTGACGAATTTGCTGAAAAGGTAAATCTACTTAGCGAAACTACTGAAGTGGTAATTCTTCCAGCGGTATTTGGCTTGTTCAATAGAAATGTTGTGGAAAAACTCAACCAAAAGATAAATAAGCCCTTGGTATTGCTTCCTGCTATACCACCTTCGGTTCCTGGTGTGCGAAGTCAAATAATGCTTCGACAAAGATTTCAGGATTTGGGTGGTACTTATTTTATGGGCGATAATGTAGAAGGAGGCACCTTCGATAATAATCGCTTATTAGATATTAAGACCAACAATCACGATGATATAAAATTGGAAGCAGATCAATTTATTTTAGCTAGCGGAAGTTTTTACAGTAAAGGGATTGTAGCAACACATAACAAACTTTACGAGCCAATTTTTGGTTTGGATATAGAGGGAGATTCTGATCGGAACAATTGGCTTGATGAGAAGTTTTTTAACGATCAGCCTTATATGCATTATGGAGTGAAAACCGATGATAAATTTCGTGCATTAATGGATGGTCAGTCAATAGAAAATCTATATGTAGCAGGTTCTGTACTTGGAGGAGCAAACCCTCTAAAGGAAGGTAGTGGAGCTGGTATTAGTGTATTGACATCTCTTCATACTGTTGAGCAAATTTTAAAATAGCAGGACGATGAAAAAGGAAATATTTGAACCATACAACATAAGTGATAATAATTTTGAGCAGTGTGTAAAATGTACGATTTGTACCGTGTATTGTCCTGTTTTGGAAGTAAATCCTGAATATCCAGGACCTAAGCAATCAGGACCTGATGGGGAAAGAATGCGCTTGAAGGATCCAGGTTTTTACGATGAGGCTTTAAAGTTATGTTTGAACTGTAAACGTTGTGAGGTTGCTTGTCCACATGGTGTGAAAATTGGAGATATTATCCAAATGGCACGTATTAAGCATAGTAAGAAAAAGCCTAAGTTTAGGGATATGATTTTGGCCAATACCGATATAGTTGGAACTATGGCGAGTACATTTGCTCCTATTGTTAATCCTATGGTAGCACTTAAGCCTGTTCGACGCATAATGGATAGTGTGCTGAAAATTGATCATCATCGTATGTTTCCTAAATACACTGGCTTAAGATTCGAAAGCTGGTATCGCAAATATGCAGAAAAGAAACAGAAAGAATTTAAGAAGCATGTAAGTTATTTTCATGGTTGCTATGTGAATTATAACTTTCCTCAATTGGGTAAAGATTTAATTAAAATAATGAATGCTGCTGGTTACGGTGTTCATCTTCTTGAAAAAGAAAAATGTTGTGGAGTGGCATTAATTTCAAATGGACTTATCAAACAAGCTACCAAACAGGCGAAGCACAATGTAGAGGTCTTTAAGAAATCAATTGTGGAGAAGAATATGCCAGTAATATCTACATCCTCAACATGTATTTTCACAATCAGAGATGAATATCCGCATTTATTAGGAGTAAAGAATAAGGAAATTCGTGATGAAAGTGAATTGGCTACTCGTTTCTTATTTCGTTTAGTTGATACCGGAAAGCTAAAGCTTGTTTTCAAAAAGAACTACAAGAAACGAATTTCTTATCACACACCATGTCATATGGAGAAATTGGGGTGGTCTATATACTCAACTTCGCTATTGCGTATGATTCCAGGATTAGATTTTGTACCATTGGAATCACAATGTTGTGGAATTGCTGGAACTTATGGATTTAAAAAAGAAAACTATGAAACTTCCCAAGAAGTTGGAAAGCCTCTTTTCAATCAAATAGACAATTCAAATGTGGATTTTGTTGCTACCGATTGTGAAACCTGTAAGTGGCAAATCGAGATGTCTACCACATGTAAAGTTATGCATCCCATTTCAATTCTTGCAGAAGCATTGGATGTGGAAGCTACTATGAAATTATGGGAAGTTTAAATTAATGTATATCAAAATATAATAAAAAAAGCTATCGTTCTCGATAGCTTTTTTTATTATAGGCATTATTATTGTTAATACTCAATTTCAATTTAATAAAATAGGATAATCCCTACTTGTGTAATTCATGTGGGTAATCTATTTTTACGCGCTAGTATTAAGAACAACTATACCTTAAAATAAAACTAAACAAAGAATTGATATGAGTGTTGAACAGGTGAGTAAGGTCAAGGAACGTTTTTCCAAAGCCTTTTGGGTTGCCAATTCGGTAGAGCTTTTAGAAAGAGCTGCCTATTATGGTGTTTTTATTGTAATAACGATTTATTTGTCCCGAATTTTGGGATTTACTGATATTGAAGCAGCCCTTATTTCTGGTGGTTTTTCCGCTGGTTTATATTTGCTACCAACATTTAGTGGTGCCTTGGCAGATAAAATGGGCTTTAGAAAAGCATTGTTATTAGCATTTAGTTTACTGAGTATAGGATATGCCGGTCTTGCAGTCTTACCAACAATGCTAGAGTCAGCAGGTTTGGTTAAGTATACCGATGTAACTGTTTTTACTGGGCTAGAGAATACCAACTGGAAGTGGATGATAGTACCTATTGTTATTGTTATAATGATTGGTGGATCTTTCATTAAGTCTGTGATCACAGGTACTGTTGCCAAAGAAACTACAGAGTCTACCAGAGCAAGAGGATTTTCTATTTTTTACATGATGGTGAACATTGGGTCATTCTCAGGTAAAACCATTGTAAAGCCTTTACGTGAAGCAATGGGAAATGAAGGTTTGGTAAACCTTAACTATTTTTCGGCAGCAATGACTTTTCTTGCTGTAATTGCGGTTTTCTTCTTTTTTAAGAGTACAAAACGTGAGGGAGAAGGTAAATCTATAGGTGAAATTTGGGCTGCACTGATGAGAGTTGTATCCAATGGTAGATTAGTTGCCTTAATTCTTATTGTTACCGGATTCTGGATGGTACAGCATCAATTGTATGCAACCATGCCTAAATATGTATTGCGTATGGCTGGTGAAGGCGCATCTCCATCCTGGTATGCCAATGTTAATCCTTTAGTGGTAGTATTATCTGTAGGATTGATTACTTCATTAATGGCGAAGCGATCAGCATTGTTTTCAATGACAGTTGGTATGTTTATTATGCCCGTATCTGCACTTTGTATGGCAGCAGGTAATTTACTACATGTAGAATCGATTGATTTAGGCTTGTTTAGTATGCATCCTGTAGCCTTCATGATGATTATTGGAATTATCTTCCAGGGATTGGCTGAGTCGTTTATTTCTCCTCGTTTCCTTGAGTTTTTCTCATTACAAGCACCAAAAGGTGAAGAGGGAATGTATTTAGGTTTTAGTCACCTTCATTCATTTGTATCATCTATATTAGGTTTTGGATTATCTGGAGTTTTATTGACAAAATATTGTCCAGATCCAACATTGTATGAGACAAGAGCAGAGTGGGAAGTGGCTTCGGCGCATGCACATTACATTTGGTACTATTTTGTTGCTATTGCGGCAGTATCGGCTATTGCGCTTATCGTTTACGGTAGAGTAACTAGAAAAACAGATGAAAGATTAGCGGCTTAATTTGCTGATAATAATATTTAGAACCGTCTCTTTAAAGGGACGGTTTTTTTGTGGCTTATAGTTTCGGCTAAAATGTTCTTTAATCTTATTCATATTCTCCTTGGGATGATCCAAATATATATGCGATTCAATTCATTTACTGTCAAATAATTGTGTTAAATTAATAGGTGTGAGTGAAAAACTGAATTTGATAGATAATTAACGGAATAAATTTAATGAGCTATGGAACAAAATTTTTATCCTATACAAATTGCCGGCATCGAAAAACCAATACAAGAAGCAACAACATTAAGTTTTAAAATTCCGGACGAATTACTTAAAGCTTTTGAATTTAAAGCAGGACAGCATTTGAGTTTTCGATTTATTATTGATGGAAAAGAGGAAAAAAGAATGTATTCTCTTCACAATTCACCGGATGAAAAAACGAATTATCAGATTACGGCAAAAATAAAAGACGATGGTTTAGTCTCAAATTATATTGCTAAAAATCTTAAAGTTGGCGATGAACTTGAAGTGTCGAGTCCTGAGGGAAATTTTACAATTCAACCAATTAAAAATTGTTGCAAGACGCATTATTTTTTTGTTGCGGGCAGTGGAATTACACCGGTCTTTTCTATGATAAAAACCATTCTTTTAAGAGAAACGAGAAGCAAGATAAAATTGCTTTATGGAAATAGAAATATTACCGATATTATCTTTTACGATGAAATTAATAAATGGAAAAAAGAGTATCCAGAGCGATTACATGTCACGCATTCTTTATCCAAGAGATTTTTAGATACTTCATTAATTCAGGAAGATGTAAACAGAGGAAGAATTAATGATGATATGGTTGCGGAATTTATCAATGAACACCGAACAGAAATAGTGAAAAGTGAATTTTATATTTGCGGACCCGGAGGAATGAATCAAATGGTTTTTGAGACATTAAGCGAATTGGGAATTCCCTCTAAATTAATTCAATACGAATATTTCTCTGCTGAAGGAGTTGAGTATAAAGATGTACAGTCAGCTGGAAATATTGAACTTAATGCAATTATTCGAAATCAAAATTATAATGTAGTTTTAAGTGAAAATGAAACGATATTGCAAGGTTTAAAAAGAGTTGGTGCGCCCGTGCCATTCTCTTGTCAGAATGGTATTTGCGGTACCTGTAAGACTAAATTGACGAATGGAAAGGTAGAAATGAAATCGTCAATGGCATTAAGTTTAAATGATAAAAAACAGAACTACATTCTTGCCTGTCAATCGTTGGCTCAATCTACAGTTGTAAAGGTAGATTTTGAATAATTTATGGAGTCTTTTTTCGCATTTCTTTTAGGAGCTAAGAATTGCACTTTCAAACTTTGGAAGCGATGTCAATTTGCGAACTAATTTTCACTTTATAAGTTTTTTTGCATCTTTGACAAACCTATAATTAACTACCTAAGAAACCTAAACCATTGAAAACGCATTCCCAAAATATTGATGTTCTTATCAATAGATTATCTTTAGATTCTGACGAACGAGCTTTA
>Ga0209272_10000258_pt1 | contig 51639 bp, 36 predicted proteins | sample tdDd002_FD_187125 | JGI IMG/M metagenome (GOLD analysis project Ga0209272, IMG submission 187125) | Marine sediment microbial communities from the Atlantic coast under amendment with organic carbon and nitrate - tdDd00.2 (SPAdes)... | ecosystem: Environmental > Aquatic > Marine > Coastal >...
CATAGAATGGATGATCGTTACAAAATTACAAAAAACACCCTTTCAATTTGCGAAATACGCATTGTGGATATTTAATTTCATTGATTTGTGTAAATTGGTCTCGCAATTTTATTGCTAACCTAAAAACTCAAACAATGAACAAAAGAATTTACCTAGGCATGCTTCTTCTACTTTTGTCGGTAGTTGGTGTCAATGCACAAAATCAGAATCCGATTGGGGAAGAGCTGAAAGACCTCAAAAAATACAATACGAATTTGGATCATCGAATGGATCGTTTACAAAAAATGCTAGATGATTTAATATGGTTCGAGAGAGTAGGAGATGTTGCTCATATCGATAAGCTTTATATTTATGGTCCAGCAAAATGGAAAGAGAAAAATCCAACTGCAAAAGGAGCTGGTAATCCTGTAAAGTTTTGGACTTATACTTTTATTCCTAAAAATATTAATCCAGATAAAAAGTACCCTCTTATCGTTTTGCCACATGGAGGCGTTCATGGCGATTTTACGACCTATTATACCCACATTGTACGTGAACTAATTGCTCAAGAATATATTGTAGTTGCTGCAGAATATCGTGGTAGTACAGGTTATGGAAAAGGGCATTACGAGAAAATTGATTATGGAGGGTTGGAGAATGAAGATGTGTATGCTAGCCGTAACTACATGATAGAAAACTACGAATTTGTTGATGAAAATCGAGTTGGAATTATGGGTTGGAGTCATGGAGGAATGATTACACTTTTCAATTTATTTAATCATCCTAAAGATTATAAGGTCGGTTATGCTGGAGTTCCTGTTAGTGACCTTGTTGCAAGAATGGGATATATGACCCAAGAGTATCGTGAACTGTATTCGTCGGAGTATCATATTGGTAAAACAGCTAACGATAATTTGGCTGAATACCGTCGTCGTTCACCGGCTTGGAATACCCATAAATTCCAGAATACACCACTTTTGATTCATACCAACACGAATGACGACGATGTGAATGTTCTTGAAGTGGAACATCTAATTAAATCGCTAAAAGCGGATGGTAAGAAGTTTGAATATGAAATTTTCCAAGATGTACCTGGTGGGCATTCGTTCGATAGAATGGACACTAAAAAAGCCAAGGAAATTCGTGTGAAGATTTATAAATTCTTAAGAAAAGAACTTAATCCAAATAAACCAATTACTAACTTGAAGCAATTACAAAAAGCAGGTTACCGATTTTAGAATTATTTGAAAATAAAAAAGAGGCTATCCTAACAGGAATAGCCTCTTTTTTGTGATCTGAAATAGATTATAAATTGTCTTTCAGGAATTTATTGAATCTATTGTATAAGTGTAAACGCGTTTTGCCACCGTAAATACTGTGATTACGGTTGGTGTAAATCTGCATTTCGAATTGCTTGTTCGCTTGAACTAATCTTTCCGCAAATTCGTAAACGTTCTGTACATGAACGTTATCATCAGAAGTACCATGGCACAATAATAAATTCCCTTTTAATTTATCAGCATGATTGATAGGTGAATTATCATCGTATCCCGATGGATTTTCAGCAGGAGTTCTCATGAATCGTTCTGTGTAAATACTATCGTAATAACGCCAGTTGGTAACCGGAGCAATAGCAATTGCTGATTTAAATACGTCGCTAGCTTTTTCTAAACAAAGTGATGACATGAAACCACCGTAGCTCCATCCCCAAATTGCAATTCGGCTACCGTCTATATAATCTTTTTTAGCAAGAGCTTTAGCTGCCGAAATCTGATCGTCAGATTCTAAGCGACCTAATTGCATATATGTACACTTGCGGAATAATTCGCCTCTGGCACCAGTTCCTCTAGCGTCAACACAAACAACAATATAACCTTCTTGTGCTAAATAATCGTACCAGTCAATTCCCCATCTGTTTAACACCTGTTGTGAATTTGGTCCACTGTACTGAGTCATTAATACAGGGTATTTCTTTGAAGGATCAAAATCGAAAGGTTTAATAATCCATGCATTTAATTGAGTTAATTCGTCAGCAGCAGGTAGCTGTATGAACTCTTTAGTCTTATACTTATAAGCTTTAAGTTTCTCAACTAACTCTTTATTGTCTTCAAGTGTACGAATCAGTTTTGCTTTTGCATTGTAAAGATTAACAACCTTTGGTTGTGAAACGCTTGAAAAATTATTGATGAAATATTTGAATCCTTTCGAGAAAGAAGCATTGTTTGTTCCTTTTGCAGGCGTTAGATTCTTTTTTGATGTTCCATTTAGTTTGATAGAATAGATGTTGCGCTCCATTGGCGAAACTTCAGCCGATTGGTAGTAACAAATCTTCTTCTTCACATCATAGCCAATAAAGTCAGTCACATCCCAATCACCTTTTGTAATTTGCTGAATTTGTTCCCCATTCATATCAAATAGATATAGATGTAGGTAAGCATCTCTCTCGCTAGAGAAAATAAAATGTTTGTTATCTGTTAAGAAAGTTAAATCATCTAAAGTGTTACTGTCAACGTAGTACTTGTTCTTCTCGCTAAGTAAAATCGATGTTTTACCCGTTTTCGAGTTTGCAAGTAAAATATCTAAGTGATTCTGATGACGATTAAGGCGACAGATACTTAGGATTTTTGCATCAGCCGTCCATTTAATACGTGGAATATACTGATCTGTTTCAGCACCAACATCCATCTTCTTAGTTAGTCTGTCGTTTACATCATAAACGTAAACCTCAACTACTGAATTTTTCTCTCCAGCTTTAGGGTATTTGTAAGCGTAGTTTTCAGGATATAAAGCATTGCCTTTAACTTGAGGATAAAGACCTTCAAATTTATTCATGTTGAATACTGGAACTTCACTCTCGTCGAATTTCATATAAGCCAAAGACTTGCTGTCTGGAGACCATTCAAATGCCTTATTAAATTCAAACTCTTCTTCATAAACCCAGTCAGGAGTACCGTTCTGAATTTTGTTGAATTCACCATCTTTTGTCACCTTACTTTCCGAACCAAAAGCAATATTGTGAATAAAAAGGTTGTTGTCGCGAACAAAAGCAATACGTCTTCCGTCAGGTGAAAAAGTAGCTAAACGTTGTTTCCCATTTTTTGAAAGCGGCTTTAGCTCTTTGTTTTTAAAGCTAAAAATGAAATAGTTGGCTGTGAATGAACGTCTGTAGATACGTTCTCTGTCAGTCATTAATAGAATACGACTTTCATCAGCATTAAAATCGTAATCAAAAATGTTTTTTAATTCTTCCGATTTTAATTCATTTAGATCGAGTAGAGTTGCCACAACTTTACCTGTAGCATAAGCATATTTTACAATTTTAGTCCCATTCCCTTCTAGAGTTGTGTAGTGTGCACCATCATTCATAGAGCGCAAACCATATACCGATTTCTGACCAAAAGTGCGATTGATCATGAGATCTTCCATGGTGATTCTTTTCACATCTTGCTGCGCAAGCAGTGAAATCGAAAGGCATAAGAATAAGCCTAAGGCAAGCAGTTGCTTGAAATTTTTCATACTTGATTTTTATTGATTTTTGTTAAGATTGTCCTAAAAGTTGACCTTAGTTATTCGTTAAAATGAACCAAGCTTTTATAATAATAGCCTCAAAGGTTTCATTTTTTTGAAAAATAGAAAAGGATTTATGGTATTAAAGTACAGTTTTTATCACTTGTTGAAATGCAGGAGATAAAAAGGACTATTTTATCCAGATTGTTATATCTTTGTGGATTGAATTTCATAATGGCTTGTTTTCATCTAAAATGAGCTGATCTAATTTGAGAAAAATAGGCTGAAATTCAGATTTTCTATTCTAAATATATCATGCCGGTTTGTAGCGGTGTGAATAAAAATTAAACACAATAGGATGATTAAAATTACATTTCCTGACGGAACAGTAAAGGAATTCGAAGCTGGCATCTCAGGTATTGAGATCGCGAAAAGCATTTCTAGTCGATTGGCAAAAGAAGTTTTGTCTATTACAGTGAATGAGCAGTTGTATGATCTAACACGTTCGATTAACGAAGATGCAAGTATAAAGCTTCACACATGGAACGATGAAGAAGGTAAGCATGCGTTTTGGCATTCTTCGGCTCACTTGATGGCCGAAGCGTTAGAAGTATTGTATCCAGGCGTTAAATTTGGTATTGGCCCAGCTATTGAAATGGGTTTTTACTACGATATTGACTTGGGAGAGGATCGTATGCTAACTGATAAAGATCTGCCAAAAATTGAGCAGAAAATGTTGGAATTAGCGCGAACTAAAAATGAGTACACGCGTAAAGATGTAACGAAAGCAGAAGCTCTTGAGTTTTTTAACTCAAAAGATGAAGGATATAAAGTTGAGTTGATTAACGACTTAGACGATGGAACAATCAGCTTTTATCAGCAAGGTGGTTTTACAGATCTATGTCGTGGACCACACTTACCAAACACCTCATATATTAAAGCAATTAAATTAAATTCTATTGCTGGAGCATACTGGAGAGGCGATGAAAGTAGAAAACAGTTGACTCGTGTCTATGGTATTACTTTTCCAAAGAAAAAGTTTTTGGATGAGTATGTTGTGATGATGGAAGAAGCTAAAAAGCGTGACCATCGTAAGTTGGGTAAAGAGATGGAACTTTTCACCTTCTCTCAAAATGTGGGACAGGGTATGCCATTATGGTTGCCAAAAGGAGCTCAGTTAAGAGAAAGTTTAGAAACATTCTTAAAGCGTGTTCAGAAGCAATTTGGATACGAGCAGATTATTACCCCACACATTGGTAATATCAACCTATACAAGACATCAGGTCACTACGATAAATATGGTGAAGATTCATTTCAGGCTATTCAAACACCTCAAGAAGGTGAAGAATATTTATTGAAGCCAATGAACTGCCCTCACCACTGTGAAGCATATAAGTTTAAGCCACGTTCATATAAGGATCTTCCTGTACGTTTCGCTGAATTTGGAACAGTTTATCGTTATGAGCAAAGTGGGGAATTACACGGTTTAACTCGTGTAAGAAGTTTCACACAAGATGATGCTCACCTTTTCTGTACACCAGATCAGTTGAAAGAAGAGTTCAAAAAAGTGATCGATATTATCTTTATCATTTTTAAAGCGCTTAACTTTACGGAATATACAGCTCAGGTTTCTTTGCGTGATAAAGAAAAGAGTACTAAATATATTGGTAGCGACGAAAACTGGGATAAAGCAGAAAGAGCAATTATTGAGGCAGCTGATGAAAAAGGTCTGAATACAGTTGTGGAATATGGAGAGGCAGCTTTCTATGGTCCAAAACTAGACTTTATGATTAAAGATGCAATTGGACGTAAATGGCAATTGGGTACGATTCAGGTTGATTACAACTTGCCTGAGCGTTTCGATTTGGAATATGTAGGTAGCGATAATAAGAAACATCGTCCTATTATGATTCACCGTGCACCATTTGGTTCTATGGAGCGTTTTGTTGCTGTATTAATAGAGCATACAGGCGGTAAGTTCCCATTGTGGTTAACTCCTGAGCAAACGGTAATTATGCCTATTAGCGAAAAATACAATGATTATGCAAAAAAAGTTTTAAATTCGTTAAATAATTCCGATATTCGCGCCGTATTAGATGACCGAAATGAGAAGATTGGTCGTAAAATACGTGATAATGAATTAAAAAAGATTCCTTATCTTCTAATTGTTGGAGAAAAAGAAGCAGAAGAAAACACAATTTCTGTTCGTCGACAAGGAGAAGGAGATATGGGAACAATGCAAATTCAAGAATTTGCAGATTTGATAAATAAAGAGGTAGAAGGACAAATGTCCTCTATTGCAAATTATTAACTAACTAAGGGAGGAACTAGCCATAGCTGGATTTCAACACAGAAACAGAAGAGGTGCTTTTAAACCTCGTGAGGCTCAACATAAGATTAATCAGTTGATTAGAGCCCGTAATGTTCGTATCGTCGGAGACGATGTAGAACCAGGTGTATTTTCTATTGCTGAAGCATTGAAAATTGCTCAGGATAAGGAATTAGATTTGGTGGAAATTTCACCTAACGCCGATCCACCGGTTTGTAAAATAATCGATTACAATAAGTTTCTTTATCAGCAGAAAAAGAAGCAGAAAGAGATTAAAGCAAAAGCCGTTAAAGTTGTTGTTAAGGAGATTCGATTCGGTCCAAATACTGACGAACATGATTACAATTTTAAATTGAAGCATGCTGAGAAATTTCTTGGTGAAGGTGCTAAAGTGAAAGCTTTTGTATTCTTTAAAGGTCGCTCTATTCTTTTTAAAGATAAAGGGGAGATTTTATTGCTGAAGTTTGCTCAAGATCTTGAAGAGATTGGTAAAGTAGAACAAATGCCAAGACTTGAAGGTAAGCGTATGACGATGTTTATCGCGCCGAAAAAGAAAAAGTAATTTAGTATATAATCAATAATCAGTTTGTACAATGCCTAAGATGAAAACAAACTGCAGCGCAAAGAAAAGATTTACTTTGACTGCATCTGGAAAGATCAAAAGAAAGCACGCTTTTAAGAGTCATATCTTGACTAAGAAAAGCAAAAAGAGAAAGAGAAATCTTACTTATTTTGGTGCTGTAAACAAAGCTGACCAGAAGAACGTTAAGTTAATGCTTAACATGTTGTAAAAAATCATTTTTGATTTTTTCAGTTTATTAACCGAGTGATTTAGCACAAAAGAGTCCCATTGGGAACGCTAACATTCTAAAAATTAAAATTATGCCAAGATCAGTTAATTCTGTAGCATCTAGAGCTAGAAGAAAAAGAATTCTTAAGGAAACTAAAGGTAACTTTGGTGCAAGAGCTAATGTGTGGACAGTAGCTAAGAATACCTGGGAAAAAGGTTTGCAGTATGCTTACCGTGATAGAAAAAAGAAAAAAGGAAATTTCCGTTCATTGTGGATTCAGCGTATTAACGCTGCTGCGAGACTTGAAGGTCTTTCATATTCTCAATTAATCGGATTAATGCATAAAGCTAATATCGAGATCAACCGTAAGGTTTTGGCAGATTTAGCAATGAATCACCCAGAAGCTTTTAAAGCTGTAGTGGGAAAGGCTCAAGCAGCTAAATAGCATTATAGATTATTTTACTTTGAAAAGGACTTGCTCATGAGCAAGTCCTTTTTTTATACCACAATTTTAAGGTTTTTGCTTAAATAAGTTGAATATCTGACTTTTGATCTCTTTTTTTCTTGTTTTAAGAAATCTGTAAACTGCTTTTGATAGAAGTTTGTCGCTGGTGAGGAATTTCTTGAGAAGGTAAGCTGAACCAGCGTACGGAAGAATAGAGGTTAGAATATCGTAAAACTTAACTTTGCCTCTAAGACTGATAGATATGTATATTAGCTTAGCAAGGATATTTCCAACTAAAAAAAGTATGGGTGGCGTAAGAACTTTATAGTCTACTACACCATGAAAAATAGCGTAAATAATAACTCCAGGAAATAGAATGGAGTCGATTATACCAGCAATAAAAGCCCAAGCTGCTAATATGCTACTCACATATAATATTCCAGATATTTTGTCATTCAGAATAACTTGTGTGAGATAGTTTTTCTCACTTATTGAGAAATCATTAGAATGATTGACGTAAGTGCAAAAGAGACTACGAGCACAATCACATTTTTCTTGATACGATAAATCAGATTTCATTTTTTTAGTTCCAATTGTATGTAGAACTAAGATAATTAAACTTTTTAAAGGTATTAAATCTGTTTCTAGGATAGAGTTAATGCTTTTCTTTTGCCTTACTTTAGCGGTCTTTTTCTAATCATTCCTCCTTTTGCATCTTTAATACTATGCATAATGGTAAAGGCTTCATTATCAATTTTGTCAATTTCTGTATGAAGCTTAGTTAACTCTAATCGTGTAATTAAAGTATAAATAATATCAGTTTCTTGTAGTTCCTGACCTTTATGCGTGTAGCCTCTTTTTCCTTGATATAAGGTGCAACCATGTCCAAGTTTTTCAACAATGGCCATTCTTATTTCTTCACTTTTGTCTGAAATAATGGTAACCCCTACATACTCTTCAATACCAGAAACAACAAAATCGATGGTTTTTGAGGCTGCAAGATAGGTTAGCATTGCGTACATAGCGATTTCAATAGAAAACACATATGCAGCAACTAAGAATATTAATACATTAAATAAAAGAATAACATCCCCTATTGTTAAAGATGTTTTTTTACTGATGAAAACGGCTAAAATCTCTGTTCCATCAATAACAGATCCACCACGAATAGCCAAACCTATCCCTAGGCCCAAGAAAAATCCACCAAATACGGCTATAAGCAACTTGTCATCGGTAACTACGGGAACAGGTATAAAATGTACAGAAACTGCGAGAAGGATAATCGCTATAATGCTTCTTATGGCGAATTGTCTGTTGATTGTAGAGAATGCCATAATCAAAAATGGGATATTAATGGCAATTAATAAAACGGATAATGGGATGGTTGTTAATTCACTTATAATAAGAGAAATTCCAGTTACACCTCCATCAATGAATGCATTAGGTAGAAGGAACCCTTTTAATCCGAAGCAGGCTGATAATATGCCCATTATAATGAAAAAGCTTTCTCGAATTAAATGTGTTAATTCAACTTTTGTTTTAATAAGTGTGCTATCATACTCTGCAGTAGCTGTGGTTTTATGTGACTTTTTTAGTTGTCGCTTAACCGTTTCGGCTAATATGTATTGAAATAGTGGATTCATATTGATCTTTAGAAATTAATTTTATTGAAGATACAATTTAGCTTTGTTTCATCTATCGTTTTGCTCAGAAATGTTATTCTTTAGTTTTAATTCCAAACTTAGGATCAACTTCAATGAGTTTAATCATGATAAAACTTGGAATGGTACAAAGCATTACCCAAATAAAGAAATGTTGATAACCAATCATCTCTTGTATCCAACCTGATATCATTCCTGGTAACATCATCCCTAAAGCCATAAAACCTGTGCAGAATGCAAAGTGAGCCGTTTTGTGTTTCCCTTCTGAAACATATATTTGGTAAAGCATATAGGCCGTAAAACCAAAACCGTATCCAAATTGCTCAACAGCTACCGATGCACTAATCAGTAAAAAGGAATCTGGAAGAACTTGAGATAGGTATACATAGATTAAATTAGGTAGGTTAATCGCAACAACCATCCACCACATCCAGTATTTAAGTCCATTTCGTGAAGCCAAGTAACCTCCTAAAATACCACCAATTGTTAGAGAAATAACACCAATTGTCCCATAAATAATCCCAACATCGGTAGTCGAAAGAGCTAAGCCTCCTACTTCCTTGCTGTCTAAAAGAAAGGGAGATGCCATTTTTACCAGTTGAGATTCGCCCAAGCGGTATACCATAAGCAGCCCCAGAATTTTCCAAATATCTTTTTTTGCAAAAAACGAATAGAATGTTTCACCAAAGTTATGAAGGATATCAGAAAAATGTTTGACTTCTCTTTCATCATCTTCGGAAGGTTTTGGTAAGGCAAACTTATGATACAAAGCCAAAATAATGAAAACAACTGTTAATATCACAAATGTTAACGACCAAGCTAAGGGAATACTTTTCTCATCTTGTCCAAACAATGAAATACTTTCGAAATAGCCAGCCAGTATAATCAGAAGACCTTGTCCTGTAATCATTGCGATACGGTAGAAGGTACTTCGTATGCCTATGAAATAGGCCTGTTTATGCTTGTCTAAACCATACATGTAAAAGCCATCAGCAGCAATATCGTGAGTGGCAGAACTGAAGGCTAAGAGCCATAAAAAGGCTAGAGATGCCCGAAAGAAGTTTGTGCTTGGTATGGTAAAAGCGACACCTGCTAAGGCAGCACCTATGAGCAATTGCATACAAACGATCCACCAACGTTTACTTTTAATGATATCTACAAATGGACTCCAAAGAGGTTTAATAACCCAAGGGAGATAAAGCCAAGATGTGTAAAGAGCAATATCTGTATTCGATATGTCCAAACGTTTATACATGATAACTGCGACGGTCATTACAACTACGTATGGTAAACCTTCTGCAAAGTATAGGGATGGAATCCATGCCCAGGGAGATCTTTTTTGTTTGTTCATATCTGATACAAAGACTTAAATGTTGTTCTAATATCTTTTTTCTAATTCCGCTCCTCTGAAATAATGCAATAGTATTTCTTTGTGGGAATAGCCCTTTGCACCCATTACGGCAGCTCCAATTTGACAAAGACCGACGCCATGTCCCCAACCAGCACCTTTTAAGGTAAAAGAACAAGGTGTATTATTAATTCCAGAACCTTTCACTACAATGAAATTCGAACTGTAAAGGTGTGATTCTGATAATACTTTTCGAATTTCCAATTCCTTACCAATTGTATAAGTCAGCTTTTCACCGATGATTTTTAGCTTAATAAGTCTTCCTGATAAGCCTCTTTCAACTGGTATTAAATTAATAATTTCACCAAAGTCTTTTCCTGTTTTTCGATGGATTAAATCAGTTAGTTCTTCTTGCGTATATTTAACTTCCCATCGAAAGAAGTCTGGCGTTTCCATATCGTAATCATTTAAAACCTGCGAGAGTATGGCTTTGTCGCTCGTATTACAGAAAACATCAGGAGCGCTTTGAACCCAATTTTCAGCATTAGGCTCCACTCTTAGATCGATTTTTAAGCTCGACTCTTCAGAATCGGTAATAGCTTGAAGGTACTTGTGCGGTTTAGGTTCCCAAACATTTTCGAAGCTTTCTGAAACACCACCACAGCATTTCGAAAAGCGAGCATCGCAAATTTCACCATCGCTGGTTAAAACCAGCCCCTTGGTTGCATCAATAGCCTGTAATACCGACGTACTAGTTTGGCGTGTAATACCTTGGTATCTCTGACAATGATCGTCAGCACAAACATCAAAATTGTGATGATCTTCTCTGTCGTACCATTTTACGAGTTCATCGGATTTTTCTGTTACAGATTGGTATGTTTGTTCAGAAGCTTGTAGGGTCTCACTTTTTAAAACCTGAGCTATTAGCCATGAGCGTGAGATTACGGCATGGGCCTTTAAGAGCTCCATGCTGCTGCTTGCTTTCATTTCAGATGAGATAACGCTAGCTAAGTAATCCTCAAGTTTGAGTACATTGATAGCCGTTAGTTGATCATCTTCATTCAAAAAGTGCAAGCTGCCTTTGAATGATTGGTTTTCTTTACGTTCCCAATGAAACTTTATGCCGATAACTACATCGAACAATTCGAATGAATCAGTTTCGTAATTCTCAGGTGTAAAGATGAATTCTTCTGGTTCTATCAATAAATCATCAAAATGAAACTTACCATTTTGGTATTTAATTGTTTGTTGACCCGTATAAGGCTTGTCATTTTGTTGGAGCGTATAAATCCCATTCAAGAAGAATGAGATTTTTTTTTCGCTCATAATACCTACTCGTATTTTAGGTTCGTGCATATTTTTTTTACTATTTAAACCATCACTAGTTTTGTGAAATCACGACAAAGTTTGTCAAATACCAGATCATCTATACTAACTTGCTTATAAATATTGACGATATCTTCTTTGGTGATTTTATCGAAATCTTCTTTTCGAGGCGTTATAATAACACCTCCCATATCTACAGCACCCGGACTAATTAAGAACTGCTTTTCTCCTTCAGCAAAAAACTGAGCTGGTCGATGCAGTTTACGCGGGAAGATATGTAATCGATATTTATTATTTTTATAAACGCAAATGGCATTCAACATAGGTTCTGTCTCTTCGGCTTGTAGCTTTTCGAAAAAACGATAAAAATTCTTTCCAGCACTAACGATATCCTTTGCTCTATCTGCTTCGATGCTAATTACTTTTCTGAGGTATTGATTATAACGATAGACTTCAAATCGTCCGTTCCAAGTCACAAGTTTGCCATAATTTTTCTTTCTGTCGAGAAATTCTGTGTCGATAGGCATAAAATCATTTTCCCCTGCCTGAAAGTGCATATGATCAGGTGCTGAGGCTCCAGATTTTGGGCCATTATAAAAAACAGAATAACCTTCTAGCGTTTCGGCTAAATTAACCAGATCACCGATATGATCAATAAAGTTTTGATCGGTATGCTGATTTTTCGCAATTGTAAAATGTTCCTTAAGAATAGGGAAGGGATTCAGTAAAAGACTATAGTCATTATCTAAGTCAATCTTCTTTTGTTGTTCAGGTCTGTTTGCTTCACACAAAAAACAGGCTCTCTTCTCAATATCCTCCTTGTCAACTTTGGCAGCAGTTGATTTGATTCGTTCAGGATTGAACTGAACCTTTATCTTAAAGCCATCGAATTGGAATTCTTTCTCTTCTACTTTATCTAAGCCTTTGTAATTACTTGCTGCTAATGGCCAATTCCCCTTTTGTTCATTTAAGAACGACTGTAGGTTTTCTTTATTGATTTTTTGCATAAGTGCTTTTGTTTAAGTGAAAAAAGATCTCTTATAGAGAAAATTAGTAAGTCTATATTTATTGTTTTGAAGTGATTCTCACAATCATTATTCCTGATTGTAAACGATTCTTTTGAATTTTTTCAGCTAATGGTATTTCAGAGATGACAACTTTTTTCGATTTGCTAGATGCATGCATAAGGTGTAAGCGTTTGTTTATATGAATCGCGATTCCCGTGTGCGATACATCCAGACCTTTAATTTTAGTTGTGATAGCGATAAAATCACCATTATTTATTTGTTTCTCAATGGATTGAATTCTGTTCTTGGGAATATAGAAATGTTTTCGACTATTAATCTCCTTTTCTGTTTGTTTGATTGTTTCAATTAAAGAAGAATCTTTAACTAATGCAGGATATGAATTAATGTGAGTACTCATGAAGTCGATTTTTTTCTCATAAGGCTCACCACCTATTTCTTGAGTTATATCAGTCACCAAGCCTTTCTCTTCATTATTAAAAATCCAATCGGTAAAATAATGGAGTCGTGAGCTGTAATCGGTGAGATTCCCATTACGGTAACGAATTTTTTCCAGTTCCTTAGAAAATGAGCTAATGTCAGCTTTAGATTGTTTTAATACATTTGAAAATGCTAAAACATTCTCAAGATATGTGGTGCAATCCAATTGGTGCAAGTTGATAATCAGCTCTTCTTTATCCTTGACATCAAGTGTCCCACCAACGTATGGGGTTTGCAGAAAAAGTTTCCCAATCTCGATAATCTGGTCTTGGCTGGTCATCGAATCAAAAGATGAATTTTTCGCCATTTCTGTTAATGAATGGAATATGTTTAAGTCAAGAGAATCAATTCTCATATTTTCTGTCTCAGATCGCTTACTCTCAGCTTTATTTGTTTTCGATTGGCACGAATTTAAAGAAAGAACTAAACTTAGAATAAGGAAAAATGCTTTGTTCATGGCTTATCGATTTAGATTTTTCCTTGCTTTTAACTCAATTGTCCTAATTCGGTCCTTATAGGTATTGTGTGCATTCATTTTTTCGATACTTAGCGAGGCATCTGAGTTTTCATCCCAACGACGACACAGATAAAGTGACTTGTAGATTCTACCGATCTGATATTTCCTTGAGATGGCTAAACCCAAAGCGTAATCTTCACCATAATTGACGTTTGGAAGAGGTGTTTCTCTAAGAACAGGCGTATAGAATGCTCTTGGAGCACCAAGTCCATTTATTCTGAGTGCATTGTTTCGTCCATTTTCAGGAGTCCATTCTTTGTGATCGATTAATCCAGGAGGAATTTCTTCCAAATTGAAATTCACCATTTGGTAACTTCCAACCACCATGGCACACTTCTCTTTATGGAAACGTTCAATGATTTGTTGTACGGTTGTTTCATCAGCATATAAATCATCACTATCGAGCTGTATGGCAAAACGACCACAAGCCTCATGATGAGCCGCCTCATTCCAGCAGCCACCTATGCCTAAATCGGTACGTTCAGGTATAAGGTGAACAATTCGATTATCTTTTTGTGCATATTTTTGAATTAGCTCAGTTGTGCCATCAGTTGAATGATTGTCTACAATAATTAAGTTGAAAGCAAAATTACTTTTCTGAGATAGAACGGATTTAATCGCATCTTCAAGCGTTTTGACACGATTGAGGACAGGAATAATGACAGATGCTTCCAGATCAAACTGTTTTGTGCCAAAATTAACCGCTGTAAATTTTGGCTCCAAGTACCCTCCAGTTCGTTTCAGATATTCAGTACAAACGGCTTCCATTTCAATTTGCACCTCACGATTTTTAGGATCGACATAATCGAACATCTTTTCACCCGATTTTCTTGTGTCAAGTTCTTCTTCTAAATACAAATATTCAGGGATTCGTATTAATTCCGATTGTTCCGATAAGGCCAGACGCAGTGCGTATAAACCAGCATGTTTATTCGTATTATCTATATTGTTTACAGCTCTTTTGAGTATTTCTGTATTGATAAAAAGCATCGAGCCAAAATCAAAATCATCTCTTAAACTCCCAGTTTGATAGTCAATTACGGGATGGTTTTCAATTTTAGTGTTTTTAATTTCTTTAAAATCAGAATAAGTCAAACTTGCTTGTGTGTTCGATGCAACTTGAGCGAATCGAGTTAAAGCAAATTGTCCCAATTTTAGGGCACTTGTTTTTGTGTATATTAAAGTGAAATCACTTGCCGATTTCTTTGCAATCTCATGAATGGTTTCACCCGAAAGTATTGATTTTGTAGATAATAATTCCGCACCCTCTATATCGAAATGACATTCTCCTATCAGGTAAATTTTAGATACAAGTTTTGAGTTTTTTAATTCTTTTATAGTAGCTAATGTTGCTTCCTGATTTCCTATCGGCAGAAAGCAAGTAATGGTCTGGTTCATCTTATATTTTGTTTTAATCCTTTAGAGATATTTTAAGGATGTAGGTAAATGCCTTATTCTTGTGTTTATTGAATTCAGTAAGGATTCAATTAAAAATAGAGTGTCAGTTTTTGACCTATGAATATAAGATTTCTGGTTCAGAATTAAGACTTTGTAAGTATAATTATTTTGTTGGCTAAATGTTTCATTTATGGTGCGATATACAAGGGTCATCGAAAAACTAGGAAGCTGGAGTTTTATTAAGCTTCCGAAATGCAGCATTCTTAGTTTGAATTGCTATTTTTGAAACTCAATAAATACAAACTTGTGTGTACTTCCTGCTTAGTTAGGAATTTCACATAATTTGTAAACAAAACTATTAGCCATCGCTCATCCTAAACCACAGAAAAAAGGGTGGGATTAAAAATTAAATAAACATGAAAATTGCACTTATTGGTTACGGTAAAATGGGTAAAGAAATTGAATCTATTGCTCTTGATCGTGGTCACGAAATAGTCTTAAAAATAGATCAGTACAATCAGTCTGATTTAACAACTGACAATTTAAAAGGCGTTGATGTTGTTATTGAATTTACGAATCCAGATTCGGCTTATCAGAACTATCTGATTTGTTTTGAAGCGGGGGTACCTGTGGTTTCAGGTACAACAGGATGGTTAGATAAACTGAATGACATTAAGTCGCGTTGTGAGAATGGGAAAGGTTTCTTTTATGCGTCTAACTTTAGTTTGGGTGTCAATTTGTTTTTTGAACTCAATAAGAAATTGGCTCAATTAATGTCAGGTTTTGATCAGTACAATGTGGATATGGAAGAGATTCACCACATCCATAAATTAGATTCTCCTAGTGGAACGGCATTGACTTTAGCCGAAGGTGTTCTGGAGAATCATCCTGTAAAGAATACTTGGATCGAAGGTTTAAGTACAAAAGAGTCGGAGATGAGTATTGTGGCAAAACGACACGGTGCAGTTCCTGGCACACATAGTATTACATGGCACTCTGAAGTTGATGAAATTCAAATTCAACATCAGGCTTATAGCCGAAAAGGCTTCGCTTTTGGAGCCGTATTAGCTGCAGAATTTATGCCTGCGAAATCAGGCTTTTTCGGAATGAAAGATTTGTTAAAATTATAAGAATAGATACTTAAATAAGGGTTATATGAAAGAATTTCTCAAGAATAAGTGGTTTAAATTTTCAGTAGTTGCCATCATTTATATTCTAATGATGATATGGATTGGAAATTTATGGCTTTTGTTAGGCCTGCCAGCATTGTTTGATGTTTATGTGACTAAAATAGTGCATTGGGCATTTTGGAAAAAACGTGGCGTTAAAAAGCAATCTTATTTTGTAGAATGGATCGATGCTCTCATATTTGCTGTTGTTGCAGCAACTCTTATTCGAATTTTCTTTATCGAGGCTTATACCATCCCAACTTCCTCTATGGAGAAATCGATGTTGGTAGGCGATTATCTCTTTGTAAGTAAAATGGCTTATGGACCTAAGGTACCCAATACACCTTTGGCTTTCCCATTCGCTCATCACACCATGCCAGGAACAGAATCTACAAAATCATATTCAGAATGGATTAAGTGGCCTTATCATCGTTTAGCTGGATTTGGAGATGTTGAGCGTGATGATGTCGTGGTTTTCAATTTCCCTGCTGGTGATACGGTATGGATGGGAGATACACAGTCGGATATCTACACTTACATAAGGTATTACGGTAAACAATTTAGGATTGAGGATGAACAACAAGGAAATGCTTTAAAACCGAATACCTATTACAACAAAAAAGCATATGAATTTCTTGAAAGTAAGGATGAGATTCGTATTCGACCAGTAGATAAACGCGAAAATTACATTAAGCGTTGTGTAGCTTTGCCAGGCGATACTCTAGAGTCGAAGGATGGCCAGCTGTTCGTAAATGGAAAAGCTCAGCATGTAATTGAAGATATGCAGTATAATTATACAATTAAGACGAATGGTACTGCTATAAATCCAAGAAAATTAGATGAGTTGAATATTTCTCACGCTGATAGAAAAGGGGCAAATGGAAGTGAATTTATACTGCCTCTAACTTCTGCTAAAGTTGAAATTCTAAAGAGATTTAATAATGTAATATCTATTACTAGAGTTGTATCTCCTAAAGGGATGTCTGAAGATGTTTTTCCTTTCAGTGAAAATTACAATTGGAATCGTGATAATTTTGGCCCACTTGTTTTGCCTAAAAAAGGACAAACTGTTTCTATCACAAAAGAAACCTTACCACTTTACGAAAGAGTGATAAGTGCTTACGAAGGGAACAAGTTGGTAACAAAAGAGGACGGTATTTACATTAATGGCAAGTTGGCAACATCATACACCTTTAAAATGGATTATTACTGGATGATGGGCGATAACAGGCATATGTCGGCAGATTCGCGCTATTGGGGATATGTTCCCGAAGATCATATTGTGGGGAAAGCATCATTTGTATGGTTATCGCTAGATAAGGATAAATCATTCCTAAGTAAGGTTCGATGGAATCGAATTTTTAAAGGTATTGAGTAATACCAAAAATTAATGAACGGCTGCCTTTGTTTAAGGTAGCCGTTTTTGTTATTATCGTGTTTATATGTGTTCTATTTAACTTTAGTAAAGTCTATATAATAGAAAGGTTTGATAATTTTTGTAGATTCGCACAAATAAATAGAATATTAGATTTCTAAATAAAATATATGCCCTATGAAGGAAATTTTAAAGAATAAATGGTTTAAATTTTCATTAGCTGCCTTAGCCTATCTATTAATGATGATATGGATTGGGAATTATTGGCTTCTGTTAGGTTTTCCAGCTTTATTTGATGTTTATATCAGTAAAAAAGTACACTGGGCATTTTGGAAGAAAAAAGGCGTTAAAAAGCAATCTTTTATTGTAGAATGGGTTGATGCTTTAATATTTGCCGTAGTAGCTGCGACGCTTATTCGTATGTTCTTTATCGAAGCTTATACGATTCCAACATCATCTATGGAAAAATCCATGTTGGTAGGCGATTATCTTTTTGTAAGCAAAATGGCTTACGGACCAAAGGTGCCTAATACACCATTATCATTTCCATTTGCGCACCATACAATGCCTACCACTAAATCAACTAAATCATATTCTGAGCTGATTCAATGGCCGTATAAGCGTTTAGCCGGATTTGGTGATGTTCAGCGCGATGATGTTGTTGTATTTAATTTTCCGGCAGGAGATACCATTTGGGTGGGGAATGAAAACCCTGACTATCATTCAATTGTTCGTGGTTATGGTCAACAATTTAAGGCTGACGATATGAGTAAAGGACGCTTGTTGCAGTCTGATCGTGCCTATAAAAATATGGCTCGTAAATTTATGAAACAGCGTTACGAGATTCGCTCACGTCCGGTTGATAAAAGAGAAAATTACATTAAACGATGTGTCGGTTTACCTGGCGATACCTTAATTTCGAAGGATGGACAATTGTTTGTGAATGGAAAAGCTCAAGCTACAATTGAAGAAATGCAGTATAAGTACATCGTTAAAACGAATGGTACATCTATTAATCCAAGAAAGTTAGACGAACTAAATATTGCACTGGCCGATAGAGGAAAAAGAGGTGCTTCTGAATATGAGTTACCCTTGTCTGCAGCTAAAGTTGAAGCTTTAAAGAAATTGAACAATGTGATATCGGTAACCAGAGTTTTGTATCCTTTGGGTATGTACGAAGAGGTTTTTCCTTTTAGTAGAAACTTCAATTGGAATCGCGATAACTTTGGACCATTGGTTATTCCTAAAAAAGGGCAGACGGTTTCTATCACAAAAGAAAGCTTGCCACTATACGAAAGAGCAATTAATGCCTACGAAGGAAATAAATTGGAGACAAAAGAGGACGGTATTTATATTAATGGCGAGTTAGCAACAACCTACACCTTTAAAATGGATTATTACTGGATGATGGGGGATAACAGACATATGTCTGCCGATTCGCGTTATTGGGGATATGTGCCAGAAGATCATATTGTAGGGAAAGCCTCATTCGTTTGGTTATCTCTCGATAAGGATAAATCATTCTTAAGTAAAATCCGATGGAATCGAATTTTTAAAGGAATAGAATAAGAAAGCTTTACTTAAATGAAATAATGAAAAGGCCGTCTCAAGTTTATTTGAGACGGCCTTTTTTTAAGTTTTAGTCTCTAAATAAAATTATTTTGGGCGTTCTTTCGCTCCTAAAAAAGGAGACGAAAGCCAGGTTTTCCGCTTCAAGTCCTCGCCATTATCAAAGGTTCAATTAATAAGACTGTACCATACAATACTTAGCTCCCGATCGCACTCAGCAAGCTGTGGGCTATCCGCTACAACCCTTAACGCAAAAGGAATCACAAGCGTCCAATATCGACTGAAATTTTTGATAATCTGTGTAATTTGTGGTTCTCCTTTTGGAGTAACCTTTCTTTTATTATCCTCAGACAAGAATAGCGTGCCTGCAGGTAGAACATGACATGCAATCTTTAAATTGGTGTTAATCTGTGTAATTTGTGGATCTTCTTTTCGGTAGTCTTTTTTTTTTATTACCCTCAGACAATAATAGCTTGCCTGTAGGTAGAACATGACATGCAATCTTTAAATTGGTGTTAATCAGTGTAATTTGTGGATCTTCTTTTCGGTAGTCTTTTTTTTTATTACGCTCAGACAAGAATTGCGTGCTTGTAGGTAGAACATGACATACAATCTTTAAATTGGTGTTAATCTGTGTAATTTGTGGATCTTCTTTTCGGTAGTCTTTTTTTTTTATTACCCTCAGACAAGAATTGCGTGCTTGTAGGTAGAACATGACATGCAATATTTAAATTTGTGTTAATCTGCGTAATTTGTGGATCTTCTTTTGATTCAGCTATCCTTTTATTCCTATTTTTGTGGTTTCGCACAAAATCAAGAAAAGAAAATGGAAAACACAGTCCTATTATCTACTGCTTACTTTGCCCCAATTCAATATTACAGCAAGTTGGTTCAATTTCCCAATGTTCTGATTGAGCAATATGAGAACTATTCAAAGCAATCGTACAGAAACCGATGTAATATCTTTGGTGCGAATGGCGAGTTGGCCTTAACGGTACCGGTTGTGAAAGCAAGTAGTAAGAAGATTCTAACGAAGGATGTGCGAATTTCCTACGATACCGATTGGCAAAAACTGCATTGGAAAGGTATCGAATCGGCCTATAAATCATCGCCGTTTTATGAGTTTTATATCGACGATTTAGTTCGTTTCTTCGATCGAAAATGGGATTTCCTTTTAGATTTTAATATGGAAATTCAGGAAGAAATGAAAAGTTTACTTGAACTGGAAAGTACGATTAAGAAAACGGAAGACTATATTGAAAACTTAGAACAACTTGTAGATTTTCGCGAAGGAATTCACCCGAAGGCATCAAAATCAATTCCCGATCCCAATTTTGTCTCAAATAAATATTACCAAGTGTTTAGCGACAAGCAAGGCTTTATTGAGAATTTAAGTATTTTAGATCTACTTTTTAATATGGGACCTGATAGCCAAATGCATCTGGAGCAGAGTATAAAAGGTTAAAATATTATTAGGAGTACTTAAAGTATTTAGAGTGCCTTAAGTACTTAAAGTTAATAGTTTATCACCTACTGATATTTTCTTCTACAAATCCCCATATCATCAAATCTATTAATCAGCAAGTAATTCGCTCATAATTAAATCATGATCGAAAGCTAGTTTAGGAAGTTGATCTATTGGCCACCATTTTGCCTGTTTAGCATCGTCCATACCTGTTACAGTAGGAAGTTCATCTAATTCTAGTAGCCCTTTATAAACCACAGAGACCGTTCTGCCTCGCGGATCACGATTTACGCTGCCGTAGGTTTTAAATTGTTCGAGATTACAATTTTCAAAGCCCGTTTCTTCTTTTAATTCACGATAGGCTGCCTGATCAAGATCTTCATCCATATCAACAAAACCACCAGGGAAAGCCCATGTGTTGGCAAAGGGATCTTGAGCTCGTTCAATCAATAGAATGTATTTTTGATTCTGACACTGGCAAAATATGGCACAATCAATTGTAAGTGCCGGGCGAGGGTATTCGTAGCTGTACATTATTGTTCTTTCTTCTGTTCTTTAATATAGAATTTACACAAGTCCTTTAAACCACAAGGTTTACACTTTGGTTTTCTTGCAATACAAACGTAACGACCATGTAGGATTAACCAATGATGAGCAGTTGCCACATGTTCCTCAGGAATATATTTCATGAGTTGCTTCTCAGTTTCCAGAGGTGTTTTTGCATTTGTGGTTAAGCCCATTCTGGCTGACACTCTAAAAACATGTGTATCGACAGCCATAGCAGGTTTATCGTAAACAACAGAGGCAATTACATTTGCGGTTTTTCTACCAACTCCTGGTAATTTCTGAAGCTCTTTAATATCATCGGGAACTTCTTCTTTAAAATCTTCGACAAGCATTTTTGCCATCCCTAAAAGGTGTTTAGCCTTATTGTTTGGGTAGGAACACGAGCGAATGAAGTTAAAGATATCTTCCTGTGTGGCATGAGACAAATCAAATGCTGTAGGATATTGCTCAAAAAGAGCTGGAGTCATCATATTCACACGCTTATCGGTGCATTGCGCCGATAAGATAACCGCAACAAGTAATTCGTATGGATTAGTATAATGAAGTTCGGTTTCTGCAATAGGCATGTTTTCTTGGAACCAAGCTATGACTTTTTCAAAACGTTCTTTTTTTCGCATGTGTTCGTTTACTGATTAGACTGACGAAAATAGTAAAATTTAATAAAAGGATCTTGCACATTAAATGGATTTAATCGCTACGATGTATGTTTGAATGAAAGTTTCATTTTTTCAATAAACTTTCTTTTTAGGATAGATTTAAATACCTTTTTAGGGTCATTTTAAACTATTTGTTATTTATCATTAGTCTAATTAATTATTCATAGAATATGACGAACATTGTTTTTTGTTGGACAAAAGGAGTTTTGCTTAGGGTTAATGCTGTGGTATTATGTTTAACACTACTTGTTGCGTATTTGTTTTGAGTTGATTATGTATAGTTTTTGTTTTATCTTTAATTTATCAAATCGTAAATAATACTGATGAATAGAGTTTGTTTTTTTTAGTTGGACCGACTATTAAAATCCATTATGAACCTAATAAGTGAATAAACTATGAATGAATATTATTGTTCGAAATGATTTTTTGAATAACTTTTTAGTTGATTGTGGTTAGTTAAATCCTGTTACAGCCTTGTAGCAGGATTTTTTTTGTTTATGGAATTCAAACTTGATAATAAGTAAGGGTGTCATTTCTAATTTGTAAGTTTGTAAACTAATCGAAAGCAAAGTCATTCATGATATCATACTTACAAATAGAAAACCTTAGCAAAAGCTACGGTGACAAAGTTTTATTCACCGACATTAATTTTGGTGTTTTACAGGGGCAAAAAATCGCTCTTATTGCAAAAAATGGAACAGGAAAAACCTCGCTCTTAAATATCATTGCAAAAAAAGACAGTCAGGATAGTGGAGATATTACCTTCCGAAAGGACATTAAATTGGGCTATTTGGAGCAGATTCCTGAGATGGATGAGAACAATACGGTGATTAATGAGCTTTTCAATTCTACAGATCCTGTATTATCAGTTATTCGCGATTACGAAAAAATGATAGAATCAGGAAATGAAGATGGGATGACAGAAATCCTGGAAAAGATGGATTTGCATAAGGCCTGGGATTATGAAGTCAAAGTAAAACAGATTCTTTCGAAGTTGAAAATTACCAATTTCGATCAACCCATTTCGCAGCTTTCAGGAGGACAGAAGAAGCGTATTGGTATGGCTAAAGTTTTGATTACAGATCCTGATTTCTTGATGCTGGATGAGCCAACTAACCACTTGGATCTTGAGATGATTGAGTGGTTAGAAGAATATCTGAAGAAGTCGAAAGGAACTCTTTTGATGGTTACACACGATAGGTATTTTTTAGATCGTGTTTGTAATGAGATTATCGAAATGGATTCCAATAGCATACATTCCTATAAGGGTAATTATTCATACTATCTTGAAAAACGGGAAGAGCGAATTTTAAACCAAAATGCTGAGGCTGGTAAGGCTAAAAGTCTATTAAAAACTGAGCAGGAGTGGATGCGTCGTATGCCACAGGCACGAGCAACCAAGGCTAAGTCAAGAATTGATGCTTTCTATGAATTGAAAAAGAAAGCAAAGCAAGGCTATAAAGAAGATAAAATGGATATTGATATCAAGTCGGCACGACTGGGTAAGAAAATCCTAGAATTCGATAATTTATATAAGAGCTTTGGTGACCTAAAAATATTGGAGGATTTTTCATATAAATTTCAGCGTGGAGAGAAGATTGGTATCATTGGAAAGAATGGTACTGGTAAGTCGACTTTCTTGAATATAATAACGCAAAATATTGAAGCGGATTCTGGAAACATAGAGATTGGAGAGACGGTTGTTTATGGCTATTACAAGCAAGATGGCATTAAAATAAACGAGAATCAGAAGATTATCGAAGTCATTAAGGAAATTGCCGAAAGCATAGACTTGGGTAATGGTAAAGAAATGTCCGCTTCCCAGTTTTTGGAGTATTTCTTGTTTCCAACCAAGACACAATACAACCTGGTATCTAAGTTGAGTGGGGGAGAAAAACGTCGTTTATATTTGATGACAGTACTGATGAAAAATCCAAATTTCTTAATTTTGGATGAGCCGACCAATGACTTGGATATTATGACTCTGAATGTATTGGAGGATTATCTGATGAACTTTAAAGGCTGTTTGATTATTGTATCTCACGACCGTTACTTTATGGATAAGGTCGTTGAGCATATGTTTGTTTTCGAAGGGCAAGGACAAATTAAAAATTTTCCAGGGAACTACACTATTTATCGCGAAACACAAGCTGAAGAAGAATTAAAGCAAAAGCAGATTGAAAAACCTGCAAAAGTAAAAAAGGAGAAGCCTAAGCAAACGACTAAAACTAAAATGTCTTTCAACGAGAAGCGTGAATTTGAGCAGTTGGAAAAAGATATGGAAAGTTTAAACGAGGAGAAAGACCTTCTTGAAGCTGATATGAGTTCAGGAACACTTTCGAATGAGGATTTAATGACAAAATCTGCCCGTATTCAAGAGGTAATGGATTTACTTGATGAAAAAGAAATGCGTTGGCTTGAGCTTAGTGAAATAGGCAGCTAAGTAAATTAAGATATAAAACAAGAATACCGACTTCTGATGAGGTCGGTATTTTTTTTGATTTCTAAAATAGCTCATCTTTTGAAATAAGGCCTTCCTTTAACAGTTCACGGATAACAATTTCTGTCATGTCGCTTTTGAATTGAAATTCGTATCGAATATCCATTACGTAAGCTTTTATCCTCATTTTAAGATAGGATCGCCTTTCTTTAACCTCATTAAAAAACAAAACTGTAATGGGTTTGTTAAGGTAGATGTATCGAGAAACTTGAGCACTCTCTGTAGCAATTTGTCTCACTTTAAAAGTTTCTATATCAATTGGGAGATAAATTTCAGCGACTACTTGGCAATTGAGTTCTCCGGAGTTTGCATTTGATACAGATGAATTAACCAGTTCAGCATTGGGTACGGACACCACAGAATCGTCTGCTGTGACCAATCGTGTGGCTCTTAATCCAATCTCAATCACTTCCCCGTAATATTTTCCGCTGTCAATTTTGTCTCCAACCTTAAAGGGCTGGTCGAGTATCAAGGCTATACCTCCAAAAACGTTTTTGAGTAAATCTTGTGCTGCTAAACCAACTGCAATTCCTACTGAGGCTGTAAAAGCAATCACTGTTTCGAAAGGCGGATTGTATATGCCTTTTATGATGGCAAAAATAATGATGGCCCAAAATACAATCCTAAAAACAGGGATAATACCTTTTATCGTTATTCGAAACCGGGCACTTCGTTCGGAAAAAATATCGAGAATTTTTATGACTATCTGGATAAAATAGTAACCAAATAATAGGAGAATTATAGTCCAGAATATTTTTGAGAACGATATGAGATTCAAAACCTCTTTGGGCTTATCGGGGACCTTATTTTCAAAATTTGTGAATAGTTTTTTTGCATTAAAAAGTGTTGTGTCTTTTTTTAGTGAATCAACTTCCTGTTTTATAATTTTTGTATGATTACTCTCAACTGATAAGGCAATACTGTCTTTATTTGCTAAAGGTGTTCTATTCTCTATTAAAGTATCGGACTTACTATATTTTAGTTCAAAATTATTTATTGAAGAGTCATTCTGGCTGATAGATGTATTAACCAAACTTGTATCTTGAGCCAAACTTACCTGAAGGTTTAGATAGTTTATCAGTAGAAATATGAGGAATGTCGTAAAATGTTTCATCATGATACAGTTAGTTGATAAAATTATGTGACTTTAATAAGCTGACCACTTGTCTGAATATGATAGGATTGATATTGAATTTTTCTTTAGGACGAATAAGTAGACCTTTTTCTAGCATAGGGATTAATATGTTTCTGCACTTATTTTCAGGAATATTTAAGGCTAGTGCATAATCTTCAAGCTTAAGACCATCGTGTATAAGTATGGTTTGCATGGCAAATAAATATTCTACAGGAAGATCCTTAACAAATGAAACATCAATCTCTCGAAGCGAGCCTATTTTTATGGTATCATCACTTACCGAGGATGTAGAACGAAGCCAGTAGAGTTGAGCTAAACTAACATTACCATTAGACATCTGATTGAGTTCAATGAAATACTGTTTCCTTAAAAAAACTTGTTTTTCATTTTCATCCAATTTTTGAAAGGATTTTGAGTTTCTGCTTTCTCTTGAAGGTTCGAATTGGATTTTATATCCACTAAGGTTATTACGTTTGAAAATGACTTCGTTCAATGTTTCTCCGTCAAATTTTCGCAAATGTATTTCTCTGATGAATTGTTCTGATACGGCGACAGTTTTCTTTAGATATTCCCAAGAGTGAATGGTATAAGTCCCCACCCAGAATACTTTCTTTGATGTTCGCGACATAAGCTCAAAAAGCAATTTTTGGCACTCGAAACCATTTACCTTTTTAATGAAAAAGTGATGAAGGCTTTCCAAGATAAGGATCAAACTATCGGTTTTATTATTTAGGAAGTCTATAATTTCTTCGTTTGATTCAAATTTCTCTTCATGAAGAGTTTCAGCAAAATAAGTCAAGTAAGCTTCTTTATTATAGATTTTTCTGTCTGCAAATTGGTGGATGACAGGAATTTCAGTTTCAGTTTTATTCAAGAAAATCTTAATTAAAGAGGTTGCCCCATTTCCTTTTTCAGATATTAAAGCTGTTGTGACAAAACGATCTTTTTTCCAATCTGAGAAAGCCTTTTCTAAGCTTTCCAATTCGAATTCACGACTCACAAAAAAACGATCTTCATCGGTGGGTGTGAGTTGATATAGACGTTGGTATATGAAAGGAAGTTTTTTTAATGCCAGTTCTGTCTGACGAATAAATTCAGATAATTCATGTGAGATTTGGACTTTTTCGACATGGATTCCCAGATATTTCTTTATTTCAGTAATATACCCTGTAGAACCAGAAATATGCTTCTTAAAAAGGGCAATTGTTTTAGGTATAATATTTAAAATCCAAGATATGGCGTCTTCTCGTAGTTTCTTTGAACGCTCAATGGCTTTTATTTTCACAATCTTTAAATTCAGCTCAAGAATCGTATCAATATTTTTGAGTTTCTGAATTTCAGTGTTGAATGTTGTAATGGTTTGATGAAGTTGTTTCTGAGGTTCTTTTTTAATTTCATCCATAAGTTCTGTTGCTTCATCTAAATGGATTAAGGCACGGCTTAGGCCTTCTTCTGCAACTTGAACAGTAGATTTTATGGCTCCCTTTTTCTTTTGTAACATGATTTGAGCAGATTCGAGACTAAAATCACTTACAGTTCCCAAAGCAAGAAGTTTAAACCTTGCTTTTTTCATATTGTCTTCAATAAATAACTTAATCTCTTTTATAGATGCTTCAAAATGAGGACGAGCTTCAAAGTTTAAAAGTTCTTTAGGAGATATCCAATTAACCTCTGAATTTCGAATGCCTCGCTCATAATTTTTATTTTTTATGAAGCTGCGTTTATCTGAGACATTATTAATGAGTTCAATTGTTCTAGCATTAAACTTTTCAAGATCTTGATTGATGCTACCCGATAATTTTTTAATTGTTTTGGCAAGGATTTTATCAATAAATTCATTTTTGATATGAGCTCTTTCTTCTTTTAAAGTAAGATTTAAATTTTTAGCAGTGCTGGCACTTTCACTAATTCGTTTACTCGAAGATCTTATGAATTCGTTCAGTTGCTCAATATTCAAACTTAAGTGTTCATCAATAAACTTGCTTATTTTGGAATGTAGATTCGTGTAATTTTCCAAAACAGTAAAATAAAGTTGTGCAATTTCAAGATCTAGAGACCAATCATCAATTAAGCTTGTGTGAGTCCTATTCCATTTCTCATTTTCAAGATTAATCGTCTTGAAAATTTGTTCTTTTCTGGACTTAATTTCATTTGCATGAAATTTTTTCCGAGCTAATTCTGGTGAGTCCACACAAAGTAGAGCTTGATCAAGAGCCTCGAATTGAGCCGAATTGGCTAAAGTAATCTCATTTTTTAGTTTTTTGCCTAAATCATTAAGACGTTGTTCTTGTGTGTCTATGAATTGCTGAATTGATTTGTTGTCGGAACTCAACTTAATTTGAACACTATGATTCTCTAATAATTGATTTTGAATTTCGGTTTCAAAATCTTTATCGAATTGCCATAAGTCTAGTAATACATGACTTTTTATTTGCATGATCTCAAGGAAACTTGTGCTTAGAGACTTGGGGATATGAATACCTAAATAGTAATCCACCATATTTTTATATGGTATTTTACGACGCTGGAAAGTGTCGAGTCCCAAAAGATTGAGATGAAATATTCTACGGAAGATATTGAAGAATTTTCTTCTTCGAACTCTTAAGTTGAATTTGGTGTTGATGCTCAATTTTTTGAATAGAAGAGATAAATTATCCTTTTTACTGAATGTGTATGGAGTGAACTTCTCCTTTCGACTTATCGTTTTATTTAAATCTAAAGCACTAATTTTAGATAGAAGAGCCTGTGATATCTTTTCAAAGTCACTTTCTAGAATATTTTCTTGACTTTTTATCAATAGCTTAAGTGTGGCTTGTTTGAATTCACTTAAGCTAGCAAAATGACTTTTATCCTCGGGTTTTGATTGATGTAATGATTCGTAATATTCGATGTAGTTCTTTAAAATATCATGGAGTTCGCTAATATGCACACTCAAGTTTTGAAACAGTGCTTCTTGAGATATTGTACTAAAACTATCCCATAATTGCTTTATTTCATCATTATTGAAATCTTTCTCAACTTTCATATTTAGCAGGTTTTATACTAAAATACGTTTTTTTTATGATGAGCGAGAAATTATTTATGTTGGAATCTGATTCTTTATATACGGGAAGGGGTGGAAATAAAAAACTTGGAGAATATCCCCAAGCTCTTTTTATGCTGAATGTTATATGAATATGTCAAGTCAATAATTGACTGAATAATAAACTTAGTCTAAAGTATTGGATTTGTTTTTCAATACCAATTGCAAAGAATCGATCGTCGCCTTTTGTTCTTCAATTTGGGATTTTTGATCTTCTATAATCTTGTCATCATTATTTTTTGTCATTAAAAGCAAACCAATAAATAAGACCAAAATCAGGTTAAGCACCAAGCTAATTGTTTTTAAGCTAACAGCTGGTTTAATTTCTGGAGCAGGTTTCATGTAAGTTTCCATGAAAGCTGTATAGGAACCGAACACATTTATAATATCGCGTCCTTCGGGAGTTAAAACTAGAAAACCTAAACCTTGATCGACGGCCCATTCATTCGATAAGAATTCCTCTATAATTGATTCGTATATCGGGTTGTCGTCCTCGGTACCAAGATGCTCCATTCCCCAACAAGCAATATCTAACGACTCATTTTCTGGCTGAGCGTAAAGGGCATCGAATATATAATTAATAAATTCTGTTCTTTCCATAGGTGTCATCGTATCTAAATGTGATGCAAAGATAAGCTTTAAATAAAAATAAGAAAGCCACATTCCTAAAAGGGTGTGGCTTTCTATCTTGAACTAGATTCGAATTCTTATTCGAACTTATTATTTGATTAGCTTAATGCTACGTTTTACGAAATTAGCCAACTCTTCACCTTTTAGCATGTTGTTAGCCAATAGAGCAAGGTCGATCAATTGCTTCACAATCTGATTGTCCTTTCCGAAGTCAGTTAATAAGGCTTCGCGCTCAGCATTAATATCAGTAATTTGTTTTTGCACCTCAGTCATTTTGTCTTTTTCTTCCTGAGGAACTTCATCTTCTTTCTTATCCTTTTTAAGGGCTTCAAGAGCATCTCTTTCTGCAACTACCGGACTTAGTTTTGCCACTACCTCAGCAATTTTATCGCTCAATTCAGCATCTTTGCTTTCAAGAATTGTTTCGATAAGTGCGTGATCTGTATTTACAACCAAGTTGTATGAGTCAGGCATTTCACCGTACATCGCCATTCCTGGATTCATAGCAGCCATATCTTTCATACGACGCATAAATTCAGCTTGAGTAATCATTAATGGCTGAGAATCGGCACCCAATGATTCGAAAGCAACAATATAGTTAACCTTCTCGCTTGGTAATTGTGAGTTGAATACAGGAATTAAATCGTTTCTCTGCTCTTCCGATAGTTTAGAAGCTTTCACTTCATCTTTCTGAATCAATTTGTCAACAACATCAGAATCGACACGTACATATTTAGTTGTCGTAGTCTTTTGCTCTAAAGTGTTAATTAGGTGATTATCCAACTGACTATCCATCAATAGAACATCATAACCTTTTGCTTTGGCAAGGTCGATATATGTGTATTGCTCTTCTGCATTTGTAGCATATAAGCAAATCATATTACCTTCTTTATCTGTCTGGTTTTCCTTAACGATTGTTTCGTACTCTTCAGTTGTGAAATACTTACCATCGGTATTTTTAAGCAACATGAATTTCTTAGCACGATCGTAAAATTTCTCTTCGCTCAACATACCATATTGAACAAAAATTCTTAAGTCATCCCACTTAGCTTCAAAGTCTTCACGATCTTTCTTGAAGATATCGAAAAGGCTATCAGCAACTTTTTTAGTGATATGGTTAGAGATTTTCTTCACATTTCCATCACTTTGTAAATACGAACGAGATACGTTCAATGGAATATCTGGAGAATCGATAACACCATGTAATAGAGTCAAGAACTCAGGAACAATACCTTCAACCGAATCAGTTACAAACACTTGATTGCAGTACAATTGAATCTTGTTCTTCTGAATTTCTACAGAGTTTTTAAGCTTAGGGAAATAAAGAATACCAGTTAAATTGAATGGGTAATCAACATTCAGGTGAATGTGGAACAAAGGATCTTCGCCCATTGGGTATAACTGACGGTAAAAATCGTTATAATTTTCATCTGTTAAATCAGCTGGCTTTTTAGTCCATGCTGGCTTAGTATCATTTACAACATTGGCTTCTTCAGTCTGAACCTCTTTACCATCTTTCCACTCTTTTTTGTTTCCAAAAGTAATTTCTACTGGCAAGAACTTACAGTACTTATCCAAAAGCTGTTGGATACGGCTTTCTTCCAAAAATTCTTTTTCCTCTTCCGAGATATGCATTACGATATCCGTACCACGATCAGCTTTCTCAACCTCTTCTAGTGTGTACTCTGGGTTACCTTCGCAGCTCCACTTCACAGCTTGAGCGCCCTCTTTGTGTGAAAGTGTGATGATATCTACTTTATCAGATACCATAAATGAAGAATAGAAACCTAAACCAAAGTGACCAATAATGGCATTGGCTTGGTCTTTATATTTGTCCATGAACTCTTCAGCTCCTGAAAAAGCAATCTGGTTAATATACTTTTCAACTTCTTCTTTAGTCAAACCAATACCTCGGTCAGAAATCGTTAAAGTTTTAGCTTCTTTGTCAAGTTTCACAGCAACTTTAAGCTCGCCCAATTCACCTTTAAACTCTCCTGTTGAAGAAAGTGTTTTTAGTTTTTGAGTCGCATCGATAGCATTTGAAACAATCTCACGTAAAAAGATATCGTGATCTGAGTATAAGAATTTTTTAATGATCGGGAACAGATCCTGACTGGTAACACCAATTTTTCCTGTTGACATATTTTTAAAGTTTTGATTTTTGTATTAAAATTTACGATTGGGTATTAATCAAAGCCTGTGCCACGAACTTTCGCCTGACAAAACGACATAAAAGCAGCAAGATTTTCTGATTTTGTATTTGAACAAAGTGACAGAATTGAATATATGAGTCGATTTTCGACTTGAATATATAGACTTGTGAATTAAATTTTATGCGAGCTTTTATTACCTTTGGGTTTGTTAAAAAAGAATACTAATAAGGATTGAGCTTATTGATGTAATGGTTGGAATATGTACGATGCTATGTATCGTATTTACTATCTTAGGTCTTACATCTCATATCTCATATCTCATATCTAATAAAAAATAAGCAATGAGCGTACTAAGCGGATTAGAGCCTAAAGTAATTTGGGAACATTTCGAGGACATTTGTCAGGTTCCTCGTCCATCGAAGAGAGAAGAAAAAATTATTGAATTCCTTATGGATTTTGGTAAGAAATTAAATCTTGAAACCAAGCGTGATGAGATTGGTAACGTTCTAATCAAAAAGCCTGCAACTCCTGGTAAAGAAAATCTAAAGACTGTTGTTTTGCAGTCGCATATGGATATGGTGTGTGAGAAGAATTCTTCTACAGAGCATAATTTCGATACCGATCCTATTATTCCTTGGATTGATGGGGAATGGGTAAAAGCTAAAGGAACGACTCTAGGTGCAGATGATGGAATTGGTGTGGCAGCAGAAATGGCGCTTCTTTCTTCTACCGACATTGAACATGGTCCTATCGAATGTTTGTTTACTGTTGATGAGGAAACAGGTTTGACAGGTGCTTTTGCACTTCAGCCAGGCTTCGTTAGTGGTAACATTCTTTTGAACCTTGATTCTGAAGATGAGGGTGAAATCTTCTTAGGTTGTGCCGGTGGTATCGACACCATTGCAACTTTCTCGTATAGGAAAGAAGAAGTGCCTGCTGGATATTTCGCAATTCGTTTGGATGTGAGAGGTTTATTAGGTGGTCACTCAGGTGATGAAATCAATAAAAACCGTGGAAACTCGAACAAGATTCTAAATCGTTTTCTTTGGGAGATTAATAAGAAGTACGATGTGCGTTTAGCTGATTTTAATGGAGGAAACTTGCGTAATGCTATTCCTCGTGAAGCTTATGCAGTTGTGCTTATTCCTTCTCAGTTTAAAGAGCAAATTCGTGTTGATTTGAACCTTTATGCTGCCGAAATGGAAAATGTTTGGTCTATTGCAGAGCCTAAGTTAAAGTTAGCTCTTGAGTCAACAGATATGCCTTCTTTTGTTTGTGATAAGGAGACTTCGAATAATTTGTTCGATTCGCTTTATGCTTGCCCGCATGGTGTCTTTTCTATGAGCACACGTATGCCTGGTATGGTTGAAACCTCAAACAATTTAGCATCGGTTAAATTTATCGAAGGTGACAAAATTTTCATTACGACTTCGCAGCGTAGCGATGTGGATAGTGAAAAGTATAATATGGCTCAGAACGTTGGTGTTGCCTTTACAATGGCTGGTGGTGAAATTAAACATACTGATGGTTATCCAGGTTGGGCTCCAAATCCTAGTTCAGAGATATTGAAAGTGGCAGTTGCTTCATACGAGAGACTGTTTAAGGTAGAGCCAATTGCACGTTCTATTCACGCTGGATTGGAGTGTGGTTTATTCCTTGAGAAATATCCAAATATGGATATGATATCTTTCGGACCAACATTACGCGATGTTCATTCTCCAGATGAAAAAATTAATATAGAAACCGTAGATAAATTTTGGAAGCACTTATTGGATATTCTTTTGAATATTCCTTCAAATTAGTCTTTCTATATAGAGATAAAAGAAAAGCGATTCCTTTGTGGAATCGCTTTTTTAATGTCCTTAATTGTGAGTTTTTTAGATTTTTACACCATTGTTATGAAGAATGGTTTTCACCTCACTACCAAGCTCAGAGTATATTAAACTCACCTGTGCATTCACCTTATCATTATCGATATCAAGTAAACCTAAAAGAACGTAGGCCGAGCGTGAATCGTTTAAATCTTCTCGAATCAATTCCAATAGGATTTTAGATCCTGATACCGCTTCTTTATTTGAAATAACGGATAGGTTGACAAAGAATTGAGCAGCCGTACGGATGATGTTAGCATCTTCTTCTACCTGAATAAAAGGAAATAAGGCCATAATTGCCTTTGTATTCTTCTTTCTGATGTTAGCACTAATTGCTGTCAACATTTTAGTGCGTTCCGTAGCGGAAGAATTTATCATGAGAAACTCATACATTTCGAAAACGGTGAGTATCATGTTTTTATTCTGCGATTGCCCATAAAGTAAGAAAGTTCTGAAGCACATAACCTGTAATTCAGACTTGTTTAAATCATTCCACTTATCTTTTTGAAGGGCTATTTGATCGAGATAGCTATAGTCTTGTTTTTGTTCTGACATATTGAAAAAATTATAATATGACACAAAGATATAAAAAGCACGATAGGCTTTAAATAATAATTTAATCAGTCTGAAAATTTAATGAGTGAAAGTAGTTTGTTTTACTTTTTATTAAAAATCATAACAATTAGTGATTGTAAAGCTTATTTGCAGCAGTTAGATTTGTATCAGTAATTAATCTAAATAAAAACAATATGCAGGAGATAGGAATTTTTTACGGATCAACAACTGGAAATACTGAGACTTCAGCTCAGAGAATACAACAAGCGTTTGGTGAAGATAAGGCACAGCTTTTCGATGTGTCGGAAGCTAAAGCGAGCGATTTGGAACAGTTTACAAATCTTGTTTTTGGAGCCTCAACATGGGGGATAGGCGATTTACAAGATGATTTTGAAGAATTTATGTCTGAGATTACTGAGGCTAATTTGTCAGGAAAAAAAGTAGCTATTTTCGGCTTAGGTGATCAACATTCCTATTCAGACTCTTTTGTTGATGCTATTGCCGAAATATATGAAAAGTTAGATGATAAGGGGTGTGAATTAATCGGATCGACCTCCACAGATGGTTATGAATATATTGAAACTCAAGCTGAGAAGGATGGACAATTGATTGGATTAGCTTTAGACGAGGAGAATCAAAGTGATTTAAGTGATACCCGAATTAAAACCTGGGTTGATGAACTGAAAAATCAGTTCAACTAGAACTCGTTTTTGAAATTAAGATATGATGTTTATTATGTAGTTTGTAAAGGGGGAGCGAAGTTGATTTCATTCCTTCTTTTTGACTTTGGAATATAGAATTAGATATTATGCAATTATCGTGCGTTGATTATAAAACAGCTGAAATGAAAGTGCTGCTTCATCATGTTTATGAGTATAATAAGGGGTTAAGAAGCTTAGTACTGCATACGATGAGTAAGAGTGAACAAGATAAAACCGAAGAATTATTAAATCGAAAAGGCATAAGTTATACACTTCAGCTTGTGAATTCTCAGAAAATTAATGTGTTTTTTGGAAAAGAACAATGTATTAAAATTGTGAAATCGTTTGGTGAAAAATCCTTATCATATTTTACAGAAGAGGAAGATTTTATTTTGGGTATAATGCTGGGGTATGATCGTAATCAGCAATATGATAGATACATAAAGCGAAAAGAAATTAGTTCTGTTTAAATAGCGTTACATCCCGATTAAGAGTTGAAATGATTGAAAGTGCTTTATAAAAAACAAAGTAATGAATGAAATAACAGAATTGAATCAAACTGAAAGCAGCCTTAGAATATTTTGTGTTTGTAATGAGAATTTCTTTAATGAAGAGTGGAATACGTCAGATTCCAATAGTGAAAATAAAGAGTTGAATCCATAATTAGCTCGTAGATCTAGAAAGAAAGCAATAAAATAAGATGACTGAAAATAACACATTAAGCCGAACTGAAAATGGAAATGTTTTTAAATGTTCGGGATGCAGTAAAATACATATAGAATATAAAAACCTGAATTTTAATTTCAACGAAAAGGAGTATTTTGATTTTGCAAAATATTTTAAAGAGTTGGATGGAAGTTATTGGGAAAAGATGAATTCGCACCTTCCTTACCGGAAGAAAATAATTGTTCCCGTTGGTCATTCAAGTCTAAATGTTCTTTTAAATAATGAAGAAGTGCAAGAGTTAAAAAAACTGTTTTCAAAAGCTCTTAATAGTTCAAATGAAATGATTTCTACTTTTAATTATCAGCTATATCCAAACTAAGAGTATGATATAAAATAAAAATAATGAGTTGTAGTTTAAATGGTTGTGATATTCGGCCTTAAATAGAAAGCCTTTTTCCTTTGCAAATAGAACATATTTATTACTTTTGCTATCGCAATAAGCCCAGGTGGCGGAATTGGTAGACGCGCTACCTTGAGGGGGTAGTGGCCTTATGGTCGTGAAAGTTCGAGTCTTTTTCTGGGCACAATAAAAAAGCTTTACAAATATATAGTTTGTAAAGCTTTTTTTTTATATGACATCTGTCTAATACTTTGATAGAAAGACAAATAAGCTCATGTTCGAGTTAGATAAATCAAGTTTTTTTCTTAGTCTTGATCGGGAAACCTCTACACTATTTGTTGTCATGTGATTTATTTGAGCAATTTCCTTCGATGTCATGTTTAGTTTTAAAAAAGAACATAGTTTGAGTTCTTTAGGACTTAATGTTTGAAAATCATGCAATAAATTTTTATAAAATGTTGGATGTAAACTATTAAAATTCTGTTGAAAATCTTCCCATTGTTTTTCGTTTACATTTGAATTTAGGTCATTAATTACTTCTTGAATAATTTCAACATTAGATCTTTTCAGTTTTGGCTTGCACAAGTTTAATTTTTCCGACACATTTTTAATCAAATCGTTTCTTTCACTTAGCAATATCGCTTTTGAGGTTAATTCTTTATTTTTATTCTCAATTTTTTCGAGAAGAAGACTTTCTTTTAAGGATTTATTTTCTTTTGAAAGCTGAATTCTTTTCACTTCCATTTTTTTCTTGAATAAAAATATTGTTAATATGAAAAGTAATACAATAAAGATTGATATTGATAGAATTCTATAGAATAGATCTCTTCTTTTTTGATTTATAAACTCGTTGTTTTTACTGGTTTCTAATTGTCTTAAGTTTTGTTCAAATTCTTGCTTCTGAAAAAGGTTGTGATTATTTGTCTTATTTATACTGTCTTGAATAGCCTTGTGTTGTTTGTAAAAATAGAGAGCCTGTTTGTAATGGTTCATATCTTCATACAAAGTACTTAAACGGAGACTTACCTTATGAACTTCTTCGATGTTTGAAAGTTTTTGATGTAAGTTAATCGATTCCAAATAAGACTTCTCTGCTTGAGGGAACAGTTTTTTCTTTTGATAATACTCGCCATAACTGTCGAATAAATAGGATAGTGATCCTTTGTCGTCTTGAGAAATTGAGAGAGCAGAATCTAGCACGACTTTGGCAAGTTTAAGATCGCCTTTTTGAATATATATACAGGCGGTGTTATTCAAATATGTTTTCTTAGTGCTAGGAAGATTGTGTTTTACCTCTAATTGATTGGCTTTATTGTAATATTTTAACGCTTTGTTTAAATCCGAGTTATAATAAAGGAGTCCTAAGCTATTATAGCAACAACGAATATCTATATAATTGTTTTTGAAATAATCACAAGCTTTAAGATAGTGATATTCTGCTTTTTCCAGATTATTTTGGCGATGATACATCTCACCTCGATAGTAATGTGATACGCCTACACCTCTGTTATTGTTTAAAGCATCTGCAATTTCGCCATGTTTTATATAGTACTTTAATGCATAGTGATAGCTATTATTGAGTTTAAAAATGTCAGCTAGATCGTAGGCAACAAAAAGGGCACTCTTTAAAAGATTATGGTTTTCTGCTAATTCAAGAGCAAACTTATAATAGAGGATCGCTTCATTTATATCTTGAGATCTTAATTCAGATGCCTTTTGGGTTAGTATTTCTATTTTTTTTTCTACATCATATTCTTCTAATTGTATTTGAAATGATGATCCTGTTTTTGAATAGCTCTGAGCTAAACTTGTTTTTAATGATATACTAACAAAAATAATTAGTACGAATGATTTTATGTGTATTGCTACCATATGGGGATTTTGAATTATTCTAAAACTAATAAGCTTAAGTTTTAGAATATTTATAGATTAAGGATTGAATCGTATCAAACATACATATTATTTATGACTCGTAGGTGCTAGTTTGTTTTAGATTTTTGAATGATATTTGGTATTGGTGAAAATAAATTATTTGCAAATTTTATTCTTCCATTATATGTATTTTTTGTTTCTCAGTGTTTTATATTCTTGCGCAAGGTAATGTTAAGGTGAATGTCAGAATTTGTTAGTTTCGTTTTTATTTAGGGCAGGGGCAAATTTATTCGAATCGTAGTCTTATCTAGGCTCTCGATATTAAAGAATCAAAATCACAAAATGAGAAGATGATTTGTCAATTCTTTTATTGGGGTTTTAAACTTCTTTATGTTAATAGTAATGATGGGCCATATGATAATAATGCATGCAATCCTTATGAGGATTTTGTCGTTCTGTTGTTAGAATTCAGGTGCTTAGTGCATAATCATTGCTGATGAGTTTAATATTTCAAATCAGTTTAAGTGATTCGATAAGCTAAAAAATGTAAGCTATAGTGTTGGGTGTTTTTCAATTTTGTTCACGAGTTATCTCATGAATTTTTATCATTTAGATTATTTCCAAATTTTGCTTGAGTCAGAAGTTTTAGGTGTGTTTTGTATAATACAGGTAGGTACTAGTAGGTGTGGGTGTTCTTTTAATATCATGGAAAGAGAGAGAATTAAAGAAAATTAATTGTCTGTAATGTTTTTTAATTACATCGTTTTTTTGGGCTTGCAATGAGCATTAGGTGAGTGTTTTGTGTTATTGTGTAAGGTAATGTTAAGGTGCGTGTCAGAATTTGTTAGTTCTTTTTAGATTAGGTCAGATTGCAATTTGATTAGTATCGCAAACTAATCTAAAGTTATTGATAATCGAAAACCAAAATCACTAAAATGAAAAGAAAATCCATTGATTTTTTATTGACCTTACTTATTGCATTATTTGTAATGCCAATAAGTGGGATGTCACAAATAAATCATGAGAAGAAGACTTCTCATGTTTGTGTCGGTCATGAACACGATCGCACAGAAAAAGGAAAGGCTGAGAATTGTAAATGTAGCGATCAGCATGAAGTATATTGGAAAGCTCATCCAGAGGCTTATCAACAATATCTGCGCGAGAAGCAGGAAGCTTTAGCGCCTTATAAGGAAAAAGGATCCAATCCAATATCGCAATTTTTTAATAACCTTTTTGGGTCTAATGCAGGTGATACTTCTCCCTTAGCAGTTCCAGTGCCTGATAAATATATTATACCTGTCGTTTTTCATGTTTTTGGAGATGTCCAAAGTGGAAAATCTGTCAATTATGAGAAGATTGAGGCAGCGCTTCAGAAAACGAATGAAGATTTTGCAAGAATGTCAACTGGACAGGACTTAATTCACAATCGATTTAAAGATGTTGTTGGAGAACTTTCAGTTGAATTTCGCTTGGCAAAAATTGATCCTGACGGGAATCTATGTACAGGTGTTAATATGTATCCTGAAAAAAGTGGATTTGGAAATGGTAGTGGGTATGATGCCGAAATTCAGAAGTATGCTTGGGATAACTATAAGTATATGAATGTGTACATTATGAATGACCTGTATGATGATGGTGATTTGTATCAATCTGGAGTGGCATGGTACCCTATGGAATATATGTCTCAGAATAATACTGCTAGAGTCGTTTACAATGGTGCTTACATTAATGGGAATACAGATGAAAATTTCCGGAGGATTGTGACTCATGAATTCGGTCATTTTTTCAATTTAAAGCACACGTTTTCAGGAGGTTGCGAGGAAGTTGATGGTGGTGATGAATGTGCAGATACACCCGCAGCAGAGAAATCTAAAATGGGTGTAGATGAGCTGAACTGCAAGGGCGAGTATACCAATACTCAAAATTTCATGAATTATACAGATGACTATCAGATGTTCACCATCGATCAGGTAGCTCGTATGACAAATGCCTTGCAGCACGCTTCTCGTGTAACTCTTTGGCAAGAGAAGAATTTAGAAGCTACAGGGGTTAATTCCGAGTTTAATCCTCAAAATGTCATAACATATGCTAATTATGAAATTACAGAAGCTATTATTAATGATGGGAGCACTGATTCTGAGCTAAAGGCTGTGTTGACTAAGGTTACAGATGTGGAATTTAAAGATGAAGCTTTTGTTTTAGGTACTCACTTCAAAGTGCTTAATCTACCTGATGGCTTAATACCTGTTTTCACAAGAATAAGTCCTACCGAAGTTAAGATTGCTTTTACAGGAAAAGTGTCTATTCATAATAAAGTGAATTCTGTACAAGGAATTACTATTGAATTTCTGCCTGCTGCTCTTAGTAAACCCATTGATGAGGTTTGGAATAGTAAGGTGAATAAGTTCTTTTTCCGATGCCGAGACGAATATGAAACAAAATACATGAGTGTTGATAAGAGTATAACGGAAGTGGGAACCTGGAAATACGTTGATCTATCTCCTGTTAGCGCAGAGTGTTATATTTGGCATTACGATGAGGATCCAGAAAAGAAATTTAAACTGGATATAGAAATGGATAAGAATTCGGTGTTGACCTATGAGGGAACGCCTAATATTGTGCCTTTAAATCTAGGAGATGAGATTAGTTCATCATCATCATGGTATACATATACAGAAGGAGGTAAGCAAGCTGATATTTATAATAAAAACTTTACTGAATGGGAAGGTAAACGAAAGTATATTGGTATTCAGATTCATCATGATAATGACACATATAATGGGTGGTTATCTGCTTCAATATCGGCAGATGGTAATACATTTACTGTACATGATGCTGCTTATTATACGAAACCGGATGCTCCTATTGAGGCTGGTAGAGCACATATCAATATTTTGCAATTTGATGGTGATACGCTACGGGAGGATCCAATTAATAACAATGGGCGATTGGAGAATATTCTTTCTGCTAAACTCATGAACAGCACATTCACTGTTGATGAAAATACTGTTTTAACAGCAGGGACACATTATTCTATTACGGGATTACCAGCTGGTTTTACTTCTGAAATTAAGGTTTTACCAAACGATTATCTTCAAATTAAGTTTAATGGTTATGCTGAAAATCATAATAAGGCAGATTTAACCAAGGCGAATATCACCTTTTCCGATGATTTATTTGACGGTTTACAAGCATCTGAAATTAAAAATGCAGCTAATTTCGAAGTTAATATTAAATATATCGACGAATACAAGATTGTGTATTACGATATGGATGATATTACAGTAAATAAAGATAAGACATGGATTCCTTTTAATTTAAACAATGCAGCCTTTAAGTTTGGAGCATGGTTTGATGATGCAGGTAAATTACGTTTAGAAACATATGAGCGTGATGTAGTAGGACATGAAGGCATGTTAGATGCAAAAATGCTTTCTAAAGGGACTTTAATAGGGGCAAAGTCTGATAAATGGATAACTCCAGGGGAATATCCTGATGAAGCATATATAACTGATGTTGAGCATAGAGAATGGGTTGGCAATGAAGGTTACCTAGGTTGTGTAATTAACAGAAATGGTTTCCGTTGTTACGCTTGGCTACGTTTAGAAGTTGATGCTGAAGGAAAAAGTTATACGATAAAAGATTGGGCATATAACGAACAACCTAATGCGCCAATAATTGCAGGTGAAACGATTAAAAATACGAATGCTACAATTAGCATTGAAAACCCAGAATTTGTAGAACGCTATTCAAATGAAGGAGCCGTTAATGGTTTAGCTAAAGTTAATTTGTTAAATGATGAATTTTCTATTGAAAAAGGAGCAGAACTTACTCAGGGAACTCACTTTTCAGTTAAAAATCTTCCAAATGGTTTACGATGTAAATTGATTGTTGTCGATGCGAATAACTTGACAGTGAGTTTGGAAGGAAAGGCCATAAATAATACGAAAACAGAAAGTGGAGCAATCTCTATTACTATAAAAGATAACCTGTTTAGAACCAATACATCTGATCGTGTTGAGAATAGTACTTTCGGTTTAGATATTGTTTTTAAAGAACCTTGGGATATTATTTACACTGATGTTGCTGATATTACTGCTGACGAAAATAATACTTTCAGATGGTTTGGAATGGACGTTGGAACTCATGGTTTTGGAGCATGGTGGTACAATAAGGAAGGGAAAATTAAATTAGAATCTTATGAAAATTATGTGGTTTGTATTAAAGGAACTGATAATTTAAAACCACTTTCGGCAGGGGATTTAATTGGTTCGAATTCAGATGAATGGTATCAAGGTATGGAGTTTCCTGATGAGCCAGATCTTGATGATAGTAATTTTCATGAGTGGAGAGGTCGTGAAGCATACGTTGGTGTTCGTCTAAAGAATGGTGAGCATAAGCACTATGGATGGATACGTATTTCTATGGCAGCTGATGCGACATCATATACAGTCTTGGATTATGCCTTTAATGATGAGCCAGAAGCGCCTATTATGGCAGGACAGAAATTAACTGGCGAAAAAGCAATCTTAGATGTTACTCTTGAAGCTTTCAAAGAGACTTATGACAATAATGGTAGCATTGGTGGGAAAAACTATATTACTGTAACGAATGCTAAGTTTAGCCAGACTTCAGGTGAAATGGTTTCAGGAACTCACTATAGTGTCGAAAACTTACCTGAAGGATTGACTCTTGATGTTTCAGCTATTAGTTCTGATTCTTTAAAAGTGGTTGTTAAGGGTAAAACAGCGACTCATTTATCATCAAATAATGTTGATTTTACGATTCGTTTGAAAGAGGCAGCTTTCTTAAACAAGACTTTAGATAATATCGAGTTTAATGAGTCAACTTTTTCTTTGAATTTTAGAGATGCTTATAAAGTTGTATATGTTGATAATGAAGATATTTTATGTTCGAAGGATAACGATTGGATTCAGTTGAATATTATCCCAGATCTATTAGGTGTTGGTGCTTGGTGTCATGAGTATGTGAATTTAAAATTGGAATCGTACGATAATAAATTGATTTGTAATTCAGGAACATCGAATATTCAACTTCTAGATGAAAATGTGGTTGTTGATGCTAATACGACTGGATGGGCCACATACGATAAATACCCTAATCAGCTTGATCTGTGTAATGCTTCATATACCAATTGGAAAGGCAATGAAGGTTTTGTAGGTGTGCAAATAGAAGACAAAGGTTATTTGTTTTATGCTTGGTTAAGAATCTCTGTCGCTGCTGATGGTAGATCTTTTAAAATTTTAGATTACGCATATAATGAAGAACCTGGTAAGGCAATTGTTACGGGTTCTAAAAGCTTTATCCCAATTAAACCCGAAGTTGAGTTTTCTGCAAATAATGTAGATCTATTCAAAGGAGAGTCAATACAGTTTACTGATGAATCTAAGCAAAATCCAACTTCTTGGACTTGGAATTTTGAAGGAGGACAACAGAATTCTAGCAACGTACAAAACCCTCTAATCATTTATCCTACAGTAGGAGTATTCGACGTTAGTTTAAATGCAACAAACAAGGATGGAGATGCTAGTTTAATAAAGCCAGACTTTGTTACAGTTTATGAAGAAGGCCCAGCCATTGCAAACTTCACTGTCGACAAAAGGACCGTGAAAACTGGAGGTCAAGTTACTTTCTCTGATGCTTCATTGCGTATTCCAACTTCTTGGAAATGGACTTTCGAGGGTGGGACTCCAGCAAGTTCGACAGAAAAAAATCCTGTTGTAACTTATGATACTAAGGGAACACACAATGTGACTCTTATCGTTGAAAATGCTTTTGGACTAGATCAAAAAATAGAAGAGACTTTTATTCATGTTTTGGATTTCTCTACCGATGGGTATTGTGAAGCACGAAATACCAATTTGGATGACAATTGGTTAAATATCAGTCGTGTGAAGCTTGAAGGTATCGATAATGAGTCTGAACTTGCAGAATATTCTGATTTTACCAATCAAGTAGCTGATCTTATTTCTGGCGAATCCTATGGAATGAGTGTTTCTTATGGAACCAACGGTTGGTCTCCTAATAGTTTATTTGTTTGGATTGACTGGGATCAGAATAAAACATTCGACGAGTCGGAACGTGTATTTTTTGAGCGAAATGAAGATGAGGATGGCTTGGCAAGTTTTCAATTGCCTGTGCCTAGTGATGCAAAAGCAGGTTTAACTTTAATGAGATTGCGTACAGCATATTCTGATAAATGCAATCCTTGCGGAATCACAACATCTACTGGTGAAACTGAAGATTATACTATTCAGGTTTCTACACCTGCTATTCCTGTTGCGAAATTTATAACAGATAAATCTACGATTGTAAAAGGTGAAAAAGTTCTGTTTTCTGATGCATCAGAAAATAATCCAACAAGTTGGACTTGGGAATTTGAAGGAGCTGAAACTGCAAGCAGTGATAAGTCTAGTTTGTATGTTCAGTATAATACAGCTGGAACGTACCAAGTGAAACTTACTGCAAGTAATGCTAATGGATCTGATACCAAAACAGAATTAACTTATATCACTGTTACTGAAACAGCGGAAGTACCTAATCCGGCATTTAGCTCTGATGTAGCAGTTGTAAATAGTGGTGATGTGGTTAGTTTTATAAATGAAACCGCTTATAATAAAGATGCGACTTATTTATGGACTTTTGAGGGAGGAGAACCAGCTACTAGTACTGATGTTAATCCAAAGGTTTCTTATTATTTCCAAGGTGCTTATTCTGTTAGTTTAAAAGTTACTACTACAGAAGGGACTAAGTCTGTAACAAAAGAGGCCTTGATTAAAGTAAGTGAAGCACACAAACCTCTTGCCGATTTTAAAACGGATAAGAGTAGTGTTTATGAGGGTGAGTCTATTCAGTTTACAGATCTTTCAGGTAATATCCCAACAGCTTGGGCTTGGGAGTTTGAAGGTGCAACAAATACTGTTTCATCCGATCAAAATCCTCTTATTACATACAAAACGGCAGGTACTTATAAAGTGAAACTAACTGCAAGTAACGATTTGGGAACAAGTGTTGAGGAAAAGTTATTATACATCACTGTGAAGTCAAGTATATTTACGCCTCCAACTGGATATTGTACAGCCTCTAATGTATATGATGATAATTGGTTATTAATATCTAATGTTACATTAGGAGAGATTAATAATACATCTGAATTAAGCGAATATTCTGATTTCTCGAGCCAGCGTGCAAATCTTAATAAGGGGGATGTGTACCCTATGAGCGTTGCTTTTGGTAATGGATGGGGACCTAATACTGTTTTTGTTTGGATCGATTGGGACCAAAGTAAAACTTTCGAAGAAAGTGAATTGGTTCGAACTGCTAATTGCGAAAGTGGAGGTTCTGTTGAGTCATTTGATTTAACTATTCCTACTGATGCTACACTTGGTCATACTTTAATGCGTATAAGAACAGCTTATAGTAGTAGTTCTAGTCCTTGTGGCATAGTTAATTATGCTGGAGAGGTTGAGGATTATACCATTAATGTAACGGATATTACTCCAGATCCACATTATGTGAATTTTACTGTTTCTAACACAGAATTGGAAAAAGGTAAGTCGATAATCTTTTCTGATAAATCTGATGCTGATGCTATTTCTTGGGCATGGGAGTTCACGGGGGGCAGTCCAATTCAAAGTTCAGAGAAGAATCCATTAGTGAGTTATGAAAATGCAGGTCGTTATTCTGTAAAACTGACAGTAAGTTATGCTGATGGTAGTAACTCTGTTACTAAAGCGGATTATATTACCGTTACTGAACCTGCAGCTAATCATATACCACTTAATATTACTTTGTCAGCTAATTCAGTTGCCGAAGATGCTGCTTTATCAACAGTAATTGGAAACTTTAAGGCAGTTGATGAAGATGTTGCAGATTCGCATACATTTAGTTTTGTAGCCGGTGATGGAACAAATGATGCTGATAATGATTTATTCATTATCGATGGTTCATCCCTACAATTGAATACCGATCTTGATTTTGAAACAAAATCGGAATATGCTATTTATGTACAAGCTGAAGATGCTGCAGGAGAGATGATTGCTGTTGCATTTACGGTACAGGTCGAGGATGTTAAGGAGAATATGGCACCTACAAATATAAGCTTGTCGGCTTCATCAATCGATGAAAATCTTACAGCTCCTGTTTTAGTTGCTGATCTTTCAGTTGAAGATACTGATACAGAAGATACACATACTTTTGAGTTATTCGCTGCCGACGGAGCAATTGACGCTGATAATACTGATTTTAGTATTACAGGAACACAATTGTTTGCTCTTAGAAGTTTTGATTTTGAAACGAAATCTGAATTTAAGATCAATCTAAAAGTGAGTGATAACAACGGGAATTCATTTACAAAAGCTTTTGTAATTAATGTGAATGATATTTTTGAGAATTCGAATCCAACAGCTATAAGTTTATCAAACAACAGAATTACTGAAAATGCAGATAGAGGGGTATTCCTTGCAACTCTTAACGCAACAGATGTTGACCCTGAAGAAGAGTTTACTTTCGAATTGGTAGACGAAGCTGGTAAAGTTTCAACAGATAACGGTAAGTTTGAGATTAGAGAAAATGAGTTATTTACAACTGCAGTTTTTGATTTCGAAACAACACCAGTACTTAATATTTGTATAAAAGTAACGGATAAACATGCTGGGACATTTGTGCAGGAGTTTGCAATTTCTGTTGTCGATGTCGATGAGAATAAGAAACCAACAGATATTGTTTTAAGTCAATCGATACTTATGTCAGATGCTCTGTTAGGTGCTGTTGTATCTGATCTTAAGGCAGTAGATGCTGACGGTGGTGATGTGCATAGTTTTAGGTTATATCCTGCAAACGGAGTACTTGATGCTGATAATGATAAGTTTGTCGTTGAAGGGAATCAGTTGAAGTTAAACTCAGATATCAGTGAGTTTACAGGAAAATTGTATTTGAATTTACGTACAATCGATAAAGCAGGTGCTAGTTATACAAAAGCAGTTGAACTTCAGGTAGAAAAGGCGAACGAAGCACCAACTGATATCAACTTGAGTAATTCAACACTTGCTGAAGATGCTTCTCTTGAAGCTGTAGTTGGAACTTTATCTGCAGTTGATGTCGATGTTAATGATACACATACTTTTGAGTTGGCAACAGGCGGTGCAGACAATGCTTCATTTACTATTGCAGGTGCAAGTTTGAAACTGAATACTGCTTTAGATTTCGAAAGTAAATCAAGCTATAGCATTAAGGTGAATGTTATAGATGCTGATGGAGCAAAATTTGTGAAAGCCTTTGCTATCAATATTAGTGATGTGAACGAATCACCAACTGATATTAAGCTGAGTAATTCAACGCTTGCAGAAGATGCTTCTCTAGAAACTGTAGTTGGAACTTTATCTGCAGTTGATGTCGATGCTAATGATACACATACTTTTGAGTTGGCAACAGGCGGTGCAGACAATGCTTCATTTACTATTGCAGGTGCAAGTTTGAAACTGAATACTGCTTTAGATTTCGAAAGTAAATCAAGCTATAGCATTAAGGTGAATGTTATAGATGCTGATGGAGCAAAATTTGTGAAAGATTTCGCTATTAATATTAGTGATGTGATCGAGAATCAAGCACCAACAAATATTCAGTTAAGCAATCTAATGGTTTCTGAAGATGCTGCCATAGGTGCCGTAATTGGAACTTTCACGGCAGTTGATGCAGATACTAAAGATACGCATACTTTCGAGTTTGCAACAGGTGGTGCAGATAATGCTTCATTCAATATTGAAGGTGCAATATTGAAATTAAATGCAGCTTTGGATTTCGAAACTAAATCGTCGTATAGTATTAAAGTAAAAGTTAGTGATCCTGAAGGACTAAGCTTTACGCAAGATTTCACTATCATTCTTAGGGATGTGATCGAAAACGAAGCTCCAACTGATATCAATTTGAGCAATTTAACGATTTCAGAAGATGCTTCAATTGGTGCCGTAATTGGAACTTTGTCTGCGATTGATGCAGACGCGAAGGATAAACATACTTTCGATTTTGCAACAGGTGGTGCAGATAATTCTTCATTCACTATTGAAGGTGCAATACTGAAATTAAATGTAGCCTTGGATTTCGAAACAAAAACATCGTATAGTATAAAAGTAAAAGCTATCGATGCTTTAGGTTTAAGCTTTGTGAAAGATTTTTCTATCAATATTAGTGATGTAGATGAAAATCAGACGCCAAGTGATGTCTTATTAAGTAATTTAATTGTCTCTGAAGACGAAACTCTTTCAGCAATAATTGGAATTTTATCTGCAGTAGATGCTGATGCAAGCGATGTTCATACTTTCGAATTAGTGTCTGGTAAAGCAGATAATGATGCTTTTAGCATAGAAGGAGGAAATTTGATTTTGAATACCGAACTGAATTTCGAGACTAAATCATCTTATCGCATTATTGTGAAGGTTTCTGATGAGGCAGGGGCTTATTTTGAGAAAGAATTTGAAATAAGCGTGACAATATCAACAGGGATTGAACCTATTTTGGAAACTGAACTTCAATTATATCCAAATCCTGTTGTTAACAACCTAAAAGTTAAGTGTGATGGAATTAAGAATGTTAAAGTTTTTAATATCATTGGTAAGCTTGTTTTGGTTGCTGATAATAAAGGTGATTTGTTAGAAATGAACCTGAATTTTAGTGATTTAAAAGCAGGTTTGTATTTAGTTCGAATTGAACTAAATAACAATGAAATAATTACGAAGAAAGTTGTAAAATAAGTTTTAATGAAAGTGAATTGTAAGAGAGTCATTAGGCTCTCTTCAATTCAATTTTATAATCCCTCTTAAAAACAAGTGTGCGGTTAAGTCATTTCTTATTGGTTTTATCGTACCTTATCATATTAAAAAAATAGGAAATGAAAATATTGAAACATATTATAATTCCTCTTTTGCTGCTAAGTTTAATAGGTTGTAGTAAAAGCAAAAAGGATAAAGTTGATAATACAAAACCCAATGTTGTTTTAATTAGCCCTACAGTGAGTACTTCGGTGAAAGCAGGTGGTATATTAAAGGTGAAGGCTAGTGTGTCAGATAATATTGAATTAAGAACATATGTGCTTAAAATATCATCGAGTGGCACAAAGCAAGCAAAGAACGTTGAGGACTATACATTTAATAGTTTAACCGATCTGGATGCTTATGGGAAAGCTTTACCGAGTATTGAAAAGAAAAAGAACGGAGAGTTGAATTTTGATGTTCTGATCTCAGAAAAAGCTCGATATGGAAATTATCTTCTTTCCTTGTCTGTATTAGATCAATCAGATAACGAAACAACGTTATCTGTCGAGTTTGAGCTTAGCCGTGATTAAGTTTTTTAATAAAGTAATTGATGTGTTGTAATGTTATAGTTTGCTCGTGTATTCTTTAAGAGAATAATTCTATGTAATAGATATTATAACGATGAGTTACTATTGTTGCTAGTTATTATGTTAATTTAAATTTAAGGCATTTTTCATATAGTTGGTGAAGTGTATTTTATTTAGCTGCATTACACAATAATCGCAATGAGCTTAATTAACGAGTGTGTAATATAAAAAAAGCTTTACGAATTGTTAATTCGTAAAGCTTTTTTTATGTCTTGTATAGATGTTTTTCCTCTTTACTGTTCCCTGTTTGTTGCTGTTGGCAATGGCGTTGGTCGCTATAGAAAGATTTTTTATCACAAAAAAAAGCGTGTTGGTGTAAGGGTAAATAAAAGAGTATGTAGTTTAGACTGATATTTAATTTGAGATGTAGTCTTTGATTATGTTTCATTCCGTGTTTGTTATTTTCTTTTTTTGAAAAAAAAACAGGTGATCATAACAAATGTGTTGGATAGCATGTTTTTTTTTTATCCCTAGAGAAATGGGCTTTGGGTAGGATTGTTTGTTTGAAGAGTTTGTTTATCTTATTGTTAATTCAATGTGAAAATTGATTTAATTAACAATATGATTAGTTTTGTTTAATTAAAGTTAAATAGATAAAAATTAAACATGAAAAGAAAATTTACTCATTGTTTATTGGCATGCATTATTGTTCTATTTGCAATGCCCATGAATGGAATTGCTCAGGTCCAACAGGATTCAGCATACATTAATGTTAATCCTGATCCTAATGGTGAACCATGGATCGCTGGTGGCCGTAAGAAATTAAGCCCAGAGCAGAGGCTTGAAAAACTAAGATTAAGAGATTCGATCATTAATTCTCGAAAAAAAACATTTGGACTTGTTCCTGTTCCTATGGGTGTTCTGCCTCCTAAAGTTGATAATTCAACCCAAAAGGCTTTGCGTTCAGTTTTTCAACAAACCCACAATTGCTGTAATTTCGCAAGTAGTATTGCTTATCAGTATACTTATGAAATGAACGTAATTAATGGGACAAGTGCTGATGTTCCAGAGAATCAATTTCCGACGCATTATGCTTATAATTTTGCTAATGATGGAGAAGATGTTCCGACTTATGCAGAAGCTGGTTGGAAAATGATTCGCGAAAATGGCGTTCCGACCGTAGCGGTTTATGGAGATCTTACGGCAACACCTTCTTTTTGGATGTCGGGATACGATAAGTATTATCAAGCCATGCAGAACAAAATGACAACACGTAATTTGGAAATTTCCACCGTAGCAGGGCTTAAAGAAGCCAAAGAATGGATTTATAATCATGGACGAGGAGATGCTATAGGTGGTCTGATTAACTTTGGAGGAAATTCAAGTGGAGGAAATGAAACAACCATAGTAAGTGGAGAAGAAGCAGGTAAATATGTTGTAGCTGCTTGGGGTAATGATGGTGCACATGCAATGACCATTGTTGGTTATAATGATAATGTGTGCTTTGATTATAATAAAGATGGAAAAATCACCAATGATATAGACATTACGGGTGATGGTAAGGTTACTCTTGCCGACTGGGAAAAAGGCGCTTTTAAGATGGTTAATAGCTGGGGAACCAGTTGGGGAGATCAAGGTTTCGCTTATATGATGTATTGCCTAGGAGCTAGAACTCTGGATGAGGGTGGCTTATTAGATGCAGGATTAGTTACTATTGTAGAGCCTAAAAAAGATCAAATCGATCTAGCTCTCAAAGTAAAAATGAAACATTTAAACAGGGGTGGTATCTCTTTGAGTTTAGGCTATAATCCTGATGTAAATGCTTTAGTACCTACAACAACTAAAGAATTTGATAATTTTAAAAATGTTGGTGGAAATTGGATCGCTTTAAATGGTCTTGAACAGCCTACAGATACCGAGTTCGAATTTGGCTTGGATATTTCTGAGTTTAAAGATGTGATTACAAATAACAAAGGTCGATTTTTTTTAAATATTACTGCTGGTGAAGGAAAAGGGGATTTTGTTTCTGCTAGTATTATGGATTATCGTACCAATAGTTCTGGTACAGAAATTTTATCAAATGAGAGTAACTTTCCTATCGAGTCAGGTGTTTCAAAAGTTCATATTGATATGCTACCTTCTAGTGCTGCTCAACTGAAAGCCAATTCAGCTTTTAGAGAAAGTATCGCTAATTTTGGGGCTTTAAACGTAAGCCCTGTTAGCCTTGTTAATTGTACTTTTAGTAAATCGAGTGGTAATTTAATAAAGGGGGTTGATTACACTGTTCATAATTTGCCAGAAGGTTTGTCTGAGCAAATTATGGTAATAAGCCCAAGTTCTGCCGAAATTCGTTTGAATGGGAATGCACTATCTCATGAGAAATTGAATAATATTGATAATCTTGAAATAAGTTTCCGAGCAGCAGCCTTTAGTAATGTTGCAATAGGCGATTTAGCCGGAAATACTCAAACCTTCAAAGTCTTTTTTAGAGATGAGTATACGACTGTATTTACCGATTTTGAAGATATAATAGTAAATGATAATAATACTTGGAAACAGTTTTATTTAGGAGCAGGTACTGATAGGTTTGGTGCTTGGAGAACGAATATCGCAGATCATCCTGAATTTAAATTTAAGTTAGAAACCTATTCGAATAAAGTCATTTGTAACACAGGAACTTTTAATATTACACCTTTGGCCTACAATACTGAAATTAGCTCTACTAATTCGAATTGGACGCTGTATGACAAATACCCGAACCAACCAAATATTTATAATGATAACTTTGTAGATTGGAAAGGAAGAGATGCCTATATAGGTGTGCAGATTGTCGATTTTGGAGAAACATATAATGGATGGGTACATGCATCTATTTCAGCCGATGGTAACGATTTTACTGTTCACGATGCAGCATTTTATAACAAACCAAATGCAAGTATTAAAGCAGGTAAAGCGAATATCTCAATATTGCAAATTGAAAATGAAACATTTGCTGAAGATGCTGTTAATAATAACGGTACGGTTGACAAAGTTATAAAGAGAAAACTTTTAAGTGCTAATTTCAGTTTGGCACCTAATTCTGTTTTGACTCGAAATACGCATTACACCATG